>Ga0308160_10001265_pt1 | contig 37047 bp, 29 predicted proteins | sample PhyFR1_FD_201036 | JGI IMG/M metagenome (GOLD analysis project Ga0308160, IMG submission 201036) | Phyllosphere microbial communities from UC Gill Tract Community Farm, Albany, California, United States - DLSLF.R1 | ecosystem: Host-associated > Plants > Phyllosphere > Unclassified | place: USA... | reverse complement strand
CGGTCGATCTGCTTCTGACGCTCGGCGTCGGTGGAGCCGAACGCGAAGAGGTCGTCGTCGTGGAAGGTCAGGCCGTAGGCGCCGAGCTCGGCGAGCTTCTCGACGACGTGCACGACGTCGAGGGGCTGACGGGTGGGGCCGCCGAACGGGTCGGTGCCGTTGTAGCCGACGGTCCAGAGTCCGAACGAGAACTTGTCATCGCGGGTGGGGGTGGGCATTCCTGCTCCTTCGCATGGAGACGCACGAGTGCGCGGTGACGCACGGCGGGTTTGTTGGTGTTCACAACATATACCCCGGATGCCACGGCGTCCAGCCCCGCGCGTCAGACCCCGAGCGCCTCGTCGACGACGGCGAACACCGCCGGGTCCCACGTCAGCGCACGCTCCCACGGCAGGCCGAACGCCTCGGCGAAGAAGATGCTGTGCACGTGGTCGGGGAACGAGTGGCGCTCCACGACGGGCAGCACCGCGGAGGGCACCTCGTCGGCACGACCGCTGGTGAGCGATACCAGACCGTCGTGCGGCCACAACTGCCGCGGTTCGTCGGCGGCCGCGAAGTACCCCGCGCCGAGAGCGGTCACCGGAATGCCGTCGAGCACCCCGGCCTGGCGCTCGTTCCACTCCCGCAGGAACCGGCGCGACACCTCGGCCGCCGCCCCCTCCGAATTCGCCGCCGCGTACGGGCGCGCCTCGGCGAAGATCTGCCGCGTCGCGGGGTCGTCGTGCGCATCCGACTCCGAGATCTCGCCGTCGAGCAGATCGCCGAGGACGGAACCGTCCCACGGGGTGCCGAGCGTGACGAGGCGTTCGATACGCGGACCGTCGCCGCCGAGCTCGCGGATCGCGGCGCGCGAGAACAGCCCGCCCATGGAATGCCCCACGAGGGCGATGGTCGAGAGGCCGCGCTCGGCCGCGAGCCACCGGAGGAACCCGGCGAGCGCCACGCCGGCGTCGTCGACGCGGCCGACCGCGTTGATCGTCACCTCGGCCGGCAACACGACGGGGACGTCGCCGAACCCCTGCCACCCGGCATCCTCCCGCACCTCGCCGGCACCGATACGGGCCGGAGCGGTGAAGACGCGGATGCCGCGAGCGACGAAGTGCGCGCGGAGGGCGGTCATCGTGTTGCCCGCCGCCAGGCCCGAGGCTGCGGCGTTCTCGGCGTCGGTGTACGGGGTGACGGCGGCTCCGCCGGAGACGAGGACGACGGCATCGATCATGGCGTCAGGATACCGACGCGGACAGCCCCGCTCAGCGCGGCAGCGCGTCCTCGATCGCCGAGATCACCTTGGGGTCGTCGGGCAGGGTGCGCGGGCTGAACCGCTTCACGCGACCGTCGGGGGCGACGACGAACTTCTCGAAGTTCCACGAGATGCGGCCCGTCTTGCCGTCGGCGTCCGGGGTGGCGGTCAGCTCCTTATAGAGCGGGTGCGCGCTGCGCCCGTTGAGCTTCACCTTCTCCGACATCGGGAAGGTCACGCCCCACGTCGCGGAGCAGTACTCCGCGATCTTGTCCTCGTCGCTGAGCTCCTGCAGGAACTGGTTGCTGGGGAAGCCGATGACCGTGAACCCCCGGTCGGCGTATCGCTTGTGCAGCGCCTCGAGCGTCTCGTACTGCCCCGCGAGGCCGCACCGCGAGGCGACGTTGACGATCAGGGCCGCCTTGCCGTCGGTGAGGTCTCCGAAGGTCGTCTGCTCGCCGCGAATGGTCGTGATCGGGATGCCGGAGAGGTCCATGGATCCATCCTGGCACCGCTGTTTCTGCGCGGGGTGGGAATCGCGTCGCGTCGGGAGATCGCGCGGCTCGTGGCACAGTGGACGAATGGCCACAGCGGGCACCCGCGGCGACGGCATGCGCCGCGCCAACCTGTCGCTCGTGCTGCGCACGGTGCATCGCGAGGGCCCGCGCTCGCGGGCCGCCCTCACCGAGGCGACGGGCCTGAACCGCTCGACCATCGCCGATCTCGTCGGCGAGCTGCAGCGCGCGGGGCTCGTCGTCGAGCGGGCATCCGACGCCCAGGGCCGTGTGGGGCGCCCCTCCCCGATCGTCGGCCCCGACCCGCGTGTCGTCGCCATCGCCGCGAACCCCGAAGTCGACGCCCTCGACATCGGAGCCATCGCCCTCGACGGCACGATCCTCGCCCGCGAGCGCGTGGATCAGCGGACCCTGCTGACCCCCGAGCGCACGGCCGCGCTGGTCGCCGAGACCGTCGAGACGTGGGTCCGCGGCCCCCTCGCCGAGGCGCGGATCGTCGGCGTCGGCGTCGCCGTGCCCGGCCCGGTGCGCTCGTCCGACGGGCTCGTCCGCGAGGCCCCGCACCTCGGCTGGACCGACGCCCCCCTCTCTGATCTGGTGACGGATGCCACCGGCCTGGCCGCCCATGTCGCCAACGACGCCGCCCTCGGCGCCCTCGCCGAGTACCTCTTCGGCGCCGCGCGCGGCGCGCACGACGTCGTCTACCTCAACGGCGGCGCGAGCGGAATCGGTGGAGCCGTCATCGTCGGCGGGGCTCTCCTCGGGGGCGCGGGCGGCTACGCCGGGGAGTTCGGGCAGAACCGTCCGGGCATCGTCGACGCGGCCGACCGACGCGCGGCGGAGGGCGTCCTCGAGGACGAGGTCAGTCGCGCGCACCTGCTCGCCGCGGTGGGGCTGAGCGGCGGCGACGATGCGGCCCTGGCCGCCGCCCTGGCATCCACGTCCGATCCCGCAGCGCTCGCGGAGGCCGATCGGCAGCGGCGGATCCTCGCGACCGCCCTCGCGAACGCCGCGAACGTGCTGAACCCCGCGGTCATCGTGCTCGGCGGATTCCTGGCGGTGCTGGCCGGACGCGACCTCGCCGGTCTCGACGCCGCCGTGCGGGCGCAGACCGTCCCCGCGTGCGCCGAGGGGCTGCGGCTCGCCGTCGCCGGGCTGGGCGAGGATCGCCTGCTGGTCGGCGCCGCCGAGACGGTGTTCGAGGCCACGCTGTTCCCGGGGCGCTGAGCGGGCGGCATCCCTCCGTCCGCGAATCCCTCCCGCGCGCGCCCGCGGCGTGACGCCGCGGCCCCGATGTCGGCGGCGCAGGGCAGGATGGACACGTCGACGCGAGGAGAACCATGACCGAGACACGACCGGCCGGCACCACGTGGTCGGGGAACCACCGCTACCGCGCCACCGAGGTGCTGCTTCCCGCCGATCTCGACGAGCTCGCCGAGGTCGTGGCATCCGCCGATGCGCTGCGCGTCCAGGCGACCCGTCACACGTTCAACGACATCGCCGACTCCGACGCGGCTCTCGTGTCGCTGGAGCGCCTGCCGACGCGCGTCGAGCTCGTCGATGATCGCGTGCGCGTCGAGGGACTCGTGACCTTCGCGCAGCTCGCTCCGGTGATCGAGGCTCAGGGCCGGGCGCTGCACAACCTGGGCTCGCTCCCCCACATCTCCGTCGCCGGAGCGACCGCCACGGGCACGCACGGCTCGGGGCGGCGCAACGGCAATCTCTCGAGCGCGGTCCGGGCGGTGGAGATCCTGGATGCCACGGGCCGCACGCACCGCGTCGACCGGGGGCACGCGTGGTTCCCCGCGGCCGCCCTGAGCGTCGGCGCCTTCGGCGTCGTCACGGCGGTCGAGCTGCAGACGGAGCCGACCTACGAGGTGACGCAGCAGGCGTACACCGGCGTGGCGTGGGACGACATCGCCGGCGACCCCGAGCGGGTGTTCGGCGGCTCGCGCAGCGTGAGCGTCTTCACGACCTGGGGAGACCCGGCGCACGATCTGGTCTGGGCCAAGAGCGACGCCGGAGCACCCGAGTGGGTCGAGGATCTCGGCGGGCGCCCGGTCGGCGACGACATCCACCTCGGGCGCATCCGTACGGTCGACAACACGACCCCGCGCGGCACCGTCGGGCCGTGGCACACGCGACTCCCGCACTTCCGCGCCGACGCCCTCCCGAGCGACGGCGACGAGATCCAGTCCGAGTACTTCGTGCCCTTCTCCGCCGCGCGCGACGCCCTCTCCGCGGTCCGGGCGATCGCCCCCGCGTTCGACGCGCAGCTCCTGGTGACCGAACTGCGCACCGTGGCCGCCGACGACCTGTGGCTGAGCCCCGCGTATCAGCGCGACGTCCTCGCGATCCACTTCACGTGGCGCAACGACACAGAGGGGGTGCTGGCGGTGCTGCCGCACATCGAGGCCGCGCTGGCCCCCTTCGACGTGCGTCCGCACTGGGGCAAGGCGTTCACCATGCCCGGTGCAGACGTCCGCGCGACGCTTCCGCGGGCCGAGGACTTCATCGCCGCGGCCCGCGAGGCGGATCCGCGGGGCGTCTTCCGCAACGCTTTCCTGGAGCGGACGCTCGGGCGCTGACGGCGCCCGCCTCTCCCGACGTCAGCGGCTCGAGTACCCGCCGTCGATCGGCAACGAGACGCCAGAGATCATGCCGGCACCGTCGCTGAGGAGGAACACGATCGGGGCCGCGATGTCGTCTTCGGTCGCCCACTTGTGCAGGGGCATCGCCTCGAGGAAGGGGCCCTCGATGTCGGGACGCCCCCAGTACCAGGCCGACATGGGCGTCATGACGACCGTCGGGTTGACGCTGTTGACGCGGATGCCGTAGCCGCCGAGCTCGAGAGCCGACACGCGCGTGATGTTGTCCAGAGCCGCTTTCGACGAGCCGTACGAAATGTGCCCGGTGAGGGCGACGAGGCTGGCCTGGCTCGAGACGTTGACGATCGCGCCGCCCTTGCCGACGCGGATCATCTCTCGCGAGGCGTACTTGGTCACCAGCAGCGAGCCGCGGGCGTTGATGCTCATGACCTTGTCGAAGACGTCGATGTCGGTCTCCATGGGTGTCGCGATCTCGCCGCCCCACCCGCCGCAGTTGACGACGCCGTAGAGGTCTCGGCCCTCGATCGCGGAGCGGATCTCGTCCTCGGATTCGAGGTCGAACACGACGGGCTCGGCTCCGGTCTCGGCGGCGATCGCCTCGACGCTGTCAGCCGTGCGGCCGGCGGCGAGCACGGTGGCGCCGGCGGCGACGAGGTGACGCACGGTCGCCCCGCCGATGCCGCCACCTGCTCCGGTGACGAGGATGGTGCGGTCGGTGAATTCGGTCATGGGAGGGCTCTTTCGCGGGTCCTGAGGGCGGGGACGACCTCGATGTCGTCGCGGCCCATGATAACCACAGAATCACGCGGATGACTTCGGTGTCATGACGAATTGGTCACGGACGTTGACACCGGTGTCATGATGGGCTTACCGTAACCCACAGCTCGACCCGGTGGACCCCCACCGACACCGCTTCACCGACGCCGCACTCCGATGTGCGGCGCCGCCCGGAAGGACCACACCGCTGTGACCCACACCTCGGAACCCGACGCGACGACCCCCGCCGCGGCCGTGCGCCTCGACGCCCTCGTCGACCGCGCCCGCGCCCTCGTCGCGGGCGGCGAACGCCGCGTGCTGGGTATCGCGGGCACGCCCGGAGCGGGCAAATCCACCGTCAGCGACGCGCTCCTCGACGCGCTCGGCGACGACGCGATCCTCGTCGGCATGGACGGCTTCCACCTCGCCAACGAGGAGCTCGTGCGCCTGGGGCGCCGCGAGCGCAAGGGCGCACCCGATACCTTCGACGTCGACGGCTACGTCGCCCTGCTCGACCGCATCCGCGCCGGGCACACCGTCTACGCTCCGCGCTTCGACCGCGACCTCGAGGAATCGATCGGCTCCGCGATTTTGATTCGCGCCGACATCCCCCTCGTCATCACCGAAGGCAACTACCTGCTGCACGACGAGTTCGGCTGGGATGCCGTGGCATCCCGTCTCGATGAGATCTGGTTCCTCGACGTCGACGCCGAAGAACGCCGCGACCGTCTCGTCACGCGCCGACTCTCGCACGGGCACCCCCACGACGAGGCCGTCGCCTGGGTCCGCGATGTCGACGAAGCCAACGCCGTCATCGTCGAGCGGGGCCGCGACCGCGCCGATCTCGTCATCACCGTCCCCGACGCTCCCTCGCGGGGCGTCGGACACCACGAAGGAGCTTCCTCATGAGCACCACCACGGCCACGCCTGTGCTGCAGGCGCGCGGTCTCTCCCGCCAGTTCGGATCCGTCCGTGCCCTCAACAACGTCGACTTCGAGGTCTACCCCGGCGAGGTCACGGCGCTCATCGGCGACAACGGCGCCGGGAAGTCGACGCTCGTGAAGGCGCTGTCGGGCAACCTCGCCGTCGACGAGGGAGAGATCCTCTTCGACGGCAAGCGGATCGACATGTCGAACCCGCAGGTCGCCTCGGGCCTGGGCATCGAGACCGTCTACCAGGACCTCGCCCTCGCCCCGCACCTGGATCCGGTGCAGAACATGTACCTGGGCCGCGAGATCCGCCGCCCCGGTCTCGCCGGCGCCCTCGGGTTCATGAAGACGAAGGACATGGCGAAGGCCTCACGTGCCGCGTTCGATGAGCTCGGCGCGACCGTGCGCAGCCTCACCTCCCCCGTGGGCGAGATGTCCGGAGGCCAGCGCCAGGCGATCGCGATCGCCCGCGCCGTGCACTGGGCCTCGCGCGTCGTCTTCCTCGACGAACCCACCGCCGCGCTGGGCGTGCGCCAGACGAAGAACGTGCTCGAGACCATTCGGCGGGTCCGCGACAAAGGCATCGCCGTGGTCTTCATCTCGCACTCGATGCCGCACGTCATCGACGTCTCCGACCGCATCCAGGTGCTGCGACTCGGGACCCGCGTCGCGAACATCCGGGCCGCGGACACCTCCATGGAAGAACTCGTCGGGCTCATGACCGGCGCCGTCACGAAGGACGACCAGAAGTGAGCACGCAGAACTCTCGACCGGCCCCCGCCCCTCCCACCGAGACCGTCGCGATCGGCACGTTCGACGACAACCAGAAGGTCAATCCGGTCCGCCGGATCCTGCGCACGCAGGCCTTCCAGATCCTCCTCGTGCTGCTGGCGATCATCATCGTCTTCAGCATCATCGCGCCGGACTCGTTCGCGCAGTGGACCAACTTCCGCCTCATCATCCAGAACGCCTCGATCCTCGCGGTGCTCGCCGTCGGCATGACCTACGTGATCATCACCGCCGGCATCGACCTGTCGGTGGGGTCGGTGCTCGTCTTCTCCGGCGTCGTCGCGGCCATCGTCATGCGGGCGTTGGGCGGCGAAGGCTGGGGCGTCGCGATCGTCGGCATCGTCGTCGCGATCCTGAGCGGTGTCTGCTGGGGGCTGCTGAACGGCTTCCTCATCGCCAAGGCGAAGATCCCGCCGCTCATCGTCACCCTGGGTTCCCTGGGCATGGCCCTCGGGCTCGCGCAGATCCTCACCGGCGGCGTCGACATCCGCGATGTGCCCACGGTGCTGACCGTCTCGATCGGCTACGGCAACGTCTTCGGCAGCGTCCCGATCATCAGCGTCATCGCCCTCGTGGTCGTCGCGATCGGTGCGATCGTGCTGCACTACACGCGCTTCGGCCTCTACACGCTGGCGGTCGGCTCGAGCGAGATCGCCGCCCGTCGTGTCGGCGTCAAGGTCGACGCGCAGCTGATCAAGATCTACACGATCTCCGGCGCTCTGGCCGGGCTCGGCGGCATCCTGTCGCTCTCCCAGTTCTCCACCACGGCGATCGCCGGGCAGTCGCAGACCAACCTCAACGTCATCGCCGCGGTGGTCATCGGCGGCACCTCCCTCTTCGGCGGCGTCGGCACCATCATGGGCACCGTCGTGGGCCTCTTCATCCCCGCGGTCCTGCAGAACGGCTTCGTCATCACCGGCGTGCAGCCGTTCTGGCAGCAGGTCGCCGTCGGCGCGGTGCTGATCACCGCGGTGTACGTCGACCAGGTGCGCCGCACCGCCGCGACCCGCGGCAACACCCAAAGCCTCTGGCGGAAGTTCGTCAGCGGAGGTCGGCGCGGCTGAGCCGCGGCGGCATCCCGTCCCTCGCAAGCCCCTCCCCCAACCCGACAACAAGAACGGTGATCACAATGAAGTGGAACAAGAAGGCGACCGCCCTGACGGTCTTCGGCATGGCAGCGACCCTGACCCTCGCGGGCTGTTCGGGCGGAGCCGCCTCGGGCGGCGCGTCCGGTGGTTCGGATGGCGGGTACAAGATCGCGTTCGTGCAGGGCGTCGCCGGAGATGAGTTCTACATCTCCATGCAGTGCGGCATCGAAGCCGAAGCCAAGACCGAAGGCGCCACCGTCACCACCCAGGGCCCCGAGAAATTCGACCCGACCCTGCAGAAGCCCATCGTCGACGCCGTCGTCGCCTCCAAGCCCGACGCGCTCCTGATCGCCCCCACCGACGTCTCCGCCATGCAGGCCCCCATCGCCGCAGCCGAAGCCGCCGGGATCAAGGTCGTCCTCGTCGACACGACCCTGGAGGACCCCTCCGGGGCGGTGTCGCAGATCTCGTCCGACAACGAAGGCGGCGGGGCGGCGGCGTTCGAGGCGATCCAGAAGGCCAACCCCAACGGCGGCAAGGTCCTCGTCGTCTCCACCGACCCCGGCGTCTCCACCACCGACGCCCGCGCCCAGGGCTTCGAAGACGCCGTCAAGAAGGACTCCAAGTTCACCTCCGTGGGCGTGCAGTACTCCCACAACGAACCCTCCACCGCCGCGGAGATCGTGACGGCGGCGCTGCAGAAGGACCCCGACATCGTCGGCATCTTCGCCGCCAACCTCTTCGCCGCCGAAGGCTCCGCCACAGGCGTCCAGCAGGCCGGCAAGCAAGGCGCCGTCACCATCGTCGGGTTCGACGCCGGTCCCGCCCAGGTCAAGGCCCTCGAAGCCGGCACCGTCCAGGCCCTCGTCGCCCAAGAACCCGCCACCATCGGCTCCGACGGCGTCAAGCAAGCCATCGCCGCCCTGAAGGGCGAATCCACCGAGGCGAAGATCCAGACCGGGTTCACCATCCTCACCAAGGACAACATCAACGGCGACGGCAAGGACGCGATCTACAAGTCCTCCTGCTAACCCCCACCCCCGGATGCCGGGACCCCCGCACACGCCAGGGCCCCGGCATCCACCCCCTCTTCCGCCCCACCACCACGGAGCCCCGCATGACCGACCTCAGCGCCGCCGCCCTCCCCTCCCTCGCGGCGAACGTCTCGGTACCGACCTATGACCGCGCGGCCGTACGTGCGCGCATCGTGCACTTCGGCGTCGGCGGATTCCACCGCGCGCACGAGGCGATGTACCTCGACCGCCTGCTCGAGGCCGGGCACACCGAGTGGGGTCTCTGCGGTGTCGGCGTGCTCCCGTTCGACGCGCCGATGCGCGATGCCCTCGCCGCGCAGGACGGGCTCTACACCCTGGTGACCACCGCCCCCGACGGCACCTCGAGCGCCCGGGTCGTCGGCTCGATCGTCCAGTACCTCTTCGCCCCCGACGACCCCGAGGCCGTGGTCGCGAAGCTCGCGGATGCCGACACCGCCATCGTCTCGCTCACCATCACCGAGGGCGGCTACGGCGTGGACGACGCGACCGGCGCCTACGCCCCGCGTGACGACCTCACCCTCGCCGATCTCGAGGGCACGGGCACCCCGCGCAGCGTGATGGGCCTGCTGACCGAGGCCCTGCGCCGGCGGCGGGATGCCGGCATCCCGGCCTTCACGGTGATGTCGTGCGACAACATCCAAGGCAACGGCCACGTCGCCCGCGCCGCCCTCCTCGGCTTCGCCGCGCGCCGCGACGCCGAACTCGCCGACTGGATCGCCGCCAACGTGTCGTTCCCGAACTCCATGGTCGACCGCATCACGCCGGTCACCACCGACGAGACGCGCGCCGCCGTCACCGCGGAGTTCGGCATCCGCGATCGGTGGCCCGTGCGCTCCGAATCCTTCGAACAGTGGGTCCTCGAGGACTCCTTCCCCGCCGGCCGGCCGCCCCTCGACGAGGTCGGCGTCCAGCTCGTGGCCGACGTCGAGCCGTACGAGCTGATGAAGCTGCGCCTGCTCAACGCCTCTCACCAGGCGATGAGCTACCTCGGCATCCTGTCGGGTGCCGAATACGTCCACGAGGTGTGCACCGACCCGCTGTTCGTGGCCTTCCTCCGGGGCTACATGCACCGCGAGGCCATCCCCACGCTTCGCCCGGTGCCCGGCATCGACCTCGAGCAGTACTGCGACCAGCTCATCGCGCGCTTCGGCAGCGAGGCGATCCGCGACACGCTCGCACGTCAGGTGGTCGACGGCTCCGCGCGCCTCCCGAAGTTCCTGCTGCCCGTCGTGCGCGAGCAGCTCGCCGCGGGGGGACCGATCGATCACGCGGCTCTCGTCCTGGCGGGCTGGAGCATCTTCCTCGAGGGGCATACCGAGGCCGGCGAGCCCACCCCCGCGGTCGACAGCCGCCTCGACGACCTGCGCGCAATCGTCGCCGAGGACCCCGCCGCCCTTCTCGACTATGCCCCCGTCTTCGGCGACCTCGGCACGAACGAGCGCCTGCGCGCGGCGTACGTGTCGGCACGCGCGTCGCTGGCCGAACGGGGAGCGCGCGGGGCGATCCAGGCCGTCCTCGACGCCTGAGGTCAGGCCGCCGGCAGCTCCCGCAAGAAGGTGCTGATCGCGGCCCGGAACCGCTCCGGGTCCTGGTTCGCCTCGTTGCAGTGCCCCGTCGCGTCGAACGCGACGAGGGTGGCCCCCGGATGCCGAGCGGTGAAGGCGAGGGACCCGGAGACGGGGACGACGGGGTCGCGCAGACTGTGCACGATCAGCGTCGGCAGCTCCGGCGCCCGGCGGGGACCGTCGACCCAGTTCAGCGCGCGCGCGTCGACGGCCTCGATGAGCCCCAGCGCGCGAGCCCCCAGGCGACTCCGCAGCACGCGCAGGGAGGTGGCCCCGACGGACGAGGGCAGATGGACGCCTCTCACCGCCCGCGCGACGATGCGACTCCAGTCCAGAGCGGGCGCGACGAGCACGAGTCCCGTGATCGCCTCCCGATGGCGCGACTTCTCGAGGGCGAGCATCGCGATCGTGGCCCCCATCGACCACGCGACCAGGACGATCTCGCGCGCGCCCCGCTCGACGGCGTAGGCGATCGCGTCGTCGACATCGCGCCACTCGCGCGTCCCGAGGGACGAGGGCAGGGTGTCCGCGGGGGCCGCTTCGTCGTCGCCCGCGTACGAGACCACGAGCGAGGTCCAGCCCGCCTCGACCGCGGCGGGGGCGGAACGCAGGGCTCCGGATCGGCTCGAGCGCAGACCGTGGACGTGGATGGTCCAGCGGGTGGCATCCGGATCCCCGATCACCCACGCGTCGGCGCTGCCCCCGCGACGGAGGGGAACGGCGACGTGCTCCGTGGGACCGACGACCTCGGGGGCGGCGATCGTCTGCGAGGTCCACGCGCCGCGGACCTCGCTGTCGGGAAGGGCCGCGGGCTTCGCCACGAGGGCACGCACGACGCGGTCCTCGGACGCGCGCACGATCTCGCCGACCGTGAGGTGAGAACCGTCGTCGAGCCACACGCCGTAGGTGCCGGGCTGACGGCTCTCGTCGGTGGCCGGGACGTCGATGAGGTCGCCGTCCACGGTCATCGGGACGAACGGCTTGGCGGCGCGCGGTGCGATGAGACGCCGGGCGACGTATCCGCCGAGGGCGAGGTGCAGGGCGCCGGCTGCCGCGACAGCGGCACCCGCTCCGACGATGAGGCGGCGAGTCATGCGCGAACTCCGGTGGTGTGGCGGGTGAGGTGGGCGTCGACGTCGCCGAGGAGGGAGCGCTGCTCGCTCGTGAGCGGCGTCGACGTGGCGATCGCGTCGTCCTCGATGGCGACGCGGAGGGTGTGCAGCCGGATATCGGTGTCCGCGAACGCGGCGGGACCGGCCGGGACGCTCGCTCCGCGTTCCGCGGCGAGGGTCTCCACGCGGGTCAGAAGGCTCTCGCCGCGGCGACGGATGGCCGCGGTCGTGCGGGATGCCACGAGGATGCCGATCACGAAGGAGACGACGCCGAGATAGAACAACGGATCGAACAGGGCGCTCACGATCGCGCTCGGCGCGAAGAACCGCGTCAGAGTGAGGTCGAGGATCTCGCTGAGGCAGCCCAGGACGATCCCCGCGGCGCCCACGCGGAAGAGCCGTCGCGCGACGGGCAGGGAGCCCCGAGCCGACCGGTAGAGCAGCACGCCGACGAGGCCGATCCCCGACATGTGCAGCACGCCGTACGCCCACGCTCCCGTGTCGGTCGCCGCCGCGGTCTCCAGGAAGAGGAACGACGACGGGCCGCGCTCGGGCATCGCGACGAAGAAGACCACGGTGAACAGGACCGCGAGGGTGAGCGGGAAACCCCACCGGAGGGTCCGGATGCGCGCGGACGCCGGGGCGGTCCCCGCTTGGATGCCGAGCCAGAGCGCGACCATCGTCAGCACGTTCTGCACGAGCTTGAGCACGTTGGTCCCGCCGAGGAGGGCATCCATCGCCGGAAGGGGGATGACCGTTCCCTGGGTCAGGAGCGCGATCATCCCGAGGAAGGCGGCGAGCCAGGCGATGCGCGATCGGGGCTGCCGCCACGCGGCACGGGCCCGCGTGACGACCACGAGGGCGAGCCCGACGAGGGCCGCGTCGATGAGCAGCACCGTCACCACGAGAGCTCCGCGATCCGGGGGCTGGCGTAGAGGAGACGAGCGATGGCGTGCGCGACGTGCTCGGCGACGAGTTCGGCCTCGACCTGGGCCGTGTCCAGATCAGGGTTGGTCTGCGGCGAGACGGAGGAGCGCTCGTGCACGGCCCCGCAGCAGTGGGCGTCGTCGAGGAGATGACCCAGCTCGTGCGAGGCCGCGAACTCGCGGTAGACGGGAGCGTCCGCCGCGCGGACATGGATCGACCCTTCGCGGCGATCCGGGAAGAAGACGAGGAAGCCGGTGAGCGTGCCCCACGTGGCCGTGTCGGTCTCGGCGATGACGCGGAGCCGGATGTCGACGGCGTGCTCCACGGCGCGGACGACATCGTCGAACGTCGCGCCGGGAGAGACGGTCATGCGAGCGAGCGCGCGATCGCCTCTCGCCCGCACGCGCGTGAGCATCTCGTCGGATGCCCTCACCGCCGCCTCTCCGTCCGGTCGATCATGACGCCGGCGGCCTCCCCCGGAGGGACCGGGCGATGGCGCGGAGGGCGTCCGGCGACATCTGTCCGAGGGCGCGGAACTGGATGCTCTGCGCCCCGGCCTCGCGCATCGCGTCGCGGAGCTCGAGCTCGGCCTCGATCCTGTCGGTCAGCGCGTCGTCGGTGTGATCGGTGAGGTATTCGACGGGCACATCGGCCCACTGGGTGATCAGGCGCAGCACCTCTTCGTCGAGGACCACGGTGTTGGTGGTCGCCTCGAGGAGCCCCCGCGCGCTCTCGGCGACCCGAGGGTCGAGTTGCGCGAGGTGCGCCAACAGGTCGGACTCGGAGGCGGCGTGGCTCGCGACCAACCGGCGCACGCGGTCACCCACGGGACCGGCGGGGACCCGCATCGCGATACGCGGCGCCGATTCCGGACTCGCGAGCTCTTCGGGCGTCACGTCCAGAGCCGCGGCGAGCGCCTCGATGTCATTGGTGTTGTAGGGCAGGGAAAAGCCGGCGCGGGATTGGTAGTAGCTTTTCGTCATTCCGGCGCGGTTGATGAGCTCGCCGACGGTGAGCCCTTTGGACTTCCGCAGGCGATCCACATTCGCCACCACTTTCCGGGAATACCGGGAGGGCGGTCCGACAGCGCCGCGACCCACTCTTCGATCGTAGACGAACCCTTTCGGGGAAGGACTGATCGTATTTACGTGAATCGAGGAGTGCTATTTACGAACTCCTGTGATTGGATGAAAAAGAGACATGGTGAGTGGCCCCCGACTCCTCCTCGCTCGCGCAGGCGGATGCCGCGCCCTCCCTCTCTCTTCAGCGGGCGCGGCGGGATTGGGGGACGCCGCGCCCGCTGCATTCCCTCGCGCGGAGCCGCGACTCAGACGCGGCAGGACTCGCGCTCGACGAGCGACACGTCGATCACGGTGACCTCGTCGAGGCCCGCTCCCGCGTCGGGTCCGAGACGCGCGAACACCCGCTCGGCCGCCAGGGCACCGATGCGACGCGGATCCTGGTCGATCACGGTCACCGCCGGGGTGAGCGTGTCGGCCATCGGGAAGTCGCCGAAGCCGACGAAGGGCAGCGGGTTCCCCCGCAGCACGTGCGCGAGGGCCATCGACGACCTCGCGTTGGCCGAGAAGATCGCGGTCGGGGGCTCGTCGAGCGCCCGCAGGTCCTCGAGGACGGATGCCGCCGACTCGCGGTCCGAGACCTGCGAGACCACGAGACGCTCGTCGATCTCGACACCGGCCTCGCGGAGCGCGCGGCGCCAGCCCTCGACGCGCTTGGTCTCGGTCGACAGATGCACGCGGTCGCCGATGTAGGCGATGCGGCGATGCCCGTGCGAGAGCAGATGGCTCGTGGCGAGGTGGGCGCCGGCCTCGTCGTTCTCGGTGAAGGTGTCGGTCGACAGTCCCGCGGGGGCGCGGTCGACGAAGACGATCGGCGTGTGCCCGCGCCACCGCTCGAGCCACGAGTGGTCGGTGCCGACGGGAGCGATGACGAGCCCGGTCAGCTGACGCCCCAGCAGCGACTCCAGCGCCGGGCGCTCGTCGGCCGGGTCCTCGCCGAGGCTGGTCACGAGGGTCGAGAGGCCGTGTCGGCGGGCGGTGTCCTCGACCGAGCGGGCGATCGCGGCGAAAAAGGGGTCGACGACGTCGGGCACGGCGACGCCGATCACGGAGGCGCGACCGGCCCGGAACGTCGTCGCGAGCGCGTTCGGCACGTAGTTGAGCTCGCGCATCGCGGTCTCGACGAGGGCACGGGTCTCGGGCAGCACGTGCGGGTCGTCGTTGAAGACGCGCGACACCGTCTTGGTGCTCACCCCGGCGCGCTGCGCGACGTCACGCATCGTGGTCACGAGACACCTCCGGGGTGGGGACGATGGGCAGCTTCGACGTGCAACCCTATCCGGCGGGGGCCGAGCACCCCCGCTCCCGCATGCGAGCGGGTCCCGCGCACCACCCCCGCCGGCGCGAACGTGCGATCGGCACGTGTTCGGTGCCCGGTCGACCACGACCGGGTCGCCCGCGCCCGCCCGGCACCGCGGCATCCCTCCCCCGCGTGCACCCGCGGGGAACGCGGTCGAGGCGCGTCGAACGCGATCGACGGATGCGGGCGGTGCCGAGCAGGCGCGTTCACCTCAGCGACCGTCGACGGCGTCCGCGAGCTCGCGCAGGCGCGGCAGGGCGCGGCCCGAGAGCAGTTCCTCGCGACGGTCGGCGTCGATCGAGAGGCTGTCCTTCCACAGCGACCGGCCGGCCATCGCACCCGAGGCGCCGTTGGCGACGGCCGTGCGCACCTGCTCGATGAATGTCTCGTGGTCGACGCCGGCCGACAGGACGGCCCACGGGACGCCCTGGGCGGCCTCGGTCACGCGGGCGCTCGCCTCGGCCGAGCCGGGGTACTGGAGCTTCAGGATCTTCGCGCCGCACGCCACGGCGAGGGCGGCACCGTCGACGACGAGGTCCGCGAACTTCGCCCGGTACTCCTCGTCGCTCTCGCCCTCGAGCTGGTAGGTGAGCAGCTCGACGATGAGGAGCAGGCCCTCCTCGTCGCACGCCTTCACGAGGTCGCGGATCTCGCGCGCGACGCGGGAGTCGGCATCCTGCTTGTCGGGGCGGGTGTACCAGAGCATCTTGGCGACGTCGGCGCCCTGCTCGCGGATGGAGTGCGGCGTGGTGCCGGGGACGTACCGCGTGTACTTCAGGCCGTCGACCGTCTCGGCTCCCGACGCGTCGAGACCGACGACGAGGGCGGTGTCGCGGGCGAGCACGCCGTCGTCGACGATCTGCGGCAGGGCGACCTCGGGGTCGAGCAGGATCGCGGGGGCGTGGTTGGCGAGGTGGCGGACGAGGTCGGCCTTCACCTCGGCGAGCTCCTCGCGCGAGATCGCGTCGGAGCCGTTCGGGGCGTCTTTGATGGCGGCCTTCATGCCGTTGCGCTGGTCGGCGGCGACGATGAGCATGTGACCGTCGGGGGTGCTGATGGACTGGAGCGCGCGGCGCTCGAGCGTGGTGAGTGCGTTCATGATCTCTCTTCTCTGGGTTCTTCGCGCGCGGGGTGCGCGGGGTCGGGGGTCAGGAGGGGACGGATGCCGAGACGAGACGCCGCGCCATGTCGGCGGCTCCGTACGCGACGTCCTGCTCGCGGGTGGACAGGGACGGATTCGGCAGCACCTGGGCGCGGGCGCGACGGACGCTGGCCATGCCCGCCCAGCCCCCGGTGAGGGTGGAGTGCGTGGCCGGGGCCACTTCGCGGTCCATCGCGGCGATGAGCGCGGCGACCTCGTCGTTGCTGTGTCGCAGCACCGCACCGAAGATCTCGGCGGGGCTCGCCTCGGTGTGAAGGGTCAGGCGCAGGACGCCGTCGTCGTTGCGGGCGCCGGTGACCTCGATCGCCCCGGCCGGCAGCTCGCCCTCGTACGGGAGCGCCATGACAGCGTCGTCGAGCGCATCACGCCCGGCGCGGTCGCTGATGCCGGCGGCGTGCAGCGCGCGGCGCAGCAGCAGTCCGGTCTTCACCCCGGCGACCAGCACGTGCTGCCCGGGCACGACGTGACGCACCTCGTTGATGAGCGCGTCGGCGAGGCGCCGGCGTGCGGCGAAGCCGAGGGGCCCGTCGAGCACGCGCAACAGCACCTCGGCCGTGCCGAGCGAGACGTGATACCCGTCGGCATCCAGGGTTCCGTTGGCCTGCGCCGCGACGAGGTGGTCGTGGCCCGCGACGGTGAGCGATGCCCCGTCGACGCGGGGCCCGAAAGCTCCGGATGCCGTACCCCAGGGCAGTCCGCCGCCGCGCAACGGCGGCAGCAGGTCGGCGGTGACGCCGAGGGCGTCGAGCATCGCGGGCCAGGCGGCGCCGGAGTCCTGGTCGATGAGCCCGGTGCGTGAGGCGAGGGAGAGCTCGAGGGCGATGTCTCCCCCGAGGGCGGCGACGACGAACTCGGGAAGGTCGAGCCACCGCAGCCCCGCGAGGTCGGTGCCCTGATCGCGCAGCCACGCGAGCTTGGCGACGCTGACCTGCGCACCGAGCGGCAGTCCGGTGCGCCCGGGGAACTCCTCGCGGACCGCGTCGGGGAAGGCGGCGATCTGCTCGAGCCCGCGCGGGTCGAACCAGGCGAAGCCCGGGCCGACGGCGGCACCGTCGTCGTCGATGAGGAAGCCCGTCTCCCCCATGCCGGCGACGGCGAGAGAGGCCAGTGGCGCCTGTGTCCGCGGGGCCAGCTCGGCGTCCACGCGGTGGATGAGCACCCGGACGGCCTCGAGCAGATCGGTCGCGACCATGTCGGTCGTCCCCCCGGCGCCCACGCGCCACGGCGTGGGGACCTGCGCTCCCGCGACCTCGACCCCGTCATCGTCGATGACGAGCATCTTCAGGGCCGTGCTGCCCAGATCGATGCCCGCGTGGAGGCGCGGGGGCCGGGAATCCATGTCACCGGTGTCTTGCATGCGCGGCCGCCCTTTCCGGAACTTCTCCGAGTCCCGGAAAATCAAGCATGACACCGGTGACTTGCTACGTCTATGGTGGGGGTATGCCGTCGTCGTGTCAAATACCCGATCCGCTCGTCGTCGTCGTCGCCGGCACGGCCGGAAGCGGCAAGAGCACGCTCGGTCGCGCGATCGCCGAAGCCCTGCGTGCGCCGCTCGTCGACCTCGACAGCGTGACGACGCCTCTGCTCGACGAGCTCCCCCCGGACGCCCTCGGCGGGCACTGGCTCACGTCGCCGCACGCTCCCGCGATCCGCGCCGGACGCTACGCCGCCCTGCGGGCGACGGCGGCCGACGCCCTCTCGACCACCGGCCGCGTCGTCGTGGTCGCCCCTTTCACCGCCGAGCTCACCGGCGGCGCGGAGTGGGCCGCGCTGTGTGCCGCCCTCTCCCCCGCGCAGCCGCACGTCATCCACGTCGACGGCGACCCGACCGTCCTGGCATCCCGTCGCTCCGCGCGCGGAGCCTCGCGCGACGCGCACCGGCCCGACACGCACCCGGTCGCTCCGGCGATCGAGGTGACCGCCGTCGACGCCGAGCTCTCGACACCCCAGCAGCTCGCCCGCGTGCTGCCCGCGCTGGGCATCCGGCGTCGGATCGACCCGCACGCCGCGATCTTCGCGCGGACGTTCGACGCCGTGCTCTTCGACCTCGACGGGACACTGGTGGACTCCACGGCATCCGTCGTGCGCTCCTGGCGTCGCTTCGCCGAGCACTTCGACGTGCCGATGGAGGCCCTGCATGCCAACCACGGCCAGCCCGCGCGCGCACTCGTGAGCCTGCTCCTGCCCGAGGACCGGCACGGCGAGGCGCTCGCGCACGTCACGGACCTCGAGGTGACGGATGCCACGGGCCTCGCTCCCATCCGCGGAGCCGCCGCGTTCTTCGCCGCCGTTCCCCCCGAGCGCCGGGCGATCGTCACGTCGGGCTCGGTGCCCATCGCGACCGCTCGCCTCTCGGCCGCCGGATACGAGCACCCCGCAGTGTTCGTCACCGTGGACGACGTGGTCCACGGCAAGCCCCACCCCGAGTCGTTCCTCACGGCCGCCGCCCGCCTGGGCGTCGACCCCGCCCGCTGCCTCGTCGTCGAGGACGCGCCCGCGGGCATCACCGCGGCACGCGCCGCGGGCTGCGCGGTGCTCGCGCTCACCGGCACGACGGCCGACGACGAACTGGCCGCCGACCTCGTGGTCGACGGACTGGATGCCGTCCGGCTCGAGACCACGCCGTCGGGGGCTCTGCGCCTCGTCATCGCCTGACCCGTCCCACGTGCCCTCGGCACGATGTCACGCGTCGGGTAGCGCCACTACCCACACTACCTCCGCAACGGCTCTTGTGGGCCACCGCAGACCGGGTTTACGCTCGCTCCTGCCGCAAGCATGTAGTTCTACTACAGAAACGCTTGCTCCCTCGAGACGACGGAGTCCCCATGAGATCCCCCCACCCTCTGCGCCGCTGGACGGCGCTCACGACCACCGGCGCGGTGATCGCCTCGCTCGCCGTCGCCGGCAGCGTGTCCGCCGCCGCCGCCGACACCACCGCGACGGTCTCCGTCGACACCGGCACGGTGGTGCAGGACGATTTCCTCGGAATCGGTGTCAACGTCATCCCCTCCGCCCTCATGGAGCGGTCGCGCGGCTTCGGGTACTCCGACGCCGACTGGGCGATCGACGCGGAGCGCATCGCCACCATCCGCCCGAAGGTCGCTCGCGTCTGGTTCCAGATCGACTGGATGGAACCGGAGAAGGGCGTCTACACCTGGGACAGCGACCGGATGAAGGCGTTCTACGCCTACCTCGACGCCTTCAAGGCCGCCGGCACCGACATCGAGCTGAACTTCGGGTGGAAGGTCGGCTCGACCGTCCACGACTGGTTCTCCATCCCCGGCGTCGACCCGTGGACCAGCGCACCCGCCGACAACGCCGCGTACGCGGCATCCGCGTCCGCTCTCATCGATCAGCTCAAGAACGTCCGCGGCTACGACAACGTCAAGTACCTGACGTATTACAACGAGCCCAACGGCAGCTGGGACTTCGAGGCCCCGGGCGATCAGCAGGCCGCGTACGTGCAGATGGCCCAGGCCGTGCACCAGCGCCTGGTCGCCGACGGCCTGCGCGACGAGGTCGAGATCTGGGGGCCCGAGGAGACCGGAGCCCCCGCGTGGACCACGTACATGGCGCAGAACGGCGGTGACGCGTTCGACCAGTACAGCTTCCACACGTACGGCGACTCGTACGGCTCGGTGCCGGCGAGCATCAATGCCCGCAAGAGCGTCGCGGGCGGCAAGCCGGTGAACATGTCCGAGTTCGGCTGGTCCGACGACAACGCGAGCGGCTGGGACTCCGGCTACGCCAACTACGTGATCGCGGGTGCGAACCTCGGCCTGCACTCGCTCCTGGTCTGGCAGCTCAACGGCACGTGGACCGTCGATCCCGACGGCGACACGAACGGGACCTACAACATGTGGGATGCCCTGCCGCTCGGGCTCGAACCGCGCAAGACGTTCCTGTCGGCGGGTCTTCTGAACCGCTACATCCCCGCGCACAGCCAGGTGCTGCAGTCGAGCTCCTCAACGTCAGATCTGCGCAGCGCCGCTTTCCGCGGTGCCGACGGCGAATACACCGTGCTGGTGGAGTCCAAGGGCGCCGCTCCGACCGACCTCACGGTCGACTTCGGCGGCACCGCCGTGAACAAGGACTTCCACCGCGTGGTCTACGACAACGACCTCGTGCCCGACGAGAACGCTCTGCTGCCGACCGTCTCGGCCACGCTCCCGGCGGGGACGAGCTTCTCCGACGACCTCGACGAGGGGTACTCGTTCGCGATCTACACGACCGCCGCACCCGCGACCCAGGTGCGTCTGGGCGACGTCGACCCCACGGTCGCCTCGGGATCGACCCTGCAGCTCACCGCCGACGTGCTCGACGGCACCCCCGGGGTCACCTGGTCGGTCGACGGCACCGGCAACGGCTCGGTGTCGAGCGCCGGCGTCTTCACCCCGCCCGTCGTCGACACCGAGCGGACGATCGCCGTCCGCGCGACCAGCACGGCCGATCCGTCCTCCTCGGCCGTCGCTCGCGTCACCGTCACTCCGCAGCTCACCGCGAGCCGCGTCGACCCCGTGCCGTTCGACCTCGACAGCGGCGTCTACGCCGGTTCCGAGGTGCTGACGCTGTCGACTCCGACCTCGGGAGCGCAGATCCGCTACACGACCGACGGGTCGACCCCCACCGCGAGCTCGACGCTGTACGAACGGCCGCTGATCCTCGCCGAGACGTCCACGAAGCTCTACCGCGCCGCCGCCTTCGCGACGGGCAAGCAGGCGTCCGGCATCACCAGCCGCCTGTTCAAGGTCGGCGGGGTCTCGCAGGGGCCGGACGGGTACACCCTCTGCGCGAACGAGGGTGGCACGTGCTTCTTCTCGGGCCAGCAGAGCGTGGCCTTCGGCGGCGACGGACTCTTCACATACCAGGCGAAGGCGGGACCGGTCTCGTGCGACACCGCGACGCTCGGCGACCCGAACCCGAGCGGGACCTCACGCTGCTACGTCAGCCCCGAGCTTCCGTCGTCGTACCCGCTGGTGACGCTCACCAACGCGGGCTTCGAGAAGCCCGGCGGCACGAAGTCGAAGACCGGTCCGTTCACGAACGGCTGGACCTTCAACAGCCGCTCGGGCATCCAGAACGGCCAGGGCCCGCTCGGGCCGCCCGCTCCCTCCGAGGGGCAGCAGGTCGGATACCTGAAGACGGATGCCGGGGTGCAGGGCACCATCTCGCAGGAGGCGGCGTTCCCGGCCGGCGAGTACCAGGTGGTCTTCGCCCTGTCCGGTCGCTCGGGCTACCCCGCGCAGAGCTTCGACGTGCTCTACGACGACACCGTGATCGGCTCGTTCGCGGTCGGCTCGACGAGCTCGTACGAGACCAAGCGGACGCCCGCGTTCACGTCCGACGGCGGACGCCACACGATCACGTTCCGCGCGACGGCTCCGTCCGGAGACCGCACGGCCTTCCTCGACGCGGTCCGCATCGAGGCGCCCGTCCCGCCCGAGCCGGCGCAGCTGCAGAACACCGGCTTCGAGGCTCCGGCCACGACGGGCGTCAAGTCGGCGCCCTTCACCGAGGGGTGGTCGTTCGTCGGACGCAGCGGCATCCAGCACAACGGCAGCGCGTTCGGCGCTCCGACCGCGCCGGAGGGGACGCAGACGGCCCTGCTGCAGTCGCGCAACGGCGAGCACGGGTCGTTCACGCAGACGCTCGACATGGCCGCCGGCTCCTACACGCTGAGCTATCAGGCGTCGCGGCGTCCGGGCTACACCGCGGTGCAGACAATCCAGGTCCTCGTCGACGGTGTCGTGGTCGACAGCTTCGCTCCCCCGACCGCGACGTTCACGGCGCACACCTCGGCGTCGTTCACCGTGCCGGCGGGCGACCGGCAGATCACCTTCCGCGGTTCGGCGGCCTCGGGCGATGCGACGGCGTTCATCGATCAGGTGGTGCTGACGCCCGTTCCATGAGGCCGCGCGGCCGGGGGCTCGGGCGTCGTGCCCGGGCCCCCGTCGTGCGCGCGGCGGACCGCCTTGGGCGGGCCGCACAGCCTGGCGTCGGCGCGTGCGACTACCGCGTCGCCCTCTCCAGCAGCTCCAGCACGTGCACGTACGGCTCCCCCGTCGCCTTCGTCATCCCCAGCTCGCACGTGCGATTGCACGAGGCGTGCGCGTCGGCGCCCCACGCGGCGACCTCCGCCGCCTCGGGAGCGGTCGCCGCCTCGGTCAGTTCGGGGTGCAGCAGGCCCCGGTCCCCGGCATAGGCGCAGCAGCCCCACGCATCCGGGACGCGGACCTCGGATGCCACGGCCTCCCCCACCGCGCGCAGCGCCGGGTCGATGCCCAACTGCTTCGACGAGCACGTCGGGTGCAGCGCCAGGAGCTCCGCCGCCGGCGTCGGCGTCAACGCGGGCAGGAGGTCGGAAGCGGCGAAGGCCACGGCATCCACGACCCGGATGCCGTCGTCGCGCAGGGTCGCGGCGAAGCCCTCGGTGCAGCTGGACGCGTCGCACACCGCCGGAAGGACGCCGCCGCCGGTGGCCTCCCGCACCGCCGCACGCACGCGGGCCGACATCGTCGCGTGTCCCTTCGCGTAACCCTTCGACGACCACGGGGTGCCGCAGCAGAGAGCGTCGATGCCCTCCGGCACGATCGCCGAGACGCCGGCCCGCTCGAGCAGACGCACGAAGGCCTCGGTCGCACCGATCCCGTCCGCGGGCCCGAACATGCTCCCCACGCACGCGGGCAGGAACACCGCCGACGGCGCGACACCCGCGGCTCCCACCACTCGTCCGAGCGCGCGCCGCGACGCTCCGCCCCCGGGCAGCTCCGCCGAGTACCGCGGCACGGTGTCCGTGCCGAGCACCGCGCGGGCGGCATCCGTCACCGTTCGCACCACCGGCAGCGGGACGGCGGACGCGACCGTGAGCGCCGCGGCCCCCGCGCGCGTCACGGCGCCCCATCCCGTCGCCGCCGCGGACCATCCCGCGGCCAGGACCGGGTTGGCGTCCTCGCGGCGGAAGCGCTTCATCAGCGACCCGGTGTTGATGAGCACCGGGCACGCGGTCTGGCACATGCCGTCGACGGCGCACGTCTGCACGCCGTCGTAGTCGTACGCGTCCTGCAGCTCGGCGACGAGGGCACCGTCACCGCTCTCGCGCGCGGCGGTGACCGCCCGCCGCACGACGATGCGCTGCCGCGGGGTGAGGGTGAGCGACCGGCTCGGACACACCGGCTCGCAGTACCCGCACTCGACGCACCGGTCGGCCTCGGGCTCGATCGACACGGGGGTCTTGAGGTTCTGCATGTGCGCGTCCGGGTCGTCCTCGATGATCACCCCCGGATTCAGGATGCCGCTCGGGTCGAGCAGCCTCTTGAGCTCGACCATCACCTCGTACAGCTCGTCGCCGTACTGCCGGCGGACGTAGGGCGCCATCGCACGTCCGGTGCCGTGCTCGGCTTTGAGGTTGCCGCCGGCGTCCAGCACGAGGTCGACCATCGCGTCGGTGAAGCCTTCGAAGCGGCCGAGCGCTTTCGCGCCCTCGAACCGGTCCGTGAGCATGAAGTGGATGTTGCCGTCCTTGGCGTGGCCGAAGATGACGCTGTCGGCGTAGCCGTACCGGGCGAACAGCTCTTGGAGACCGCCGCACGTGTCGGCGAGGCGCTCGACGGGCACCACCACGTCTTCGAGCAGGGCCGTGGTGCCGGAGGGCCGCGCGCCGGCGACCGAGGCGTAGAGCCCCTTGCGGAAGGTCCACGCGGCGGCGCGCTGCGCGGGGTCGCTCGAGAACACGGCGGGCGCACGCAGATCCTCCGCCGCGAGCACCGCGGCACCCCGGGCGGCGAGCTCCTCCAGAGCGTCGACGTCGTCCGCGTGGTACTCCACCAGCAGCGCCGCCTGCGTCGTCGCCTCGAACCCGTGGATGGCGGCCGGCGTGCCGGCCAGACGCTGACCGACGCGGAGGGATGTGGCATCCATCAGCTCGAGCGTCGCCGCGCCGGTCGCCACGAGTGCGGGAAGTGAGCGGGTGGCCGCGTCGAGCGTCGGGAACACCGCGAGCGTCGCCGCGATCGCGGGGCGGATCGGCACGGTGCGGAAGGTCGCCTCGGCGACGAACGCGAGCGTGCCCTCCGACCCCACCACGAGGTGCGCGAGGAGCGCGGCCGGGGTATCGAAGTCGAGGAACGCGTTGAGGGCGTACCCCATGGTGTTCTTCATCGCGAACTGCCGCTCGATGAGCGCGACGCTCGCGGGGGTGCTCCTCACCCGCTCGCGGAGCCGCATGAGGCCCTCCACCAACGCCGGTTCCCGCTCGCGCAGCAGCGCGTCGGCATCGGGAGCCGAGGTGTCGACGACGGTTCCGGATGCCAGCACCAGCACGAGTCCGTCGAGGGTGCGGTACGAGTTCTCCACCGTCCCGCACGCCATGCCGCTGGAGTTGTTGGCGACGACGCCGCCGATCGTGCATGCGGCCTCGCTCGCCGGGTCGGGACCGAGCCGGTGACCGTGCCGAAGCAGCCGCGCGTTCACCTGGCGCACCGTGGCTCCGGGCTGCGAGCGCACGCGGCGTCCGCCGTCGAGCACGTCGATGCGCCCGAATCCCTGCCGCACGTCGACGAGCAGCCCGGCGCCCGACGACTGCCCCGACAGGCTCGTGCCGCCCGAGCGGAAAGTGACCGGCGTCCCGGATGCCGTGGCTCCGCGCAGGATCGCCCCGACCTCGGCTGCATCGGCGGCGACGACCACGGCCTCCGGGGTCAGCAGGTAGTGCGAGGCGTCGTTGGCGTACGCGACGCGGTCGATCGCGCGGGTGCGCAGGCGAGAGGCATCCCGAACGGCGGCGGCGATCTCGGGGGCGACAGCGCTCACACGATCTCCTTCACAAGAGGGGCGACGGCGGCGGCCTCGCCCTCCGGGATCAGCACGCGCGCGAGGTCCGGCGCGGTGTCGACGAGGGCCCGGATGCCGAGCGGCGGCCCCGACACGACGGTCGAGGCGTGCGCCACGGCGTGCGCTCCCCACTCCGCGGCGCTCGCGGCGGCGACCGTGAGCGGGTCGGCTCCCGCGGCGGACGCGGCCGGCGCGCGGGTGAGACCGAGGAGGAACCCGGCGAGAGCGGCATCGCCGGCCCCGGCGGTGTTGGCGATGTAAGGGGCGTCGGCGCGCGCGAACACCGCGCGATCCGCGCTCACGGCGAGCAGTCCGTCGGCGCCCATGCTCGCGAGCACCGTCGTCACCCCGCGGGCGACGATCTCGCGCGCCGCGACCACGACATCGCCCAGGGTCTCGAGAGAACGCCCCACGGCCGCGGTGAGTTCGTCGACGTTCGGGGTGAGCAGGTCGATGCCGACCGGAGCGGCGAGGAGCGCATCGAGGGCCGCACCGCTCGTGTCGACGGCGATCCGGGCACCGAGCTCGCGCGCGAGAGTCCGCACGGGCCCGAGGTCGACGAGCATCCCGGTGCCCGCGAGCTCGGGAAGGCTCCCCGAGATGACGAGCCACGTGCCGCCGCGGGTCGACAGCTCCACACGCAGCGCCGAGAGCGTGGCATCCCACGCGTCCACCGACAGCGGTGGGGTCGGGGCGTTGACTTTGGTCGTGGCTCCGGCCGCGTCGATGATCGACGTGTTGACCCGCGTGGCCCCGGGCACCTCGACGATGCGCAGCAGCGGGGCGGTGAGACCGCAGCGGGCGAAGCGCACGTCGTCGGCGCCCAGCACCACGACCGCAGCGGTGTCGGCCCCGCCGGCGGCGAGGGCCGCGGAGACGTTGACGCCCTTGCCGCTGACCTCGCGCGTGTAGCTCTCGGCGCGGGCGAAGGTTCCCGGGCGCACGGCGTCGACGCGGTAGGTCGCGTCGATCGCTCCGGCGGCGGTGAGGGTGACGATGCGGGTCACGCGCGGACCTCCGAGACGATGCGTCCGGTGATGACGTCGAGCAGGCGGTGCACTTCGCGGGACACCGCCGCGCGACCGGGCGAGAGCCAGCGGCGGGGGTCGATGGCATCCGGATCCCGCTCCAGCTCGTCGCGGACGGCCGCGGTCAGCACGGTGTTCAGGTGCGTGCCGATGTTGATCTTGCGCATGCCGGCGCGGACGGCGCCGTCGATCCCGGCGTCGGCGACACCGCTCGAGCCGTGCAGCACGAGGGGCACCGGCAGGGCCGCGGCGAGCCGGGCGATGAGGTCCTCGTCGAGGGTCGCGCTGCGCTCGCGCATCGCGTGCTCGCTGCCGACGGCCACGGCCAGGGCGTCGACCCCGGTGTCCGCGACGAAGCGGACGGCCTCGGCGACGTCGGTCCGCACGCCCGGGGCGTGGGCTCCCTTGCCGCCGATCTCGCCCAGCTCGGCTTCGATCCAGGCTCCGGCCGCGTGCCCCCGGGTGGCGACGGCGGCGGTGCGCTCGAGGTTCTCGGCATCCGTCAGATGGGCGGCGTCGAACATGACGGAGCGGATGCCGACGGCCAGGGCCGCGTCGACCAGCGGCTCATCGGTGGCGTGGTCGAGGTGGACGACGACGTCGACCCGCGCCGCCTCGGCGAGGCGCAGGGCGGCGGTGGCGGCGGGCGCGACACCGCCGTGGAACGCGATCGCGTTCTGCGAGAGCTGGAGGATCACTCCGGTCTCGGCGGCCTCGGCCCCGGCGACGATCGCCTCGGCGACCTCGAGGGTGATGAAGTTGAAGGCCCCGACCGCGCGGTGCGCGGCGAGGAGCGTGGGCATGTCGGCCAGCGGCACGGCGGTGTCTTTCTCGTCGGGGTGGCGGGGCGCGAGCCCGGTGGCGGGGCGCGAGCCCGGTGGCTGAGCTTGTCGAAGCCTCCGGGCGGGAGAGTCCCGATCCCGTCGACGAGCTCAGGGACCTCCGGGGTGGATGCCGGGGCCTCCGCGTGTGCGGGGGTCCCGGCATCCGGGGTGGGGGTTAGCAGGAGGACTTGTAGACCGCGTCCTTGCCGTCGCCGTTGATGTTGTCCTTGGTGAGGATGGTGAAGCCGGTCTGGATCTTCGCCTCGGTGGATTCGCCCTTCAACGCCGCGATGGCTTGCTTGACGCCGTCGGAGCCGATGGTGGCGGGTTCTTGGGCGACGAGGGCCTGGACGGTGCCGGCTTCGAGGGCCTTGACCTGGGCGGGGCCCGCGTCGAAACCGACGATGGTGACGGCGCCTTGCTTGCCGGCCTGCTGGACGCCGGTGGCGGAGCCTTCGGCGGCGAAGAGGTTGGCGGCGAAGATGCCGACGATGTCGGGGTCCTTCTGCAGCGCCGCCGTCACGATCTCCGCGGCGGTGGAGGGTTCGTTGTGGGAGTACTGCACGCCGACCGAGGAGAACTTGGAGTCCTTCGCGACGGCGTCTTCGAAGCCCTTCGCGCGGGCGTCGGTGGTGGAGACGCCGGGGTCGGTGGAGACGACGAGGACCTTGCCGCCGTTGGGGTTGGCCTTCTGGATCGCCTCGAACGCCGCGGCCCCGCCGCCTTCGTTGTCGGAGGAGATCTGCGACACGGCGCCGGAGGGGTCCTCCAGGGTCGTGTCGACGAGGACGACCTTGATCCCGGCGGCTTCGGCGGCGGCGATGGGGGCCTGCATGGCGGAGACGTCGGTGGGGGCGATCAGCAGCGCGTCGGGCTTACTGGCGACGACGGCGTCGACGATCGGCTTCTGCAGGGTCGGGTCGAACTTCTCCGGGCCCTGGGTGGTGACGGTGGCGCCTTCGGTCTTGGCTTCGGCTTCGATGCCGCACTGCATGGAGATGTAGAACTCATCCCCGGCGACGCCCTGCACGAACGCGATCTTGTACCCACCATCCGAACCACCCGAGGCGGATCCCGACGACGAGCCGCCGGAGCACCCGGCGAGGACGAGGGTGGCTGCGGCGCCGAGGGTGGCGAACGCGAGAACCTTCTTGTTCCACTGCATTGTGATTGCCTGTTCTCTCTTGGTTGATTCCGGATGCCGGGCCTCAGCCGCGGCGTCCTCCGCTGACGAACTTCCGCCAGAGGCTTTGGGTGTTGCCGCGCGTGGCGGCGGTGCGGCGCACCTGGTCGACGTAGACCGCGGTGATCAGCACCGCGCCCACGGCGACCTGCTGCCAGAACGGCTGCACGCCGGTGATGACGAAGCCGTTCTGCAGGACCGCCGGGATGAAGAGGCCGACCACCGTGCCGAAGATCGTTCCCACCCCGCCGAAGAGCGAGGTGCCGCCGATCACGACGGCCGCGATGACGTTCAGGTTGGTCTGCGACTGCCCCGCGATCGCGGTCGTCGAGAACTGCGACAGGGCCAGGATGCCGGCGAGCCCGGCGAGCGCCCCCGACAACGTGTAGACCGAGATGAGGTGGCGGTCGACCTTGACGCCGACGCGGCGGGCGGCGAGCTCGCTCGAGCCGACGGCGTAGGTGTAGAGGCCGAACTTCGTGAAGTGCAGCACCACGGCGCCGATCACGACGACCACGAGGGCGATGACGCTGATGATCGGCAGCGACCCGAAGACGTTGCCGTAGCCGATCGACACCGTCAGCACGGTCGGCACATCGCGGATGTCGACACCGCCGGTGAGGATCTGCGCGAGACCCAGCGCCATGCCGAGCGAGCCGAGGGTGACGATGAGCGGCGGGATCTTCGCCTTCGCGATGAGGAAGCCGTTCAGCAGCCCCCAGCACACACCGCTGAGGATCGACACGAGGATGCCGATGGTGGCCACGCCCCAGCCCTCGCCGCCGAGCGCCCTCATCGTCAGGGCCGAGACGACGCCCGAGAACACCAGGACCGAGCCGATCGAGAGGTCGATTCCCGAGGTGATGATGATGTACGTCATGCCGACGCCGAGCACCGCGAGGATCGAGGCGTTCTGGATGATCAGGCGGAAGTTCGACCACTGCGCGAACGAGTCCGGAGCGAGCGCGCTGAAGATCAGCACGATGACGATGAGGATGAGCAGGATCTGGAAGGCCTGCGCCTTCAGCAGTCCGACGAAGAAATTCGGCTTGGTGTCCTCGAACGTGCCGATGGCCACCGTCTCGGTGGGAGGGGTCGTGGTGCTCACTTCTGGTCGTCCTTCGTGACGGCGCCGGTCATGAGCCCGACGAGTTCTTCCATGGAGGTGTCCTTCGCGGAGACGTTGGCGACGCGCGTGCCCAGGCGCAGCACCTGGACGCGGTCGCACACCTCCATCACGTGCGGCATCGAGTGCGAGATCAGCACGACCGCGATGCCCTTGTCGCGCACGCGGCGGATCGTCTCGAGCACGTTCTTCGTCTGACGCACGCCGAGCGCCGCGGTCGGCTCGTCGAGGAAGACCAGGCGACCGGCCCAGTGCACCGCGCGGGCGATCGCGATCGCCTGACGCTGACCGCCCGACATCTCGCCGACGGGCGAGGTGAGCGAGCGCACCGTGGCGCCGAGCTCGTCAAACGCCGCGCGGGAGGCGACGGCCATCTCCTTGGTCTTCATGAAGCCGAGGGCGCCCGCGAGTCCCGGGCGGCGGATCTCGCGGCCGAGGTACATGTTCTGCACCGGATCCAGGTGCGGGGCGAGGGCGAGGTCCTGGTAGACCGTCTCGATGCCGAGCGACGACGCCACCTGCGGGTTCGACATCTCGATCGGCTTGCCGTCGAAGAGGATCTCACCCTCGTCGATCGCGAGGTTTCCCGACAGCGCTTTCACGAGCGTGGACTTTCCGGCGCCGTTGTCGCCGATGAGCGCGGTGACCTCGCCGGGGTAGACCTCGAAGTCGACGTTGTTGAGGGCCCGGACGTGACCGAACTGGCGCGAGAGACCGCGCGCCTGCAGCACGGGCGTGGCCGTGGTGACTGACGACATCGTCAGCTCCTTTCCGTGATGAGAAGAGAGGAAGAGAGGAACGCCTCGGCGACGTCCTCGAAAGAAGAAGAAGAGACCGCGAACGCGGCGAACAACGCCGCCCCGTAGGCGGTGCCCTCGTCGTGGGTCGAGACGGTGACCTCGGGCAGGAGCGCCGAGCGCGAGCGGACGACGGATGCCATGGTCGACCACCCTCCGGTGAGCACCGTCGAGGTCGGCGGCTCGACCTCGCGGTCCATCACCGCCATGCACTCGGCGAGCATGTCGTTGCCGTGGCGCAGGGACGCGGCGAACAGCTCCGCAGGGCTCAGTCCATCGCTCTGGGCGACGATCTTCAGCACGCCGTCGTCGTTGCGCGCACCCGACACGGCGAGCCCGGCGTCCGAGACGGTGCCGTCCACGGGAAGCGCCATGGTCTCGTCGTCGACGCGGGCCCGGCCTGTGGCATCCGTGATCCCGAGAAGCTGCAGCACGCGGCGCATGAGCAGGCCCGACTTCGTGCCGGCGAGCAGCACGTACTTGCCCGGGATGACGTGGCGCACGCAGTTGATGCCCGCGTGGGCGAGGCGCTCGCGCGCGGCGAACGGCAGCGTGTCGTCGAGCACGCGCACGAGGGCCTCGGCGGTGCCCATCGAGTCGTAGAGCTGGCCCGTGTGCGTCGCGCCGACCGCGACGGCCGAGACGAGGTGGTCGTGGCCCGCGACGGTGAGCGCCGCGCCCTGGAAGCCCGCGGGCAGCAGCGGATCAGTGATCGTCCCGACCGCTTCGCCCGCACTGACCAGAGTCCCGAGGATCGACGCGTCCACCCCGAGCACGTCGAGCGCCGCCGGCCAGGGGGTGCTGTCGTCCTGATCGATGAGGCCCGTGCGCGAGACGAGCGAGTACTCCGCCACCCGCGGACCGCCGAGCGCGTGCACGACGAACTCGGGCACGTTGAGGAAGGTCGTGCCCTCGAGGGCGATCCCCGTGTCGCGCAGGTGCAGCAGCTTCGAGATGGATGCCAACGGCCCCACCGGCAGTCCCGTGCGACCGGGGAACTCGGCGCGGAACCCCTCGGGCGTCGCCGCGATCTGCGCCGCGCCCCGCGGGTCGAACCACGCCATGATCGGCGCGAGCGCGGTGCCCTCGGCATCCAGGAGGACGCCCGCCTCGGCCATACCCGAGACGCCGAGCGCGACGATGCGATAGCCGACGTCGAGACGCGCGTCGGCCTCGGCGGCGAGCTCGTGCACGAGCGCGATCGCCTCGGCGGCGGTCATCTCGGCCTGCCCGTGGTCGAGGTTCGTCCACGGCGACCGGCGGCTGACGACGAGCACCTGGCGCCCCTCGGGGGTGGCGACCAGCAGCTTGGTGCTGGTGGAGCCCATGTCGATTCCGACGACGTAGTCGCTCATCGCACGTCACCGCCGCGGAGGGTTCCGGGCCAGCCGGTGCCGGGGGCGGCGACGAGGATCTCCGCCTCACCGGTCAGACGCCACGCGCCGAAGGCGTGCGGCACGGCGTAGACCTGCCCGCGCTCGACGTCGACGGTCCCCGCGCCCGAGACGAGGGCGCCTGCGCCCTCGCGCACCAGCACGACGGCGAAGCCGGCCTCGAGCGCCGTGGTCTCTCCCGCGGCGTCGAAGAGGCGGAAGTACGGGTCGGCCGCCGCGGGCAGCAGCGAGCGGAAGTCCGCCCCCGCCGGGGTCGTTCCGGCGGTGCTGATCAGGGCGTCGAGGGCTGCGGCATCCAGCTTCTCGGTCGAGACGGCGGGCATCACCGCGTCGAAGCCGAGGTCGAGGTGCGACTCCTCGCGCGTCGAGGTCGTGACCGACCACTCGAGCAGAATCGAGAAGTCGGTGGGCTCCTGCACCTCGGCGACGAAGATGCCGCCGTCGATCGCGTGCACGGTCCCGGCGGGCACGAGCACGCCCATGCCCGGTCGCACGACGACGCGGTTCATCCGCGAGAGCATCCACTCGCTGTCCTGCGCGTCGCGGCGGCGGTCGAGCTCGTCGCGGTCGACGTCCTGGTTCCAGCCGACGTAGACGGCGCAGTCGTCCTCGGTCTCCAGCACGAACCACGCCTCGGTCTTGCCGTAGGGGCAGTCGAGGTGGGCCGTGGCGAACCCGCGGCCCGGGTGCACGTGGACGGGAAGGCGCTGACGCGCGTCGAGGAGCTTGACCAGGATGCCGAGATCCGCGGCATCCCGTCCTCCTCGCGCCCCCACCCACCCGGCGCGGTCAGCGGTCACGAGGTCGCGCAGGAACGCCCCCGCATCGGTCACGGCGAGGCCGATGTCGTCGGAGCCGAAGCGCGAGACGGTCGAGCCGAGCCACTCCTCTGGCTGGCGGTCGGTCTCGGGCACGATGCCGCGGAGGGCGGCGATGCGGTCGCCGCCGAGGTAGAAGTGCTGCACGGGGTTCGGGGGCAGCAGGACGGGCTTCATCACGGGGCTCCGATGGGGGCTGCGGCCGACACGTCTGCGTCGCCGGCCGGCTGGGGGTGGACGAGGGCGAGGGCGGTCGCCGCGAGGGCGGCGGCGGGCTCGGAGAGAACGGGGAGAGGGGCGGCGTCGGGCGAGGGATGCCCCGCGACCACGCCGGCGGCATCAGCGGATGCGCCCTGGCCCGTCGAGCGCACGGCGGCCTCAGCGGCGTCCCCCGAGCCCGTCGAAGGGTCCGCCACGGCACCACCGACGCCGACACCCGAGCTCACCGCAACGCCAGCGGCGGCCCCTGAGCCCGTCGAAGGGTCCGCCGCGGTCCCCGCCGGCGGCGCGACCTCGCCCGACCCCCGCGGCACGAGCCGCGTCGGCACGACGATGCGCACCGGCCCCTCGTCGGGCCGCTCAGCCCGCTCGCGCAGCCGCCGGAACGCGGCGGCACCGAGCAGACGCGGGTCGTGGTCGACGTACGTGATGCCGGGCTCGAGGACCTCGGCGAGCGTGAAGTCGCCGAACGAGACGAGCGCCGGCATGCGCAGCCCCCGTGCGCGGATGGCGCGGACCGTGCCGATGGCCGCCAGGCTCGTCGCGCACAGCAGCGCGGTGGGAGAGTCGTCACGCTCGAGCAGGAGCGCGGCCTCGGCGGCGTCGCCCGAACCGAACCGCTCGTGCGTCACCACGAGCGACGGGTCGAAGGGCAGTCCCGCCGCCTCGAGAGCCAACCGGTAGCCGGCGAGCCGATCGCTCACCGTGGGGTACGACACGTCCTCGCGCATGAAGGCCACGCGACGATGGCCGCGCGCGATCAGGGCGGTGGTGGCCTCGACCGCCGCTCCGAAGTCGTCGATGACGACGGCGTCGATGCCCGAGCGCGACCGGTCGACGGTCACGACCGGAAAGCGGGTGCGGAGCCCCGCGAGCGTCGCCGCCCCCACCGCGACAGGTGCCACGACGAGGCCGGCCAGGCGGTGACCGGTCAGGCGGTCGAGCTGCGTCCGCTCGCGCGCGGCGTCGTATCCGGTGCTGGCGAAGATGACGCTGAGGCCCTCGGCGACGGCGAGCTCCTCGACGACGCTGACGAACGCGGCGAAGAAGGGGTCGCTGATCGCGTCGATCAGGATGCCGATGGTGTCGGCCGCTCGCCGCTTGAGCTCGCGGGCACTCCGGTCGGGCACGAAGCCCAGCGCGCGGACGGTCTGCAGCACTCTGTCGCGGGTTCCGGGCAGCACGCCCGGCTCGTCGTTGATGACGCGCGAGACCGTCTTCGGGCTGACGCCGGCGGCGGTGGCGACGTCGATGAGGCGGGCGCGCGGGCGGGCCGAGGGGGCCTCGCCGACCGCGGTCGCGGTCGCCTGCTCATCGTGCGTCATCGCATCTCCGACATCGTTGTCATCTAGCGCGAGACCCTCGGGTGGGCCTCGATGGAGTCATCCTGAGGTCAGACAGACAACGTTGTCAAGTATCGGATCGAGATTTGATGACATCGATGTCGAGACCGAGCTCCCGCGCGCCGCCCGGAGCGAGCGGGCGCAGCAGCCCCGCTGCTCGCGCGTCGGCGCGGCCGAGGATCGTCGGCGCCGACGCCGGCTCCACCCCGAGCACGAGCCCGTCGTCCTGCGCGACGCGCCACTGGAACATCGCCGGCAACTGCGCGGTGTCGAACGAGATCCGGATGCCGAGCCCCGACGCCGCCGACACCTCGGCGCTGACACGGCGAGCGGGCGGCAGCTCGTGGCGGAACACCTGCTCGGGATAGTCCGCGACCGGCGCGGGGAACTCCGCCCACGTCGACAGCCCCGCCTCGGCCTCGGCATCCCGGGCGAGCACGCGTTCCGCCGGCGAGCGCAGCACGCTCCCGGCATCGACCAGCGGCCACCCGAGGTTCACGTGGTAGAGCACCATCGGCTCGACCGCCCGCTGACCGCGGTTCACGATCTCGTCGCGCAGCTCGATGCGCCCCTCGCCGAGCGGCACGCGCACCCTCCGCCGCAGCTCGAGGTGAGCGCCGAGCACCGTCGCCTCCACGACAGTCGCCTCGACGACCACGGCATCCGCCTGCACCTCGGCCCGGGTGACGGATGCCGCGAGAGCGCTGTACCGGCCGTGCTGCGCATGCTCCCCCTCGGCGTCCGTCGACGGCGGCCCGAACGACAGCAGGCCGCACGTGGTCACGAGCCCGCCCCCGAACGACGCCCCGAAGCCTCCGGCACCCGGCCGCGGCCACCCGGTCGGCGAGACCCACGCGAGCGGGACTCCCCGATGCCGCACCTGCCCGATGTCGAGGCCGCGATCGGGCAACAGCTCGACCTCGAGCTCTCCCGCGATCAGACGCAGGCGCCGGGTTCCGGCATCCGGTCCGTCGGTGCGAACCGACTGCTCCACCGACGCGACCTGCGCCGTCGAGCCCGCGCGCCGCAGCGCCTCGTCGATCGATCGCCCGTACAGCTCGCCCATGAGCCCCGCCTTCCTCGCCGTGGTGCGCTCACGCTAGCAGTGATTGACAACGTTGTCTTGCGCCCCGCATACTGACGGTCGAGCGCAGAGCCGCGCCCCCGACACGATGTCTCGGAGACCCACACCCCATGTCGAAACCCCGCCTCCACCGCCTGTTCAACGCGCACTCCGGCCGCGCGCTCGACGTCGCCGTCGACCACGGCGCGTTCCACGAGCACCACTTCCTGACCGGTATCGAAGACATGGCGAAGACCGTCGCCACGCTCGTCGACGCCGGCCCCGACGCGGTGCAGCTCACCCTCGGCCAGGCGCCGCTGCTGCAGTCGGTCCCGGGGAAGCAGAAGCCCGGACTGGTGCTGCGCACCGACATCGCCAACGTCTACGGCGATCCTCTCGAGTCGCCCCTGCACAGCGTCCTCGTCCCGGATGCCATCGAGGTCGCCGTCCGCCTCGACGCGGTCGCCGTGTGCGTGAACCTCCTCGACCTGCCCGGCGAGCCGCAGATCCGCGAGCAGTGCATCCGCTCGATCCTCGCGCTGCGCACCGATGCCGAGCGCTACGGGATGCCGCTGATGATCGAGCCCCTCGTCATGCAGACCAAGCCCGGCACCGGAGGCTACGGCGTCGACGGCGATACCGCCAAGATCGTCACCCTCGTGCGTCAGGCGCGCGAGCTCGGCGCCGACCTCATCAAGGCCGACCCGACCGACGACATCACCGACTACCACAAGGTCATCCAGGCCGCGGGCGACACCCCCGTGCTCGTGCGCGGCGGCGGACGCGTCGACGACCGCACGCTGCTCGAGCGCACCAAGGCCGTGCTCGAACAGGGGGCCCGCGGCATCGTCTACGGCCGCAACGTGATCCAGCACGACGATCCGGCCGGCATCACCGCCGCGCTCATGGCGGTCGTCCACGAGAACGCCTCGGTCGACGAGGCGCTGACCCTGATCGGCGGTGCGGCATGACCGGCAAGAAGATCGGCGTCGGCATCATCGGCGGCGGCCTCATGGGGCGCGAGATCGCCGCGGCGCTGCGCCGCTGGCCCGCCCTCATCGACCACCCGGCCGAGCCCGAGCTGGTCGCGGTGTGCGACATCAATCCCGCGGCGCTCGAGTTCTTCGAGCGCATCGACACCGTGCAGCTGACCACGACCGACCACCACGAGCTGCTCGCCGACCCCCGCGTCGACGTGGTCTACATCGCCGTCCGGCACGACCTGCACGAGCGGCTCTACGTCGACACCGTGCGCGCCGGCAAGGCCCTGCTGGCCGAGAAGCCGTTCGGCATCGACCGGGCCGCCGCCGACGCGGTCGTCGCCGCCATCGGCGAGAACCCGCAGTCGTTCGTGCGCGTCTCGAGCGAGATGCCGTTCTTCCCCGGCGCGCAGTGGGCCGTCGACTACGTGCAGTCGGGAGCGCTCGGCCGCATCGTCGAGGCGAAATGCACCTTCCTGCACTCCAGCGACATCGACGTGAACAAGCCCCTCAACTGGAAGCGGCAGAAGCAGTTCTGCGGTGACGCAGGGGTGCTCAACGACCTCGGTATGCACACGTGGCACGTGCCGTTGCGCCTGGGCTGGACGCCCGAGAGAGTCGTCGGCATCCTGCAGGACATCGTCACCGAGCGCCCCGGCCCCGACGGCTCACCCCAGCCGTGCGACACGTGGGACAACGCCGTCATCCACTCCTGGGCCCGCCACGACGGCGCCCCCTTCCCCCTCACGACTGAGACCAAGCGCATCGCCCCCGGGCAGAAGAACACCTGGGAGTTCGAGGCCATCGGCATGTCGGGCGGTGTGCGCTTCAGCACCAAGAACCCCAAGCAGGTCGAGGTGTTCGCCTTCGTCGACGTTCCCGGCGTCGGCCGCGAGCAGAGCTGGCAGAGCGTCGATGCGGGGAGCCAGTCGGTCTGGCCGACGGTGACGGGTCCGAACTTCGAGTCCGGATTCTCGGATGCCATCCTGCAGATGTGGGCGGCCTTCCTCGCCGAGTACGTGGGCGAGCTGGGCGACGGCTTCGGCTGCGTCCGCCCCGAGGAGGCCGCGCTCACGCACCGCCTGTTCGCCGCGGCGATCGCCTCGCACGAGACGGGCACCCTGGTCGCTCCCGCCCTCTGACCCCCTCCCGAGTGTCCACGACACGCCGCTTCTCGCCCCCGAGACCCGGTGTGATGTCTCAGGACATCGGTGACAGTTCTGCATCAGGACATCGGTGACGGTTGGTGTGTCAGGACATCGGTGACGGTTGGGGGTGTGTGCGGGTGCGCCGCGGGCGGCCGTTGCCGACGTAGAG
>Ga0308160_10001264_pt1 | contig 37059 bp, 61 predicted proteins | sample PhyFR1_FD_201036 | JGI IMG/M metagenome (GOLD analysis project Ga0308160, IMG submission 201036) | Phyllosphere microbial communities from UC Gill Tract Community Farm, Albany, California, United States - DLSLF.R1 | ecosystem: Host-associated > Plants > Phyllosphere > Unclassified | place: USA... | reverse complement strand
CCGTACCCTCTTCCCCCCAATCCCAACGACTCAAGACGAAGAAATCGGGAATCATGAAATTCCTCAATAAAACACCTAAAACGAAACGACCCCAGGATCGTAGAGAACCCCTTTCGCCTGATACTGGATATCGGTCTATGGAGTCTTCTCAGGCTTACTCCGAGATTCGAGCTGGTCTTGATCACGAATCGACCTCTAGGCCAGAAGAGGTGCCTCCGACACAGACCCTCCAGCAACCCCTCTTGCAGCTCCGCCCAGTCTCAATGAACATCTCTCGTCATCTACCCGATCAATACTTTGCTGCGGGAAGTCCACATGCCTCTCCCTCACTCTCGACCTTGACATCCTCTGCACAGAATGATGATGTCGAAACCTACCGACTAGCTGCTGCTGACGCCGGGAACCGACTTGCCAATGCCAAGAAGGCCCATCAACTTCAAATCTACGAACTCGAAGCGCAGGTTAGAGAACTCAAGATAGCACTCGAATCTGCAGCGTCTGGACCGCTCACCAGCGCAGCATGCGAGAACTGCGGTCACGAGCGAGGAAGTAAACCTGCGAGCGGGATCATGAATAGGGCTAGGGTCAAGACTGCTGGTCCGAGAGGTGTATTTGGTTCTGGCAGTTTATACGAGGCAAAGTAAAGTAGATGCAAATGTGGACAATGTATACGTATAATATGGTCAAGCAAAATACAAAGATCATCCTCTTCCAGCTCTCCTCTTTTCTCGTGCCTTCTCTCGTTCCATCTCCTTCTCTTCTGCCCTCTCCACAGTAATGGATCCCTCTGCACGACGCATCTTGGCAGTGTACTCGCGATCCTTCTCTGCTTGATCTTTTGCCTTTTCGCCAGCCAAGAATCGATTGTCTTTTCGTAATTCTCGAATAGCACCTTTTCGTTCTTGCTTGTATTGAGCTTTGAGTTTGCTTGCTGCATTTCTCTCGGCATCGGGATCGTATCGCTTGCCGGGCTGGTAGCCTTCCTCGAATCGTGGTGCATGACTTGCGATGGGGACAGGCTTGTGGGCTTGCAGTGCGAGGGGTTGACGGGAAGTGATGGCGAGATTGAGCATGCGCGAGAGGGTCTTGGCTGTTGTGGCGACTCGTTGCTGTATATCAGCCTTGTACCTCATTATTTGAATAATAGACTTACCTTCAGAGCATCAGAGAGCTTGGCGGTCCTGGAAGACTGGACGACCTGTAGCATCGGCTGGAAGGACTCGATAAAGGCAGGCGATGACGAGTATAGAGCAGCAACGGTCTCGATGAGACGCAGTGACGTCGAGAGCAAGTCTGCCTTTGACTGCTCACTATCGGATGATAGCATTGTAGCTAAATCTGCGAGCTCTGACGGTGTACTGGCAGTGGTGATATGTAGAGTATTACCTGCGGTCGAGGCCACGAGATCAGGGAATGGAGTGGATGGAGTGTCTTTACGACGGGGTAGGAGAGCGACAACGGATCCGGCAAGGAAGTTGATTGCTTCGGGCAGGAATCGCTTTGATTCAGATTCGAACTAAACATTAGCATTGATCTTGTTCACGAGAAAGAAAGGCGTACCTGAACAAGAAGGGAACACAACATCAAGCCCGAAGCGACATCCGAAGTCTGCCTGATTCTTCCATGACTCAAGTACTGTCCCATCAAGAGGATCGAAGGAGCGACCACTGGATGCGAGAAATCACTTGTCGACCATATCGAGCCGATTAGACGTAGAATCACCAACTCGGGTGCACCGGGGTATGTCTTGGAGTCGAGGCGAGTTGCTCCTCGAGCCAGTCCTCGGGATAGGTTCTTTTGCATAAGAGTGACTTTACCGATAAAATGAGCAGCGGCGGTGATTGGGTTCATCTTTACTAAGGCGATCAAGTGGGGGACAAGTGATGCAATTGCCGAGAAAGCGGGTTTTGGGCGAGAAGCTAGGACCAAAGTGTAGTCGAGAAGGACACCAAAGAATGTCTGGACATCAGCTGAGCACGTCGCCATGAGGATGCTAGCTTACCTGAAGTTTCTCTTTGTTTCCCTGGGCTAGACTGGGGTGATGGATTGCACGTATACGCTGTACGACGGTGGGGATGGCGGAATCGTCTAGTGGCTCCATGATGTCCTCGAGTTCATCAATGGTAGCGGGGCAGATGAAGGTGTATGGGATCTCGGTAGTCTTTGGGGCGGACGATCGTTTCCTCTTCTTGACTAAGTCGATCTCCTCGTCGGAGCCAGCGTCTGACTCCTCATCAAGGTCATCCATGTCGCTTGGATCTTCCTCATCCTCATCCTCGTCCTCATCATCACTTTCATCGTCATCATCCCCATCCTCCTCCTCGTCTTCATCGTCCTCGTCTTCGTCATCCTCATCCGCTGCAGCAGCAGCCGCCTTGTCTGCACCCATCTTCTCAAGACCTTCCCTAGTCAATCCAGGTCCGAGCAGATCCTCCTCATCCTCATCCAAGAAATCATCTCCAAGATCATCCGCCTCCCTTCGGTCATCCACCTTTCTCTTCTTGCCCCGACTATCCTCATCCTCACTCTCTTCACCCCTCATTCGACGAAGTCGCTTGGCTTCTGCCTTTTCCAATCGTTCCTTCTCTTCGATCGCAAGCTCGTCCTCGGTCTTGGTTCGATCCTTGGGTTTCGCCCTAGCTTCGAAAGCTAGTTCTCGTACAAATTGGCCATACTCGGCATCGTCCTTGCCGGATACTTGACGTCGGAAGCTGACTTCTTCGGCTGGGGCTTCATTGAGCAAAGCTCGTAGATCGTTGATATCGCCATCAAGCTCGTCTCGGAGGTCGGCATCGAGATCGTTCTGGTGTTGTCGCTCGGCTTTGTAACTTTTACTCTTGGCCATCACTTCCGCCATGACTTCTTGTTTTGACTTCTTCCTCTCGGGCTAAACATTAGTACATGTGTTCAGATATGCGACAAAGGACTCACCAATTCCTCCTCATCCTCGGGCTTCTCCTCGAAACCTCCAAAGTGATTCCTCTGAACTGTACGCCTGTCGATATGTTTCTCCTCGGGATCATCAGGATCATTCAGACCCTGCAGCATGAAATCGTCCCCGGGTAAATCAAGCACACTTCGTCCACCATGTGTCAATCCACCAAGCGCATTCCCATCATCCATATCATCCAGATCATCATCCCCTTCTTCCAGGTTGAAAAGACCTTTTTTGCCCTGACCTCGTTGTCGTTCTCGAGTATATCGCTCTAACATTCGGTCCTCCAAAGTCATGTTTGGGTCGGCTTCACCGAATCGTCGATCTTGGAATGTTCCTCTGTGATCTCGTGATTGATGTTCGGTAAGGAGCTGTGCTTTTCGTTTTTCAAGACCGGCCTGTTTTGCCGTACTTGGGTTTCCAGTTACACCTTTAAGCTGTCTTCCGCCAACATCGTGCTTGAGCTGATGATCAGTTCATAATCGTTCAAATCGTTCGAATAGCTCACCCTGGTCTCGGTATGATCAAACTTGTTCAATCCTCGCTTGATATCCTCCAGCTTCTGCAGTGTCTTTGCTCGATCCGTCTCTCTCGCGCCACCTTTCTTGAATGCCTTTTTCTCCTTTTTCGAAAATGATTTTCGGCCTAGACCAGCGTTTGTCAATGCCGACTTGAGCTGAGTAAGCTGCGAGCCTGCCATCTTGTATATGAATTAGGTAAAGGTGTATGGTGAATAAAGTAGAGACTGATAAAATACTGATTGCCAGGAACGACCAGACACGGAGATGTGATAGATCTCCGCAGACACGCTCCGGCGGAGTAACGCTATCCTCGACCCCGCCATGACTGTATGTCGTACAGCACAAATGAACCGCTAGTATAACCCAAAGAAGCCCATCAATCATGCAGGGCGAAGCATCAAGGGACAAGGATTACTCCTTTGCGAGATTGTGTGATCTAAAGCCGAATGTAACTGTCAAGATGTACGTCTAAACTACCTCCACATGGGCCTGACAAGTAGAACATCGCTGGAAGGCCGTATACCCCGAGGATCGTACACAGACGCTCTAGATGATCGCACAATACCACATGCGGGACCATCGAATGGGTAAGCTTGATTTCGAGGGGCTAGCTGACCCCAGTGGTCTCTCAGACCTATACATCAGCTGTCAGCTGTGGACGGATGGCAAGGAGTACACTATGCCTTTCCGGACACCATGGAAAGAGTTCAACAAGTCTTATACATGGAATCATGTCATCACTCTACCTATATCCTACAATTCGCTCCTCCTCAGCTCTCAATTGACATTCACTATATGGAATGTCCGAGGTCCGGGGAGGCCGGTTGCAGTAGGAGGCTCGACCATGAGTCTATTCACTTCCAAGAGGTAAATCCATAGACAACACCCATGGCTGACTGTAGAACTCTAAAACGGGGCCAGCAACGACTTCGTGTACATCGCGACAAAGAAGCAGACTCATCTGTACAAACTACAACTCCGAGCGAGTCTCCCGAAGACGCAGACGAAATGGGACGGTTGGAAGAGGTGAGTCTGCGCGAGATATAACGCTGATGAGTAGTTGATGAAAGACCATGAGCGAGGGGATATCCCTAAAGTCGACTGGCTCGACCTACTGGCTTTCAGGCAGATTGAACAGGTTCATCAGCGGGAATCCGCAATTTCGGACCGGCTCTACTTGTATGTAGATTTGCCAAGGTTCGATTTCCCAGTAGTCTTCTCCGAGCAGGTCAGTCATTCTCCTTGTTGGAAAGGCAGTGCTAATGTCCAGGAAGGACAAATTCCCCAGCCACCTGTACCCCTACTACCACCAACGAATCCACCTCCTACCCTTTCTGGCATACCGCCGAACATGCTCTCGACAGATCCTCACCTCTGGCGGACCTATGATCCCGATGCCTGGCGCGAGAATCCTATAGAAACCAAACACCGAAAACTTCTACGAAGCCAGCGTCTAGGTGACGAGGGCAAAGATCTCAAACCTGGACCTGTTGATCGTGATCGCTTGAACGTAAGTACCATATGCGAGATGGGCTGATATCAGGAAATATTCAGACTCCCTCCAACAGCTTCCCTCTCCGCTCTCGACAAGGATCTTCTCTGGAAGTTCCGATACTCGCTCTCGCGTACACCTAGATCACTTACTAAATTCCTCAAATGCGTTACATGGGCCGATCCGGTGGAAAGTAAACAGGCTGTCGAGAAGCTACTGCCTCTATGGGGTCAGGAAGTCGGAGTGGATGATGCGCTTGAACTGCTTGGGCCTGGATTTACAGACAAGCGAGTCCGCGCTTTCGCCGTCAAGCGACTGGAGCGGGCAGATGATGATGTGAGTCTAGTCCGATGGAACGCACTAATATGCAGGAACTGCTTTTATACCTTCTACAACTAGTACAAGCACTCCGATTCGAGAATGGTGCCGAGACCCGAAAAAAGCGCAAAGTCATCGAGGAGGATGATAGCGGTCTATCACAATTCCTCATTGATCGTAGTGTCGCAAATCCACTTCTAGGTACAAGCTTCCACTGGTATCTCATGATTGAGTGCGATACTCGATCTCCCGTCGGAAAAGCGTATGCGAAGGTGGCTTTCCGGTTCATGCAGAAGTTGTCCGAGGTGAGCTCTCGTCGAAATCCTGGGCGAAGCAACGACTGACATCAGACCGAGAAAGGCATTGCAGAACGAGACATACTCCGACGCCAAGGCGAATTGGTCGAGCTGCTATCAGCCCGAGCCAAGGAAATCCGAGCTTCAAAAGATGGAAGATCGAAAAAGATCGAAAAGCTCCGCCATTTTATCGGTGATAGCAAAAACAACCTATCACCCCTTCCTGCGCCTCTACCTCTCCCCCTTGATGCTCGTATAGCCGTTACATCTATCGCTGCCGAGAAATCGTCCGTCTTCAAATCCAACCTATACCCCTTGCTGCTCTGGTTCGAGACGACCGAGATGGAGTCTGAGGAAATCATGATTACCCCAGACTATCCTGTCATATTCAAGAACGGAGACGATCTTCGGCAGGATCAGCTCGTTATTCAGCTTTTTACCCTCATGGACCGATTATTGCGGAAAGAGAATCTGGACCTTCGCCTTAGTCCGACTAGCGCTCTTGCGAGTCCATACAGCGCCTTAGCGACGTCGACTACCGAGGGTATGATCCAATTTGTTCCCAGCAAGAGTCTTGCTGCGATTGTGGCCGAACATGGTAATTTACAGAATTACCTGCGGCTTGAGCATGCCGATGACGGCGCTTTGGGATCGTATGGGATCGAGGCGGGAGTACTGGATACATTTGTTCGGTCGTGTGGTAAGTCATGTGAGTAGGAAAAGGCTGATAATAGCCGGGTACTCGGTCCTGACATATGTCCTGGGAGTCGGTGATCGTCATCTGGACAATTTGATGCTCGCCCCTGATGGTACGTCTAGCCTGAAGGCAAAACTGATAGCAGGTCACTTCTTCCACGTCGACTTTGGTTACATCCTTGGCCGAGATCCTAAACCATACCCGCCGCCTGTCAAGGTCTGTAAAGAAATGGTAGATGCAATGGGCGGTACCGGATCATCCCACTATGCCCGATTCCAATCCCTCTGCTACACGGCCTTCATCGGGCTGAGGAAGAATGCCAATCTGATTCTCAACTTGTTTGCCCTGATGGTCAATGCTGGTATCCAGGATATTCAGCTGGAACCGGATAAGGCTGTTTGGAAAGTGAGTCATCGGTTTATGAAGAAGCTAATGGGCAGGTGCAAGAGAAATTCATGCTGGATCTGAGCGAGGAGGACGCTATCAAGCAATTTGAGGTGTTGTTGAATGATACTTCGTACCTGACGGTGGTATTTGATCGTATTCACGACTGGGCACAGTATCTAAGGGATTAGATCGTAGACTACTCGTACTTTTGTTGTAGAACGACCATTACTACCCATGAACGTGTACGGGGTATCAGGCACGGGGTTCGATTGCTGGAATTCAGAAAAGTTGGTACATTTGTTAAATACGTTCATTGCACAACACATATATCACAAGCCGCGCATTTCAGAACTGGCATGGGGAGGACACTGGGTTCAGCCTTGACTCTATCCACTATAGGATTAGGCTCGAAGCTAGTGGTGAAATGGCTCGCCAAGAAATTCGATGTTCGCGGCCTACCCATTTTATTGAATGCGTTGAAAGAGCCGGATTTGGAGTTGTCGTGGAAAAAGGGCAAGGGCAAATTGGTGGATAACGTACAAGAGAAGCCAAAGTTGAAGAGGAGAGGGATAGTGACTAGTGAGTGCTTACGGTTTAGCGTGGCTGATGAGCTAGTTTGCAATCACAATTCCGTCGTTGACGATCCCCTTGTATGTTTCCGAGTTTGTAAGAGGTTACTGATGATAGATGTGGGGCATGTTGCCGACCTCTCACTTTTCTCCACTAGCAGGACCATCGAGAGTATCTAGGATGAACAGGTGGACATTAGGTGGTGAGCCATACATGACCTAGAGGATGCTAAAGAGTAGCATCGGATATCATGTTTACGAATCGACTGTTCTCCCGCTTCTTCGAGAACGGTCAAGTGATCGATACGATAAGAGGAGGAGGGATATTCCAACCAGCAGTCGACAAGGCTATAAAGCTAGTAGAAGCTGGTGAATGGGTATGTCAACGCTACTAGCATGAGCTGACGGCAGATTCACATTTTCCCCGAGGGCAAGATTAACCAAATTACCATCAACCCAGAAGGCGGATTGGTGAGGTTCAAATGGGGAGTGTGAGTCTACTTGAGCAAGTTTCAAGCTAAAGGTAGTGGTCGTATCATTATGGAAGCTGAGGAGATGCCTGAAATCATTCCGATGTGGATATCTCGTTTCGATACCCTCATGCCAGAGACTCGGGGTTGGCCCAGACCCGTTCCGCGAGCAGGAGGGGATGTCAGCATCACTATCGGCGAGTCTTTGACTGCAAAGATCCAGCCTCTGGTGGAAGAATGGAAGAGGATCTCCCAAAAGCACAGGGGAGTAGGTGGATTGGAAACGGAAGAAGGCTCAACTGAGGGGGCGGTTCGAGACTCGAAAGTGGATGCTACAGAAAAGGACTTTCGTATACGAATATGCGAAGCGCTGCAGGACAGTGTTCGAGCTTTGGGAGTGGAGGTAGAGCGCGAAGAAGGGAGATTCGAAAAGGGAGAATGGAGTAATAGTACCAAGCGGCTAGACATCCAAGCCGCCAAAGAGAAAGTAGTCGAGCGGCCGAGCAAAATACCAATATAAGGGGGTCTAATGTATACATGCGTCCCGTTGATTCATGATGATCTACTTGTACATGGCGCTCAATGACGCCTGGTCTCCCTCCTACCTCGATCTCGATGTCGCGTACAATCGTTACTTTCCGTATTTTTGGAGTTCCCATTCTCGACTGCTGGTCAGCAGGATACGAATGATGAACATACTTGTCGAGTGGGCACACTACTGATTAGCTAGGTTTTGTGCTTGTGGGGCAGGGACGTACCGTGTCTGGTCTTGAGCCATCGAGATATACAGTGAAAGTGGAAAGCATGCTGATTGTCAGCTTACACGGACGCAACACATGGTTAAGCTTACATTGCACATTCCCCATGCTACCGTACATCCTACCTGTCAGCATAGATTAACTGAATCATCCATTCCGACTCACCTTCACTCTCTGCTCCCTGATTTGCTTGACATTCAATACCTATTCGTCAGCATCGATCAATTCGTCCAACTTACAAAGATCCATGATATGATTTCGGCAGATAGCACAATTATCAACAACGATATCTGACATCAGTCCATATCTCCGAATGATTACATACCCCAAGCCCATAAAGCTACGGCATTCCACTAATGATCAGCCAAGGAAGTGAGATTACGAGTCTGAGCTTACCTTCTTTACCTCGAATCGCTGCTTTTTGTCTCCTCCTCCTGGTTGATCTACGTCCATAGCTGCCGACATGATTGTGAATGGTATCTATGCTGTGCTGTATCCCTTTCGCTGTGACGAGCGATTGAATATATAGAGAACAGTGGTAGTTGATGGCTGATGCAACAGTCACCACCGGTCATGAGCGACGGTTAGATTTGATTCCGTTGAATCACTGAGAGAGTAACTATGCATAGACCAAGAATCAAAGGTATCAATGCATTATATCACAAGCGTGTATATGTGTATGTTTGTACAACTACTCGAACGGATTCGTACGCCCAGCCTGTCCTCCATCATCCTGATTATCATGCCCACCGTCCAAGTCTGATCCCCACGCGCATAGCGCTTTCCACCATTTGTCGGGCAGCACTTTCCGCAGCCGGCTATGTTCGGCTCCATTGCCATTGGCATTACCCTCTTCAGCTGCTGCTGCTCCTCCATTCCATGCTGGACCTGCATAGTCGAAGCCGGGGTCAGGAGAATTGGCGTCGGTATGAATGGAAGCGGATGAACGATGTAGGAAGGGGTTGGCGTATTTATTTGTGGGCTTGGCATGTATGTCATCAGGTCGAGGTGACGAGGTGGATTGCCGAGCATGACCATTCATCAGTCCAACAGCGGCACTGGAAGGGGATGTGGGTGTTGCAGGTGAATTCGCACCTGATCGGTCGGGTGGTTTGATTGTCAATTGTTTGGGCGAACCATAGGGGACCTTGTTTCAGCTACATCACTCTGCAAACACGCACCTCTCCGTTGCTCCAGCCATTATGCGTAGAGTCGGGCCGTAGTGAATTTGGACGCGGGAATAGCCTTGATGACCTTATCTTTCTTTCTGCTTGATCACGAGCGGCCAAGCGCGAGAGGTTCTGTTATTAGTGACTGTATTTCAAGTTATTGACTTACTGCTTGTATGCGCCGCTCATCCTCTTCTTCCGAGCTGATTGGTGGATACGATTGGTTCTCTTGTATAATTTCCTGTCCTTGCTCTACATCCCACGCCCTCTCCTTCCCCTTCCCCTTATCGTACCGCGAAAAACGAGGCATTTCACCCAAGTCGCGTTCATCTTCCTGCCGGTAGGTAATAGTGCCGGAGCGTGTTACTATAGGTGCAGGTGTACTTTTGCTGAATGGAGGATTGACCTCGTCCGCGAGAGGTGCGTAGGATGAGGATGGCATGCGTAGCGTGTAAGTGTTGTTGTAGTAAGGATGTTTGATAGATGTATGTACAAATGTATGAATGACGGTTGAAAGCCAAGGCTGGATGTTGAATTTCAGGGTAGAGTGGGTTGACCACGTGGGTTTCAAAGGGGTCAAGTATCAGACTACCTTACAAGCACTCGATAACGATACTGCGTAGATGGATGTATATGTATGGATCCGCTCCCTTGCCAAGACCTCTCAGCTTGTTTGCATCAGAATTTCCTCGAATTTCCTGGATAAAAAGTGTTGCTGCAAATCCGTGTTTAGTGACCGGCGGCCTTGCCATTACAACCCTCAGGCACCGTTACAAGCTATTGATTGATTTCCTCCTTTCACTTTACTACACTCTGCTATCGAATAGCGCAATGCCGCCAGCAAGCCAGGCAGAGGCCTACGCTAGCGCCCATCATCCCCATCCGAAGAAGGACAACAAGAGGGAATTGCTCGGATGGTTGTCACGCAAGCTGGGGACGGGTAGTAGACGAGCGACAGTTCCCGGTGAACTAGGACCGACAACGCATGAAATGGAACAAGCGAAAATACACCAGACAAGAGTCAAGAACAACCCTTACCCATCTATGGCTCTTCAGCGCCCCGTCTCTGCCGTCCAGTCGAGTTTCATGTCCCGGTCCGATTCACAGATATCTCGTCAGACGGAAATGGACGATAATGCCAGCACGAAACCAATCCCACCAAGTCACCCTGCATCCCCTTGCCATTCCAATGCGCTATCCCGTACAGCTTCCAACGCAGCTTCGGCATCGCTGATGTCACCGAAGAAATTGAAACGCAATTCAACGTCCGACGCCTCCTTGTCCACGAAATCAACCAAACCTACCACGATGAGCTACGATTCCAGTCCTCAGATTGGTCACATTGCTCAGGCTCAATTGGGTCGCGCGCTGCCGCACAGCAATCCAAACCCTCTCGATCCACCTGCGCCTAATGCGTCTACATTCACACTCGCCGGGTCGACGATCGCTCCTTCTGGATCTACTCCTACGTTAGCCAGCTTGACCCTCCCCTTCCAGCCGATTCAAAAACCTTTGGGAACGGTATCGCCAAGCGTGACTTTCACTCCGGACACTGGTGACAGGGGCTCCGTGATGTATCCTCCGTCGGGTCTTAGCGGCAATCCAAGAATGTACAGAGACGCTAGTATGAGAGCAGTGAGAAGGAAGGGATCAGACGACAGCATGCACAGCAAGTGGTCATGGAAAGAGCCGAGGGGTTTAGGGGACAGCAGGGGACTAGGGCAGGAGGCCAGGGGACTGGGAGCCGAGACTAGGGGTATAGGGATGGAGAATAGGGGAATGGGCGCTGAATTGAGGGATCTAGGAATCGTCGTATAAGTGTCGGGATCACGCCGCTGGTGTTGTAGCTTCTTGAAGATAATGATAATGGGTCCATGTACAATAGATAGTAATTGCTTTCGGTGTATAAGTCAAACACCTCTATGAATGCGGGTATCGTGCGTGAGCTTTCATACCGTTGAACTTATCAGCTGACAGTGTAGATATCGGAACGGAGTCCAGGTGATTGGCCTATCAAATTATAGATACCACCTCTGATGGTACCCCATGCAGATCCCTTCCGGAGCTGACAGTCCAAGACCTCCATCTGAGCTTTCTCCTTTTAGTAGCCAACTTCTATGAGAAAGAGCAAGGGTCTTGGTAAGACCAGCGTATTTGCTAGGTAGTTATTGAGCTGGATTGGAGCTAGTTCATTGGGGTTGACATCACTCTGAGTAATTGTTACCGTTCGGAGTCTGCAAGATGAATTGGCGTTGAGCGGGACTACTTCTTTGGCTTTGGTTTTTCAATTGGGATAAGGATACCCTGGCTGTCGGAGGCGAGAGCCCATGTGGTACTACTCCAGCCCCAATCACCCGATCCCATCTCGGGAGAAGGGTGCAAATTCCCATTCGCATCTCAGATATCTGTCCTCACCAATTCTTCAAACACAGAACCCTCTACTTCATCAGAGCATCCCCCGCCCGCCCGCTCCAGAAGTCAAAGGTAGTGAGACAAGACCTAATTCAATGCTGGAGGAAATAGCTTAGTTAGAGACAGATGGCGTGTTGATTCTGGCGGGTGAAGCGGGGTGATCCGGGCTGTTAGCCGGGGTGTCAGCGACCGTGAACCAACTTATATCGACCGTTGAGTGATGGGGTGTCTGAGCTGCATCGGTGAAATACTCAGATATACATACACATTCTTTCGTCAACCAGATCCCCCTCTTACCGTCGAGCTTCGTCGCGGGTGGACTAGACAGTCCACCATAAGGAAAAGACGCCTCGAGCATACTGGACAATCTCGTCACCTCCCAGCTTGCTCTCTCCAAATATACGGTCGACAAACGTGATGGGTACCTCTCCCACAGTGTAGCCGAGTGCGCGCGCTCGAACGATGATTTCCATCTGGAAAACGTATCCTTTTGACGTGCAGCGCGAGATGATGTCTCGAAGTACAGGCAGTCGGTATAATCTGGTTTCAGCACTGATACGGGCGACAGGGACATACCTGAATGATCCAGTCAAATCCGATACCCCAGGACTGAGAACGGTATCGGCGAGGTAGTTGGCACCTCGTGAGACGAGCTTTCGCTTTAGGTCCCAGCCGTATACACCGCCTGGAGTGACTGAAGCGGACGATGAAGGGGTGGTTGATGACGCATATCGAGTACCCGTGACTATATCAAGCCCATGTGTACGCTGCTGCTTGATCATGGCGGGGATGAATTTAGGCTAATGTCAGCCATGTCCCAAGGATGAGACGTACGTGATGGGAGAAGTCGGCGTCCATGATGATGGCGAATGTGCCGGTACAGAAGTTGAGTCCGTGGACATAGGCGGTACTGTTTGTAAGCAGTACTCAACATAAAAGGAAATGAGCTTACCCTAGTCCAAGCTTGCCTGCTCGAGGTCGGAGTAGCTGTCATTAGCTCTGACAGCAGGAATGACATACAATATGGTCCTCTCCGTATATCCCCGCAAGCTGCTTGGCGACATCTTGTGTTCCATCCGGACTAGCATCATCCACAATGATGACCTCCCAGTCTAGCGAGCTGCGGCATCAGCTCTGCAATTCGAAGGTCGTCAAGGTGCGTACTGCTCAGAGAAGGTCTTGGCTAGCAACCAAATAATGATTGGAAGATTGCGCCTCTCATTATATGTCGGGAGGATGACGCTGTATTTATCGTTTGGCATGTCTATAGTGTGCATATGAGTGTAAGATGTATGGGTTATATGCTAGCAACTGAGGTGTAGAGTCTAGCCGTGCACGGTGGAGGCAGTAGTAGTACGTGGTAGATTTGATTCCGTCTATCCCTCCTGTCTATCCGGGCACACAAACACACACACTCCCTCCTCTTTCTTTCATCGTCTCTACTACTTTCGTATAATGGACAGGGGGAACAAAGGAGTGAAATTACAATGAGCTCAAAAGGGTAATATTGTATCAAAGGAACTATCCTACCTTTGAGGACCCCCTTTCATCTCCCAACGCTCTTTTGTCTAACCTCAATCACTTACTCTTCTATTCACTATTCCACTGATTCCTTTTTGTACACCACTCTCACGAACAATGACACTTCAAGACCCAATCATGCTCAATACAACAAATCAATATCCATACAATGTCCCGTTTCAAGGTTCGCACCAAACCGGTATGGCGGACGCTGCCGGCCAGTCTCCGATGGACAATAACGACCTAGAGTAAGTCGTGTTCACGCCCCCTTTTCGAAGTTTAGTATTAAAGCAAATACAGTCTGGCCGCCTTAAATATGCGTCTTCGAACTCTTGGCTTGCACCATTCTTCAGAATCTATCAATCGTTCATCTCAACACTATCCTCATAACATACCGCCCTACCCCGACTACCGTCAGCAACATCTACAGCCTTCTCAGCAACAGTCCGACAACGGACCAATATCTTCCGACGAGGAACAAGACCTCCCACCTATCGCTGAGATACACCCTCACGACTCGATCAGTATGTATCGACAAGCGCCCCGCTCTCGACGAGATGAAACCAACGTCGATCCCGGAGAAGATAATGTGGCCGATGGCTACGAGTCTTATGGTACCCCTGGCCAAGAGACACGCCGATCGCCACCTCCAGAAGACGAATACTTTGAGCAGATGACCATGGGTCCAAGTCAATGGAATGGAACAAAGTAGGTCCCCTTACTACCGACTCCGCTGACAGCAGTGTCAACAACATGCAGGCCATGCGAAATCGACTCTTGTCTCAACAAGCTGACCCAGCCCTCGTCTCCACTATGGCTCGCCTAGAAGCCTCTGAAGCCCAAATGAGGGATCTTCAAGCTACCTTGATCGCTGAGCGAGTGGCCCGAACTCAACTCGAACGACAGGCACAACAGCGACTCGACGACATGAGGGATTACCGTAATGAGCTCTCAGGTGCTGTTCGAGCTCTTCGAAGGGCAAGGGATGAAGGAAAGAAGAATGAAGAGGAGAAACGACGACTCATGCGAGCGTTTGAAGAGGCCAAGCACTCGTGAGTTCAATTCTCGATGGCTCAGCTGATGTAAAGGTTGAACGAGTACAATACGGCTTTAGAAGTGCGTAAAGCGAAAGAGCAAGGCCGAGTGCAGGGCCGAGAAGAAGTGAGTACCTATACATACGTGACGACCCAGCTGATGATCAGGCATGGGCAGAAGCAGGTAGATGGATGGGCCATTCACCTCCCATTCCAGTCGATCCCATCCAGTCCGTCCCAGAGACTGTGCTACGACACACACCCGGTCAAGCACACGGTGTCCTAGGTTCATCGAACCCAATCGAGCAACAACAACAACAGCAGGCCCCTCCTCCGATGCAATACCCGATGCAGAATCAACAGCAACAGCAGCAACAGCAGCAACCATTACAGATGCCAAGTCAGCAGATGCCAATGCCGACTGGCTTTCCGTCGAATCAGATGAGACCGCCGACCACACAACCACCGATTTCATACTTCCCCGATCAGTCGATCCATCAGGCCAACACTATCAACCCCCAGCAAGCCACCTCTCAGCAGTACCCTCATGGCTTTGGCCAGCCGCCGCAAGGACAGCCCATGACTGGTCAAATGCCTTACCAGGGCCAACCGGGTCAGGGAAGCGGTATGAACCAATACAGTCAACCGATGCAACCAACCATGATGCAGGGAGGTCAACAGCAACCACGCCAGGAGGATCTCCAGCAAAACCGCTCAGATCGACCACGAACCAAGACTGTCCCACCTCCCAGCGCAGCCCAGACTCGCAAAGATGGTCATAGGCGAGCTCACTCGCTTTCTGTTCCAGGTCAGTCGCCCGACCCCGGCTCCTTTCTCGATCGCGTGGAGAACGATCCCAAGCTTCAGTCGATGCTTTCCGGTGCTCCTACCAGGACGGTCCATACCTCTGGTCCAGTGACAGGTAGCTCGATCCACACCCATACCGACAAACCCCTTCCGGATCCTCAAGGTCGATCTAAACGTACCGTATCTCGACAACAGAGTTTGATGGGTGATCTCAATAACCATCCCAGCACTGGTCATATCAACAGCGGGGACCGATATCCGAGCTTCCCCGTCGGCGGCAGTGGTCATGCCAAAGGTCACTCGCGACAATCCTCGTTCAATGCTACTCGAAACGGCAGAAACAATGACTTGTGAGTTAATTTCATATACTTTCCTTCGCGTTTAGCTGACCATCAGCGCGAGTGCGGGAATTTCAACTCCAAGCACAAAGCTGGGCCAACATCGATCGAAGCTAGCTGGCGCTCTGCGCAACGGTGCAGACCTCGACCAACTGTCCAGTATCGGCGAAGAGTACTCCAATCAACAGCAAACCCAACAACCACCCGCCCAGCAAATGCCGACTGCTCAGCAACAGCAGCAATTCATGCAGCAGATGCAGCAAATGCAGCAGCTCCAGCAACAACAACAGCAGCAGCAGCAGCAGCAACAACCACCCCAACGAACCCAAGAGATGAGCCAGTCTCAACCGAAAGGACGATACGCTCCATCCATGCCTCCCATGCGAGCTAGACCCAAGGTACGTTAACTCCCTCGTCTCATGCTGATACCAGATTGTGGTACCTGTACCTCTTGGACGATCAGGATCTGAACCTCAAGATCCATCTTCCAAACGAGAAATGCACCACCATCGCCAATCATCCTACCCTCAAGGTCTGGTGCCGCCTTCTGGAGGAGGTCAAGAGCCCGATCATGGGAAAGAATCCGCACTTGGTCTCGAGAACATGCACATCGATCCCAATCAGGGGCGACAAGGGATGAAAGCTCCGACTGTAGGTCGACAATCTTGGTATGCAAGCTGAAAAGCTGAAGCTACAGATTATGATCCAGCCTCCTGTATGTCCTCGAGATCTGTATTGACACTGATTCTGACCCATAGTCCTCTCGGAGCAACAACAAGAGCGATGTCCGATCCGCTCAACATTCTCAAACTCCCTCCAAATCTGTTCCTGCTCCTCCAATGACTCCACACAAAGTTCCTCTTCCTGTTTCCAATCATCACGCGCCCACCGCCTACTCGGCATCCGCCTTTTCTCCCGACCGAAACCAGCCCGATATCAATATTATCGACTTTGCAGCCCAGCAACCTCTCCCCGATTCTCGCCCTACGACCATGTTCGCCAACACTATCATCACCGAGATCGATGCTCAAGGGCCAAATGGGCGAATCCATGCTAGGAAGCAAGTCAATATCCCTCGCAAGAATGGGTTTGATCCCCAGCAGATTCCTCTTCCCGCTTCTCGCGCTCCTACGCGAGCAAGAGCTTCTAGTGAGTGTGCATCTTAAGCGTTCGGACAAGAGGCTGATCAGCAGCTTACGCCGGAACTGTCCATACTATCGACGAGGTGACTGAGGAGGAGAGTGCTCGAGATAATCGAAGGAGGTAGTAGCAGATAGCAGTAAGCATATCATGTATAAATAATCGCGCACTCGTCATGGCTGGTATTCTCAGGCACGGGTATATAATAACGCAGACTGCAATGAATCATACCTCTTTTCTTCTCTACTTGTTATTCTTAAACACAAACACAATGCCACCTACAGAAAGCTCATCCCTGCTACCAGGTCAGGCCAACAGGTCGGGCAGCAAGAAATTCGCCCCCCTCCAGTCTACCAGGCACCTTCTTCTCGGGTCATATATCAATGTCCTTCTCGTGGCTGTACCTTTGTCCTTTATTGGTAAGTCGCGAATGACGCGACTGTTTACTGACCACCAGCCGAGGCTCTTCATTGGAGTGCCGTCGCTCGATTCAGCGTCTCGTTCATCGCTATTGTACCCCTTGCAAAGGTATGAGATACGAGTGGATCAGCCCTGACAGTATAGCTCCTTGGAGATGCGACCGAGCAGCTTTCCATGAAATTGGGTCAAACCTTGGGAGGTCTTCTTAACGCTACGTGAGTATCTCTCATTATCATCTAGGGCACCACTGACTCCAGTTTCGGAAACGCTGTTGAACTTATCGTTGCCATCGCCGCCTTGGCTCAAGGTAGGTCAAAGCGCTGAAACAAAGCTTATATTAGGTGAACTCCGTTTGGTTCAAACCTCCTTGTTGGGATCTGTCCTTTCGAACCTTCTCCTCGTCCTAGGAATGAGTTTCTTTGCGTAAGTTCAATATCCTGAACCCGACTGATGGTAGTGCTGGATTCTATTTCTCCGAATCTACCTTCCAGGTTACCGCTGCCCAGGCCAGCTCTTCGTTAATGACCCTCGCCTGCATCACCTTGATCATTCCAGCAGCTTGTACGTCTTAAAGAAAGCACAGGAGCTGACATCAGACCACGCATCCGAATTGGACAACGCCAAGGATCTATTCAAGCTCTTTGAGGACGGAGCACCCGACCCAGCCGACAACTCCCTTCGAGGTCTTTTGATCCTTTCTCGAGGTACCGCCATTATCCTCTTTGCCGTCTACCTCGCCTACCTTTTCTTCCAATTGAAGTCTCACTCTACCTTGTTTGAGGCCGAGGGAGAGGATGAGGAGGAGGTACCCGACATGGATCAGTGGAGTGCTGGTGGATGGCTCGTCATCGTCACTGTTGTCACTGCTTTCTGTGCCGATATCCTCGTTGGAAGTATCGACGAGACTGCCACTCAATGGCATCTCCCCAAGCGGTTAGTACCTCAACTCTGCTTTCCAACACAAGCTGACGTCTAGATTCATCGGTCTTATCCTCTTGCCTTTGGTCGGAAACGCAGCCGAGCACGTCACTTCCGTCTGGATGGCTTGCAAGGGGTAAGTAAAGCTTTCTCCCGTTGAACGATGTGCTAATCCCGCTCTAGAAAGATGGAGATTACGATCGGAGTTGCGGTCGGTTCTTCTATTCAGATTGCCGCAGGAATGATTCCCCTGCTCGTCTTGATCGCCTGGCCCATGGGTCAGAACTTGACTTTGTTCTTTGTAAGCTTTTAGCCTTTCAACACCTCTTCTTTTCGCTCCTCATCCCGTTCACTTTCCCTCACAAGCCGCATGCTGACTTCTAGGCCAACTTCGAAACCATCACCTTGTTCGTCTCGGTCATGCTCGTCAACCTGCTCTTACAGGACGGAAAATCCAACTACATGGAAGGCTTGATGTGTGAGTTCACAAACGTTAAAGATTGCTATGTACTGATTATCAGTGATGTCCCTCTACCTCGTCATCGCTCTCTCCTACATAGTCTCATAGAGCGAACTTATTCTATAACATCGTATGGTATATACGCAGACCATGCACATAGTGATTTGATTCGGACAGAGGTTCATGAGGCGCTCGGAGCTGACGATTTTGCTCAAGCCTCTGATAGGTGTGTGCCTAGAGCCTGTATTAGTGCTACGGGGTGTAGAGCTCGAGCTGCAGTTCTAGTCTGAGCATTTGAGGGAGATGGGTAGAAATGAATTGTAGACTGCAGTACATAAAATCAAGCGCGTTACCATAATTCCACTCGATACCATACCGATGTCGCGCTGGTCTAGTATTCCAATCACACTATCAAACCTCACCCTAGCCAACACTCTACCCGTCGGTCAATCATTCCTATGGCATCGGTATCCGGTAGCTGAAGCCGGCCCCTCCGAGGCGAGCGAAGAGTTCTCTCGAGCTGTCGATAATCCTCCTCGAGTAGTCCGGTTACGCCAAACCCCCACCCACCTACAATATACAGCAGTCTATCCAGATGCTCAAAGTGAAGAGCGGGACAAGGCTTTCAGTGCTACGCATACATGGATCCACGACTATTTCCAGCTAGATTACGATCTAGACAAGCTATACAAGGAATGGACAGCTCGGGATCCTAGCCTTTTTGGCAAGATTGACATCGATGGGAAAGCAGTAGGGGTCCGTCTTCTGCGTCAAGACCCATGGGAGTGCCTCGTAGCGTGAGTCCATTTGCGAACACACTACTGATACCAGGTTCATTACCTCGACAAACAACCACATCTCTCGAATCACCTCGTTGATGCACAAGCTGACGCAAAATTACTCGAAGCCGCTGCTCACGTATGACGACCGAGTCTACCATCTCTTTCCACCTCCGCATGCTCTGCCTGAGATACTAGAGAGCGAGCTTCGTCTGATGGGCTTTGGATATAGGGCGGCGTTCTTGGAGAGCTCCTTGGCGACTCTGCGCCAGGAATTCGGTACTGGACCAGGAGATATCGAAGCGGGCTTGTTGAAATGGAGGACGGGAGAAATGCCACAAGTCCGGGAGAAGCTGCTGGGTCTCAAGGGAGTGGGCAGGAAGGTAGCCGACTGCGTCATGCTCATGTGCTTGGATCGGGTATGTGTCTCATATAGCGATGTCACTGACGGCAGCTATCTCTGATACCCATCGATACCCATGTCGCCGCCATTGCAGCTCGACACCCATCTTTCCCCGGTCGGCTACGCAACAAGCCCATGTCTAAGCAGGTGTATGAAGAGACGCAAGAATTCTTGGAAGACAAATGGGGACCTCTGGGAGGCTGGGCACAGGCTGTCATGTTTGCAGCAGACCTTAAACCCATCACGCCAAAGAAGAAAGGATCGATATCAGGCTTGCTCCCAAGTACACCCACCAACTCAAAGAGCATCAAAGTCGAGTCGAGCGCCAAGCCTGAATGGGACCCATCCCCTAGTAGACGCATCGAAGACGATAGTCCGCTGAAACGGAAAGCAGAGACGAGAGAGTTCAAGAGGACAAGGAGCGCTACTCGGCTGAGTATCAAAAGGACAGAGTCGGATCTGATAGCGGACGAGGTGGCCTCCAAGCTGAACGTCGAACCTGGACCTAGTTCGGAAGAAATAGAGTAGATGTATTGTTACAATCGGTTGGTAGCTTCCATTGTACACGTATCTAGGTTCCAGCCTCCTTCTCGCGTGAATCCAGCCTCCTTCATCGCTCACCTACAGCTCCTTCCTCGTTTACTCCGCAAACCCCTCCTACCAGCTTGCCTTGTTGACTCCTGGAATCTCTCCGTCGAGCGCCTTGAGACGGAATTGGTACTGCTGTCAGCTGTGGCCGTCGATCGAGACATACTCTCCATAAGCCAAACTTTGACATGATACCTGTCATCAGCGTAGCCCCGATACTCAGTGGTAAGAGCTCACCTCTTCCCCGTCCTGTCTCTACACATCGATTCTTGACAGCATGCATACGTCCCTCACCACCATTCAGGGCATTCAAGCCGAGTTGTGCTTTATGTCGAACAGTGTTGGATAAAGCGGTATTACGGGCGACGTATAGAAAGGCGCGACGCTGTACTTCGAATTGATCGGCTGATATACGCTTACGGATATCACGTAGTAGTTGTGCTTTTCCCCCCATCCTGAATGATTTGAGTTAGATGTAATAATGATATGCAAGACAGGTTTATATTTCATAGTATAGCTACGACATGGAAAACACATTTTGCTTCCGTCTGACCCGACATTTCCATTTTCACACCTACTACTTCCTCCTTCTTGACCTCGTTCCTTCTTAGAACCATCGTGTTGACCCTAGACCTAGTCGACGCAGCAGCTGAAATCAGCTCTGATCATACGCTCATACTCACGTTTTGTAAAGACTGTCCAACTGTTCCTACAGCCTTCGTGACAACTTGGGCTTCTTCGCCTATGATCTCCACCCTCCAGATTGGTTGGCCGTCCTTGACAAAGACGACATAGACGCGATTGCCCTGTACTTCTATTGTCGACCTGAACATCAGCATGCGTTTGACGAATCTCATGTGAACTCACCAGTTGGTGCGCCCGGCGGGGAATTGTCGTAATAGTCGGTCTACCTTTTCGAACGCGACCTGCTGGACTGGGACACCGTCGGTGCCCACCATAAAGGACTCCACGGGCTCCTCGCTTGCGCGTGTCATATCGAGCTCCACGTGACGTCCTCCATCAAGGCTTGGAGTCACGACTTCGACAATGTCACGGCGCAAGACTGTGGCTCGAAAGTCGCCTAAACCGTCAGCGATAGACCAGATCCCGTATTTACCTTTGGATTCGGCCACAACCACAACATTTGGGATGTGAGCTAGCGTATCTAGTACTGCTTCTCGCCACTCGGCGATCCCATGGGATACCGTGTCAAAGGGAGAGAGGGATATAGGCGATATGATGAACTGCAATCAGCTCTGCAAGAGTTCAGCCACCTACCTTCCACTCTGTCGAGTTGACTGTGGATAGCCGACGCTGGAGATCTTCAACATCTATACGCCAATCCTGATCATCCTGATGTGGCTCGATATGTGGATATTGGAGACGGAAGAAATGACTGTTTCCGAAACTGCCGTCAGCAATGTCGACAACAATGGACTCACGAGAACTGAGATTCCGGCACGGTCCATGCTCCTGGCTCGGGCTTTGCGTTACTGAACCTGTGGTCGGCATCATCTCTTGAGAAAGAAAGGCTACTTACGACCTGACAGTAGAGGGTAAAACAGCTGAGGCATCAGCTTCGGTCTAGCCTGTTGTGTGCGACACTTACGGATTCTATCAAACACCTCTTGAGACGTCGACATCAATTGTCTACTGATCAGCAAGCTCCATAGCAGGCCTCTCACCTGGTCTTGATGCCCTTAGACATGTCACCAATGAGTGCAAAGCGAGTCGGTGCCCAGGCTGTTCGCTCGCTCATGTCTCGGACCCATTCACCTAGACCCTCCCAAGCGGGGCTGCGGATTCGATCTTGGGTAATCTGATGCCACAGGGAGGTAGTCGTAAGGCGAGAGTAATGACCAATGGGTCGGTAGGGCTGCTGAGGATAGTGCGGTGTTCTGCTTGGTCAGTCCGAACCAACTCATGTACTTACCCAGCATGAACAAAGCGGAAAGGAGATTCGAGTCTGCTATCGGGGAAGGTGGTAAAGTTGTGCGGTCCACCAAGACCCTCTATACGATCTACATATCAGCTGCAGTCAGATGAATCTCCTCACATTCGTATTGCACGCCGGATTGCAGGTGCTCAAGGGGGACCTCTGCTGTCCAATCTCGAGAGGACTCGAGGCTGAACGGGGCAGAAGAGAGCCACGGAAGTCCTGGAACTAGCGGACGGTATTCTATCTCTGACCTCTCGTACCCTGGAAGTCGTAATGCGATTCGGGCAGATTGTTCCGTCAGAGAACTTGTCCTATAATTGTATCAGCGATTGACGAGACGAATAGCATTCGACTCACCTAGCGTAGGATACGTCCCGACAAGGCACAAAGCGGTGGGTGAGGGCGTGGTCTAGCACAGCGGCCGTGAGAATTAAGTTAATTAGAGTAGAGAATCCCCATCTGGATCTGGTTTCGTCGATAATCTTTGTGTCAGTCAGCTGTTCAAGGGGATGATGTGACTTACCTCTTCTCGCAAAAGTACAGTACCATCCCGACCGTTGAGGCGTCTGACTTTGCGTTTCTCCCGACCCACAACAGACCTGATGGGCTCTCTTCGGGGTCTTTGTGATCTACGGTACAAGTCGACGACAAACAGCGCCGGTACTACGAAAGCGAGCTGCCATGGAAACTTGGCAGACAAGCAGAATGGCGCTAGCACCTGTAGCAGCGCACTCGTCCAATGCCTAGTCGTGGGTGGCATGTCGAGTATGTAAGATAGGAAGGAGTATGTAAAAGGCAAGAGGATGATGAGGAATTGCATGTGAGCAGGCACGGCGGCATGATGATGACATCCACGCCTCTTCTGTCTTATCATCCTTTCACTCACTCTATCACTCTATTACAATCTACATAACGAACCAAGGCCACCGGCCATGTCTATTCCATGGCAGGAATGTGAGTCGTTGAACTGTATCAAACAGCACTAACGTCCAGTCATTGAGCATCTACGCTCATCACCCGACAATCTCTCAACTATCCCCAACCCTACTATCGACGACCCGGCCGCGTACAATGACGCCTTGAACAGCTTGCCTATCCCGGTCTCGCTTTACGGAGCAAGTCAATCCGAGCCTACGCCAGAATGGAGCACGAAAGCGTTAGAGTGGACAACAGCTGGACTGGATCAACCCACCGTGGTGTCCTGGGCAAGTCGAGCGCTGTCCAGTGAGATCTTCGATTCGCAGGCTTGGTTTGAAGCTTTATCGGATGATGGTAATACCGTGCTCAGGGAGATCCTGGTACAATGGGGAAAAGATGATCTCAAGGTGAGCCATGAACGCAGCTCGAACTGACAGGCAGTCATGCCTATCTGCATGCGACAAACACTTTCTTCCGGCCCTGCGAATCCCCATCTTGACCGTCGTGCTCGACATCTTGCTCTCGATTCCGTATCAGCCAGAAATGCCACGAAACGACACGGCCATGTACACGCTTGCATGTCATCCATTCATCGACACTGTCATTACCTCCCTCATCCTCGACACTGCCAATCACCTCTTCCCGCTTGGACTTCGCACCATCCTCACCGTCATCCCGTATGCGCCCCAGATCATCACTACCAAGGTGCCGTCCATCATGGTCGTACTGGGTCGAGCAGTTTGCTGGCGTGATCGACCCTTTTTGGACGCCGGTCAAACATCAGACGCCCCTTCAACATACACGCCTCCGCCCCGACGCGAGTGGACGGTCGCTCTTTCGGCCGATGAGAAGTCCATCGACCCTCCCATCAGCCTTTTACCGGTCAACATCGTCCGTCTATGGCTCGTGGCCATTTATGGCGCATGGCCATCCAACCTCTTGGCGTTTGTGCGAGATCCAATTCTGTACCTGAGGGGCAAACAGGTCGAGTGTCCATACGAAGGCGACTGGGAGGATGTCTGGCGACCTGGATTACTGGCCGCACGAACGGGACCGCTCCTTAAAGAATTCTCGCTTCACCCGAGTATCATGTACTTTAATTCGGATGGTGAACTGCGAGACATGAAGCGATGGGACAAGGTCGATCCGCCAGAACACGTCTCTCGAGCCCATATCATTGCTCATTCCGAAAGACTGTCTAGGGGCAAGACGGACTTTTTCGACGAAGATCCCGAGACGCCATCTATTCAGCCTTCGGGCGCAGTCACCCCAAACGAGGCTCCGCAAGAGTCATCAACAAATGACGTCCAACAGTTGCAGCGCGAGAATATGTGGTTGCGATTAGAAGCCGGTTATGCAGATCGTCTCCGTAAACAATACTTGTATCGTGAGTTGTTTACTCTAGATTTCGCTCAGGATCTCGCTCATGATAGAACTCGGTCGACTGCACAAGAACTCGATGCGATTTAGTGTCGACGAAGCCGAAGTGCACAGCTTTGTGAGTCTGCCCCTTTTGTGTAGCACTGACCTTAGGCAAATCGAATCAAAGAGGAAAGGTCGGCGAGGGATGCACTACAGAACGAGCTGGCACAGCACCGCCGAGATGCAGTTCAAGCGCAGCAAAAACACTCGAAATGGCAAGAGTCGTTGCGCGAAAAGTTGACAGCTTTTCGAGACGAAAAGTTGCACTGGCAGAACGAGGCGGCCTCCATTCGTACCGATCGCAGTAACCTGGAGACTACGGTTCTTCGCCAAAAGGCCGAGCTTGCCCAGGTCAAGAATGAGTGAGTGATTCTCCAAGGTGTATGCTGATCTCTAGGCGTTTCAAGCTCCAGAACCAATTGACGGAGGTTCTACCCAAAGTGAGGCATATTGAGGATTACGAGATTCGTAATAAGCAGTTGGTGGATGCCCAGAAGTTATGGTACGTATCTTTTCATCAACTGGTAACAAGTCAGACTCACGTGCAGGGATCAGGATGTCGCCCAGCACAAGAAGGAAATGGCCGAAGCCGAGACGTGGAAGGGGCGAGTCTATCAGCTTGAACAGCTCCTTCGATCAGTTCAACGAGATGTCAAAGTAGACCCTGTCCCTCCGCCTGCCCGAACACCTCCGGTGAAAGCGCCGCAAACTCAACAACCAGATCTTGATCACTACATTGCGATCGCAGAGCATGCGCAGAAACGAGCCGAGCAGCTTGAACGAGAAGCCCTAGAAGTGAGCTGCCCCGTAGTCTCGGAGCCGGGAATATACTGATGCTAGCTTCGTGTTGAGCTTGACCGACTCAAGCGGGAACAGGTTCCGAGCGGAGGGGATCGGGCTGCGATTTGGGGCGAGTAGAGAACAAATGGTCGTGTGTGTGTATATGACGGGTCAATCCGGAGAACCTTGTAAAACGTGTATCCTAGAGATGCTTTATGAAGCGACTTGATCAGCTGTTCCCCCTTGCACCATACATAACCTATCAGTCACAATCAGATCATGGGTTCAACAAGCACAAGGGCGTCGGATGACGGTGAATCGGAGAACGAAGATGAACAAAAGGCGGAAGGGGATCGGCTCGTGACATACTACACTGTGCTGCAAGTCAAAGAGTCAGCTCGGGCTGAAGAAGGTATGCACATCGACAGACTTGAGCTGATCCAATCAGTTCGCAAGGCGTATCTGCGTCTAGCTTTACTATGTCATCCTGATCGTTCCGGCGACTCGGAAGCTCTCACCTTTCAGACGGTCAAAGGTAGGACAGATCATTGAAGGGGCTAACATGCAGATGCCTATGACGTCCTGTCGGACCCAGATCGTCGTAGAGATTACGATCGCAAGCTGTATCAGATACGGAATGTGCCAATCAAGCAGAAGTACCCAGTACTACAATCACGACCGCCCATACTGCTCCGACATCAATCATACTATTACATTCCACCTCGACCGGCTGCTGTTTTCACGCCGAACACCAGGGCTCATCTCCCAATGCGCCCTCTCGTAAGTCACCAAATGAGCACTCACTGACAACAGCCGATGCCGCCTTCTCTTATGCGCCCTCCTCTTCGTCCTGTCTTTTCACCTCCCCCTCCGCCTCTGTCAACTCTTGGACCTAGACCGCCAAGGTATGGACGACTGATACCACCTGTACACATGTATTGAGGTGATTATTTGGGCTATTTCGGAATGAGGCAGCTTACTCGTTGTGTGCAGTGTATGGATGAATTATGCATACATAATGTACGGGTTTGCAGTTGCACGAAATAGACAATCCGCGATTTGTCAAGAGAAATTCGGGTCCTAGAGCAAGGCTGGCTAGCGCATCGCCTTCTCGGTCAAGTCGATGACTGTTTCGATATCTGGACGGTTTGTGGGCTCTACGACTAACATCGCATTGATGAGTTTGACGAGCTTGTCCGAATATCCTCCAGGATGCCTATACCTACCACTGGCGACAGCCATAGGTACCGACTGACCATCCGCCTCGAATGGGGATTGCCCATACGCGCACGCATACAATGTGCAGCCAAGAGACTGTTCATCAGCCCTGGTCATTCCGGTCGGACTCACCCAGATATCAACCTTCTCATCCAGCGTCTTTCCCGTCTTGACGTCAAAGAGTTCCGGAGCCCTGTACGGCATTGTCGAGTGCTCGCTGGCAATGTCTTGCTCCAGCAGGGCCTGTTGCCTTGTTTGAACTTCTATACGGGCTCTATCGTCAGCAAGAGTGGTTACGCCTAGAATTACTTTATTGTCGAGCCAAAATCCATGAGAATTGGAGAATCGTCATCTGCAATCATGATGTTCCTAAGAATCAGTACTGATCTGACCAGCTCGACCTACCCCGGCTTGATGTCGCGATGTGCATATGCGACCATCTGCCCTTCTTCTTCCGTGCCGAGCTCCTCATCCCCGTCGAATACAGGTTCCATCATCAATGGGTCGTTATCAGCCTCTTGTGCTGGAGGATAGCTAGCCGAGACTGCGGGCAGTCGATATCGGTGCATGGCTCGAACCCTTTCATCAGCATCGGGTTGCTACCGGCATGGCCAGACTCACGCAAGGCATGTACCATGAAATAGCTCGAGAAGACGCCTTTCAGGGATCTTGTTCCCTGTCACAGAAGCCGATGTGATGGCGTCTTGTAGGTTGCCTTTTGCGTAGAGTGGGAGGAATCCGGCATCAGCGGTATCCGCAGCCCATCACTTACAAATAAACAATCTTGCCTTCGCCTCCTTCATCCTGCACGATCGCAGAATCAAGGATGTGGATGATGTTCTTGTGCTTGAAGCGGCGGTAAGCTTCGACTTCTCGCATAGCCGCCTTGACCCCTTCTTGACCCGAGGTCACCAATATCTTCTTCAATGCATAACGTCGGCCAGAGGAGACGTCCGAAACCAGGTAGACGAAAGAGAATCCACCTTCTCCCAACAGCTTCTCGATTCGATAGGAGCGACCATTGATTTTGAGTGTCGCGTCACTGTTGTCAGCTCCAGGCCGTCTAGCTGACAAGCTTGGGACTCACGGTCTGCAGACGCACTGCGAAGTCAGTTCACGACATAGGCACGGAGATTGCTTTTGCGACTTACTTGCGAAAGAGTAAAGGCAGCATCTTTTGCGTAGAATTTGAGCCTGTCGAGGGCGATAGCTAAAGCCTGACTGTCCATGATATCCTCATGTGTATAGTGGGTAGGTGGATATGTATGGGAGGTACGAGCATGCCAGCCGACGTGAGCCAAGACATGCTCTTAAATCCGGTTAAACTATTACGTAGATCATTCTCCTGTATCTACCATAATTTACGCTGCTGCCCCTTGTCTTTCCTTCATACCTCATTCCTTCGGTCTGTACCGTGATACCAGGGCCCACCATTCGCTCATATCCAGTACATGCTGTATGATTTATAGTATACTGCGCTCCCGCTGTAGACAGACTATACCCAAATTCTTCTCGAAGCGTTTCTACAACACAACCATGTCTGTCAAGCTCGACTCGGCAGAAGCCGAATTCATCTCTCACCTCGATGCATTCGCTGCGACTCAACAACCTCCTGTGACATGTCGAATAGCTGGTGGATGGGTCAGAGATAAGGTACGTCCCTGGTGTCAACGAAAGCTAACCCTCTAGCTGCTAGAGCTTCCCTCTGTCGACCTCGACATCGCTTTGACCATTCCATCTGGCCACTCGTTTGCAGTAGGATTCGTCGACTTTCTTCATCAGCGAAACATTGCGACTGGCTCAGTGGGCAAGGTCGCAGCGAATCCGGAACAGAGTAAACACCTCGAGACAGGGACGACCCGCATCATGGGACTCGAGTGCGACTTTGTTGGCCTTCGCAGCGAGACATACACCGACAGCCGAATCCCGGATCAAGTTCAGCTCGGCACTCCAGAAGAGGACGCTCTACGTCGTGACTTGACTATCAATTCGTTATTCTACAATGTCCACACTCGCCAGGTCGAGGACTACACCGGTCGAGGTTTGTCGGATCTGGCGAGCAAGGTTGCAAGAACCCCACTGCCTCCCAAACAAACATTCGAAGACGACCCCCTCAGAGTACTGCGGTGCATTCGATTCGCCAGCCGGTTTGACCTGTCTGTCGCCGATGAGGTTACCGAGGCTATCAAGCAGCCTGAAATACAGGTGAGTACTTCATTGGGATCAGACTGACCCATAGTCGTCACTCCGCACCAAAGTATCAAAGGAGCGAGTCGGCATCGAGGTGCACAAGATGATGAAGCATCGCCCACTTCGAGCCATTTCGTTGATCGACTCTTTGGGGCTGCACGACTCTATATTCACCAGCGAGTTTAATCCTTCCCGTCAAGACGCCCTACGATGCGCAGAGATCTTGGATCATTTGTCAAATTCGTTTCATACACAGGACGAGATACTGTGGATGGGAGCAGCTCTGTCACCTTTTCGTGGGCTCGTGTGCAAGCAAAAGAAAAAAGAGGTGCCCGCCATTTCGGTGGTGTTGTCCGATAGTCTCAAGGTGAGCTCCTGGGTGGTGGGTGTCGCTGACCGACTAGCTGTCAACCGACATCAAGTCCTCAGTCACCAATCTCTTTACAGCTGCCGAGCTCCTGCGCCCATCTCAAAGTTCTCGATCGGCACTGGGTATCATCCTGCAGAACCCCGCGGTTCGTCCTTGGTCTCGATCAATAGTCTGGGCAGCGGTGATGGAAATACTACCTATCTGGTCTGGTTGGAACGGTGATTGTGAAGCGATCTCTAACCGTTACTTGGCTCTCGAGCAACACATCAAACAGTCGGGTCTCGATGTCGATATCGACAAGGCGCCTTTGATCAACGTGAGTTCAAACCAGATTGAGCTGATTGAGCTGAATGACAGGGTCATGAGATTCAATCGTTGCTCGACATCCGCCCATCACCCCTGTTCAACGTGATTCGCCGAGCGGTCAACGAATGGCAGCTGGATCATCCGGAAGCAGCAAAAGCGGACGCTGAAGGGTGGCTGAAGGAGCAATGGGAGGGAAGTGGGAGGGGAGATTGGGAGGCGCATGTGCCGAGCAGTGATAAGCCCAAGGCAGAAAAGAGGAAGCGTTGAACAAATGCTGAAACGACCGCTGGGACTAACGTAGTATCGAGTAACGCCAATGCATATATAATGACTATGACAGCACGTTTCACAAGATGGTTGCAATGACCTTTCTGCCCTCGCCCCTACCACCCCAACCTGCTCCGCTGTGCCTGAACTCTGCCAGATAGATACCCTGCCATGTACCAAATACCAACTTTCCCTTTGAGATGGGTATCGTGATTGAGCTGCCGATCAAAGAAGTCTTGAGATGCGAGACAGAGTCGCTGTCCTTTAGCTAGTCTCACGAGCTTCAGACTTACTCGGGTCCTTCGTCAGTGTGTTGCCAAGGAAGGGACTCGGGAACGATAGTGTCGAGACTGTTAGGTCAGGCGGTGTGATCGAGTGGACAAGTCTGAGGATGACTCACGCCATATCCATATCTGATAGATCAGCACTAGACGCCAATTGATGACCTACCACTTCTGACTGTTCTGTCGGCCAGTGTCAGCCGAGATCCGCTCGTATATCATGGATACTCACGAATCACAATTCTCGTTTACCTAGAAAAGTCAGCAGTACTCCGGTGCATTCTCGGGTCGACATACAGTCAAACCTGCCGAAGTGTGGAGGCAGTTGAGGGTGAAGATACCAATATCCACTCCTTTGAGTCCTTCTTGGCATTCTCGAAGGACTGCATCAGTGACCAGATGCATTCCCTTGGTGTGAGGGGGTAAAGTGAATTGTTTTTGCCAAGGCATAGTGTCGAAATGTAGTGGTCAAGTAGCAATGTAGTCGAGGAAAAGGTGTTTGATTGACGTCACTGCGCAAGTCCACGTGTGAGAGTAGGTTGAAACGACTGGCAGTTGATTCAACGATACACACACTCTCCTTCATCCCTTGCTCAACAGCGCGTCTCGTGACGATGAATCCATGCATATATATCTACACTTCCGACTATGATCGTCTGCAATATCTGCGGCACTGCACTGCCAGGTCTTCAGACTCGGTGCGGCGCCTGCAGCGGAAAGGGAATCGGTACGTCGAGCAAGATATTGAGCTGATTTCCAGAGAAGCCCAGTCCTGTGCGAAACTTGTTGACACCAACGCAGCGTCGTGGTAGTCCCGATAGATGGGCTAAAAAGTGGGTCTGCCCTCCCCCTGCAGTCCTGAAGCTTATCCCGCAGTTATACCACTCCACCAACCCGCTCGCCCGGCTCTCCGTTGGCCAAAGAGCACAGTGCGGCCAACACGCCACTGCCCTCAACCCCTCGACATGGAGCTTTCCTAGACGTACAAGCTACACCAGGCGCTGATTTGGCTAGAGGTGAGTCAGACGGCTGTCGCGACTGACTTTTAGTCTACGGTACCCTTCTCGACAAAGCTGTCGGACATCCTCGCTGCGCCGGCTGTGCCAAAGTGTTGTCATCTGACTCGTCCATTTACCTCCCGAGGTACGCAGTTTTCATATCCACATCTGCCTCTACTCTACTGATATACAGTCCTGCCGGCGACTCTTCGAGTGCGGACGCCCTTTGTCGCTCTTGCTTTAGTTCACGCTTTTCTAAAGGCACATGTGAACAATGTCAGCTACCAGTAGTCGGAGACGAGAAAGGACCGCACAAGGGCGCACACGTCAAGGGACGAGGCGATACGATCTGGCACGCCCATTGCTTCTGCTGCAGAAGTAAGTCGTATCGTCTGCGCTACAGCTGACAAGTTCAGTTTGCGGTCTCGAATTATACAAACACGATCATCTTTTGTGCGTCATGGGCCAGCCACATTGCCTTACGTGCTATGACAGTACTGCTGGACAATCAGAACGACTCGAACCACCAACAGGACCCACGACGCCTGCACCTTCTGGACAATCTCATAATGGTCGGCCTGCGCCACCGGCTAGTCGACGTCGCTTTGCGCCTCCTGGGCTTGTCCTACAACAATCTCAGCCGTTGAAGCCCTCCGACTCAGAGGCGCGTCCGAACAGACCTCCGCTAGACTCGCCATCATCATCATCATCAACGGCCCCAGTCCCCGCACCGCTCCGAGACAATCGGAGTCTAAACAGCCGCGACATCGGTAATTCGCATCTGATCAAGCCCAAACCTGACGGCTGCAAAGATCAGCTTAAAGGGACCCAAGGACTTTATCGCGAAACGGTCCGGAATCTTGCGAAACGATTCGAGTTACCAGGCAGCCCTACCCCGGATCAGGCGGGCAACACTCCAAGACGCATGTTTCACGGATGAGCTAGTCGCTCAAAGCAAGATTCATGTCCAGATACGGAAGGATGTGGTAGAGTAGAGTGCCTCAGTCCCAATGTGTGATAAGTGTACGAATTGGCATGCATTTATATGGTGAGAAATTCGGGCCCGGTCCCGCAAGTCCATTATAGATTACACTGTCACTCTACATATCGTTGCCGCGTTGTAAGAGCTTTTCGAGAGCTGTCAAGTTAGGAAGACGAAAAGCTCTGGGCAAAGAGGGTGGAACATGAGCTCGAATTATCAAGGACATTGACCAGTTTCATAGTACCCGTTTGGATGTAGCATCTTTGGAAACGCTGCAGTCCCATGCAGCATGTCCGACTCGGTGGGTGTCGACGTTATACCCGAACAGACCCAGCACTAACAGTGCCAACACTTGTGCGATACTACCGCACTCGTACATCCGGCGTTATCTGGGTTGTTATCTCGGCGGATCCGAGAAATGGCTCCGAAAGTTAGATGTCCCTTTCAGACGTTCAATCGCGTTGATTGTGTTTTATTTTACTTTCCTTTCAAAAGCACACAACTATACTTTGAGACAAACACCCATGCCGTACAAAGGACCCATCTTCGCTCGTCTCGGCGATCAATGCACAGAAAGGCCTTTGAATCTTCTTTTCTCGGGGGCTGATTATGATTTAGTCCGTTCTTACCCCTTGTCGTGCGTCTATCTCGTCACGCCGTCAAGGAGCTAATGGCTCGACACCGCACAAGACGGGTGCCTGAGACGAGCTAACTTAGCTAGAAATACTCAAAGTCATTGTGTGCTCGGGCATCAATCGTCCGAAGCGATCTTGAAGGGGAAGGGAGGTGAACAAAGGATTGCACCTCGGGCATAGCAGTATATGAACAGGACTGTCTTCTGCGTCAACCCATTCCAACTCTCCCGCTCTTCTACCACTACCTCGAAACTTGATAATGGGCGGTCCTCCGGAAGCAGCTGTAAGGACTAGATTTGTAGTAGACCTTGGTGCTGGTTTTGGTCCATTCATCATGGGGTGAGTCTCCTATCCTGCGTTCTGCAAGCTGACATCCGCAGCTACTGCTTCAATATGCTACTACTAGGCGTACTGCTCACTCAAGTATGGCATTGGGTCTCGTGGACAAACAAGGAGAAGAGATTCGTCAGCATCATAGTCGTACGTCGTTCTCAACCCTATCACTCACCTCGGTGACTAATTAGCAGTACTGGGTCTTAGTGTGGTCCATCGTGTCAAGCATTCTTGTCACTGTATGGGAATTCAACCTCTTTGTTAGTGATTACGGCAAATTTGCCCAATTCGCCGATAGTACTGGTATGTCCCCCTTCCACTATACCCTATTGCATTCCACGAGATGCACAAAGGACTTTTGAAGCTGACATAAGTCTTTTCATGGCTACCCGTTATCGATGAGACGGTCGTCCTCGCCTGTCAGATCTTCAATCTGGAGCGTTCATACCGAACCAACGGAAATCGGATCCTGGTGCTCGTCATCATCACCCCTTTCATGTGAGCTGGCCTTACTTGGAGCACGGCGACTGACGGTATCAGGCTGGCTACTACAGGTCTGATTCTTGCTAGAAGGATCGCGACATCGATCTTGAAGAATCCGGAATTCAATGTGACTCAAATGATCCAGCCACCTCCCCACGCCTACGTGAGTGATTGCGAGGTATGCGCTACCAGGCTGACGTCTGCAGCTGTTCACCAATGTGGCTACCGATGTCATGTTGACGAGCAGTATAGCCTATGGGCTCTGGAAATCAAAGACTGGCTGGAAGAATACCGACAACCTTCTTAAACGTGTAATCGTGTAAGTCACCTTAATGACGTACAGCTCTGATCAACAGGTACACGGTCAAAAGTCAACTCCCCCCGGCCATCGCTGCAACAGTAATCGCCATTCAATTCGCAGCCAACAACAAGACAACCATGGTATTTCTGTACATGTATGTCCCCGCTGCAAGCTCGACGGCGGAGCGCAGAGCTGATGCCACAGGATCTGCAATTCCAAGATCCCAGCGGTCATGTTCATGGGTGAGGTGCTTTCCGCTCAATAGACTGCAAGCTGATGGCTAAGCGGTCTTGAACTTTCGCTTTGAACTTCGCAGGGATCAACCTCACACGCACAATTTATCGTCAAGTGCGGCATTGGTAAGTACTGACAACGATCAAGGAAGCATCGCAGCTCATGTACGTCTGACTCGACACAAAGCCACAGAAACAAGCTGATTAACAGTATAACGACATGAACAATATCCCAATGCTGAATAGGCAACATTCAAAAGATCAAGACTCGGCGGCCAGTTTCAGTAGTAGGCAATGGCGTGGGGTTGACAGGAAGCACAACGTCTTTTAATATAGTCGAGCAGGATAAGTCTATTCGTACCTTTATAATCATTTAATTCCAAGTATGTGTGTGTCGCAGCGAGGATAAGCGGATTTTGGGAAACTACAAGCAAGTCGTCATATCGTACATCATTGCCGGGTCTGCATCACAATCTATCTTACTGTCGGGTAATGAAACGCATAGGATCAGTTAACGCCACCAGTGAATCAACGACGAGATCAGAAGGATCCAGATTCGACTCCTGATGAGCATGGATCACTCTGACGGCAGTCGTACCCTCCAGCCAGGTCAGCGTCACTCCCTCGCAGTACGCCGCAGGCCCATTGGGTAATATAAGATCCTGAATGTTCATATAGATTTTGCTGTTTACTTATCCACTTGTTGACCAAGTATTTGTATGTCAGGATGATTGCAGATAGAAGGATTCATCAATTGCACCAAGTCGGCCATCATTGGGGGATTGCAAGGTTTTAGCGGTCAGTCTGGGCAATTGTGAGTCAAAAACAATCCTCTTGTCTGATTGACCGCTGAAATGGACGGCGAGAAGCCTTCTACGGTCTTGGCAACATGTGGGCAGATTCAACATGGCCGTGTGAATCATGCTCTGTATGGTGTGTACGTATCTCCTGATTTCAATACAGAGCTCTCATCATGCTCTGAGATGCTGTGTCCCTGTGCGGAGGCCACTGTTATCGCCAATGCCACTCATGTCCCACAAAGTGCTTGTCAGGCTGACTACAGTGTTCTCTCAAATGTAGAATGAGGTACTGCAAACATACCAGATCAGTTCAGTGTGTTGTGCGGACAAAGTCAATGAATGTTCCAGGCAGACATTACTCCGAGCGGCCTTGCATGGCAGCTATGATTGATTTGCGCCGGATTACTGCCTCATCCACATTCATGACATTTACTTTCAACATGATTACTTGAGCCGAGTAGACATCATTTTGCCGAATTCAACAGAGCTCTTACAGAGCCAGGCTACGTATTTGACCGGCCGAAAGTCTTGGCAAGCGGTATTGGGATTCTGGGGATGAACCAACCATGCCTGTGGCATTATCCTGCTGTCCGAGATTGGAGGTGACAAAGTCTTTTGCGCCGGAAGCAAGACAAGCAGTATGTGGGAGCTGAGGTAGTTGTGTACCTGATAATGTTCAGGTGACCTGTTTGACCACCTGAATCGTCGGCCGTTGTCAAATGGCAGGTTGAGCTGTTTTCCTGGTAATTTGCATGATATTGAAACTCGTCTTAGTTTGCCCGTGTGATGAGTCTGCTTTACTTCAGATCCATCACTAACCTATCTGAACCAAGAAGTTGGACATGGCTTTCCATGCGCTAGACACAGCAGAGCTTGGCAAGGGTGATTTGCCAAAAGACTCGACATTATGGAAGCTGCGCTGCGTCAAGTGATCGAAGCGATTCAAATGCAGTCTTAATTTCCATAATCTACCGGGTGATTTTGATGGAGAGATTCTGTAGTAATAGACATGTCATGTAAATGCACATTGCTTCAGTCACAGAGTCGAGAAATCCGGACAGTATAATTAGATCAAAAAGGAGTGATAGATGCACCTGACCAATATGACCTGCACACCTGCAGTACAGAGTGTGAACAAGCGAGAACCATTGGTGAGGGCCGTGAGAAAACATTATGATATCATACAGTAAACGCAAGTTTTTTGCGGCTTTGAGCACAGTAAATAGGGTGAACAAATTTTAGAAAGATTGTGGTGTGTCATAGGAGCTCAATAGGTAGTATCAGACTGCATGTCGTCGAGGTCACAAGTCTGAATGATAGGCTGGTCAGTATAGGCTTCGGTGGATGTGATAAATCAAAGATCTGTATAAGTGACAATCAACATGGATAAAGAGGTGAATCACGTGAAGGACTGGAGTAGGAAATGACAAGAAAGGTCTTGAGCGGTATTGAGACAGAACAACTTTCATGGACTAGAACTGGACTACTTTCAAGGGCTTCTGGACCTGGAGAGCTGACAAGAGAACAAAGTAAAGTGAAAGTGTTATACTGCCTGCTTTACCTAGAATTGCTATCAATACAAGCAAGTACGATTCACGTGTCATGAAGCCTCTTATAAAGCTAAATGAAACTGATCTGTTTGATCAGTGTTGGCAGAATCACACAGCTCCTTGTTGTATACGTTGCGATCATACATCTCGCAACGCCAACTTCCAACGTTTTGACAACCACACTGTGGATGCACCGAATCTGTTACTGCTTCACTGAATCCAATATGGATTCTTTTCATCTGTTACTAATTCACAAATCTCGTTGTGTTCACTGGAATTGTACACCTTTACTAAATCTGCGAGCTCTAAGAATCTAGTCCCAAGAGGTATAACAAACACGCATTATATTATACTTCTCTTTGAGGATCAATATATTAGGTCTAGTCTTCTTTAAACAAGTCCTCCGCTCCTGTCAGCCGTTCTCTGTGTTACTCTGATGCATACGTCTTCTTATAATTCCAAGCAAACAAGTTCAACCCAGCTTGCTCTCCTAGTTGTTCTGTCAACCAACTTCACAAGCTTTGTGTCACGGAATCATATCGATCATCACCTCAACAGCTCTAAATCTCGTCGACATTCGAATAACTTCAACTACACTCGTTCACATATCAACCCGCACTA
>Ga0308160_10001263_pt1 | contig 37074 bp, 40 predicted proteins | sample PhyFR1_FD_201036 | JGI IMG/M metagenome (GOLD analysis project Ga0308160, IMG submission 201036) | Phyllosphere microbial communities from UC Gill Tract Community Farm, Albany, California, United States - DLSLF.R1 | ecosystem: Host-associated > Plants > Phyllosphere > Unclassified | place: USA... | reverse complement strand
CGAGCAGCCACCAGCTATGAGCGCCAGTCGAACCGAGCTCGAGGCGATTCCATCCGAGGAGGACCTCATCGCCGTCGGTCAGCTCCCGTTGCTCGACGAGACGGGCCGGAAGGTCGCTTTCGGCAGCCTCTACGAGCATCAGCGGACGATCGTCGTCTTCATCCGTCATTTCCACTGCGGGCTCTGCCAACAGGAAGGTCTATCGAGCCCTTTCGAGCGATGAGACAGAGAGGCTTATGCTTATGTCAACGCCAACAGTACCTGATCGCGATCAAGGAAGCTCTGTCGCCGGCGATGCTCGAGCGGTCCGGCATGCGGCTCGTCGTCGTCGGATGCGGCTCCTGGGAGCCCATCGCCGACTACCGCAGGGACATCGACCTGCCGTACCCGGTCTATGGCGACCCGACGCGGGCGATCCACCGCCGGCTCAGGTTTGTGAGCACGCTCGAGATGTCAAAGGGCCCCAAGCCGTCCTACCTGCGCATGTCGCAGGCGGCTCAGATCTGGGGCTCGTTCAAGAAGGCCGTCAGCAACCTCAGCCGGACGTTCCAGGTCGGCTCCTACTCACAGAACGGCGGCGAGATGGTGCTCGGCCCCGGACCAAGGTGCGCCCCCGCCGACCAGTCGACGAAGTGTGTGATGAGCGCTGACTCCCCTTCCTTGTGGAAAGGTGCGAGCACATCCACCGGATGGCCAACACCGAAGACCACGAGGAGGTGGCCGATCTGCTCCGGGCGGCTGGCATCTCGCCCGAGGGCGCGTCTGTTGCCTCCGCCGCCGCCGCATAAGCCAGCTCGCCTCGAACCCCCCATCCCTCAATCGAGCTCTTGGGCGCGCTTCTCGCCAATCCGAGAGTACGGGACTCATCGGCTGCGATTGTGACGGAGAGTCGCTCAGGAGGGCCTTCCCTACGGCCAGCTGCTCTCGCGACGCCCTCGCTCTGGTGCGACACGCCCCATGCGCCGCGCCAGCTGAGGGAATGCAGCAGCTGGTCTCGCTCTGCTCCGCCGAGGCAGCCGGACCATGACGATGAGATGCTCGACACTTCAAGACTGCCTGTCTTCTTCATGTCTAGTCTGGCTTCGGTTGGGGGGGGGGGGGGGAGCGAATGCTGGCCAGCTGAGACCCGCTCGGTGACCCTCGGGGCCGACGACGACGACTGGACTTCGTCGCGGCTGCGCCTTGTCGACCGTCGAGAGGTCGACGACGTCGTCTCCTCCCTCCAACCATTCTCTTGCAAGGCCGGGCCTGCTCTCTTTCTCGTCCTCGCACCTGCGCTCCTCCTCCGGCTCACTCCACCTCGGCCGGCCGGCGTGACCGCCTTCCGAGAGCGCTTCCATCCCGCCGACGCATGGACGCGCCGCCTCGGCCGGGTCCGTCAGACGCGCTCGCAGCAGGTGAGGCGAGCCCGCAGCCCTCCTCGGACGAACAGGGCCATCCCGTCAAGCTTCGAGATAGGGAGGCTGATGCAGCGGCTGCATGCCTTGCTCTCCAGCTCCTACACCAGCATCAAGCTCCAAGACGAGCTCAGCGATCGGAGGAGGGCTCGCCTCGGCAGCAGCTCCGTCGCCTAGCGGTTCGCTCAACCCCGTCGCCGGGAGCTCGACCGCCGCAGCGCCGTCCAAGGCCCAGCTCCGCAAGGAGAAGGAGCGTCGAAGCCTTGGCAATGAGCTGGCCGGCCACAGGAAGAAGCCTCGGCTGGAGGAGGTGCGTCCGGCTATCGAAGCTCACGCGACATGGCGCCAGGCAGCCTCGAGCTGGACCCATAGCTGAGCGCAGCCCTCACCGTCTTTGCTCGTCTGCCGCATGTGACAGCTTCGGAGCGACAGCCCTGGATCAAGCAAGCAGCGACTGGAGTACGACGAAGACTTCTACGTACGCACCCCATGCAGAAGTCCGTCACCGAGCGCCCGACCTTGGCTGACTTTTGCTGGTTCGAACGCTTCCGAACGCGTCCTTCGATTCTTCATCATTCAGGACCCGCAAGGCTCGCAGCCTCGTAATTTTACGACGGTCCGCTACCACAAGTACCGGATCCAGACGGGCTACTTCTCGCCCTACCCTATCTCGGCGGCCGAGGACCCAGCGATCGCAGCGTCGCAATCAGCCGGCTTTCGATCACAGACGACCCCGCGCGATCCGTCAACGCCGACGCGAGGAGCGGCTGTCGACGCAAAACAGGCCTCTTTGGACGCGTCGGCATCGCATCCGTCTTCCAAGCAGGCCGGTCATGTGCCGAAATCGTCGCTACGGGCGCACGGTCGGACGAGCGACTTGTTCGCCGGCGGTCTCGGTACAGCCGAGGAGGGTGCCCGCGGCGAGCTCTTCGTCTGCGAGGTGCGCGCCTCGACCGAGCCGGCACGGTCTCGATGCGACCAACGCTGATGCGCCGCTCTGTGTTCTTTGCAGGGCTGCTTCAAGTACACAAAGGAGTACCCCTCGTTCGATCGGCATCGGGTACGTTTGTCGAGAGGTTGTCGCGCGCGCGCACACTCATGGGCGGTGACTGACCGATGTGGCTGTGGCGTACGCAGCGATCCTGCGAGACTCGACATCCGCCGGGCAGGAAGGTCTACGAGAGCGGGACCCGAGCGATCTGGGAGGTCGATGGCTCAGAAGCAGGCGTCAGTCGCCATCATCGACGAGTCTGGTCGACCAGCTCTGACTGACGACTATGCTCGACCCCCATCGCAGCTCTACTGCCAGAACCTCAGCCTCTTCGGGAGTGAGTCTCTCGCGCTGCCATACTCTGTCCTCGACGATGGCCACTGACATGTGCGCCCTCTCCCTCAGAGTTCTTCATCCAGTAAATTCTCACCCGCGATTGCTACGGCGTGCAGCCCCCCCGCTGACCAGCCGCATGCCTCCCAGTACCAAGACGGTCTTCTTCAGCGTCGGTGAGTGAAGAAAGCTGTGCCGGCGGCGGCTTCATTCGGCCAGTGCTGACGTCCGATTGTCACCTGGACTGCAGAGGACTTCACCTTCTACGTCCTGACCGACTCGTCCGGCAGTCAGAAGGACCTCGCCGTCGGTTTCTTTTCAAAGGCGCGTGTCTGCCACTGTCGGCCGCCGAGTTGGCCTCCCCACGCTGATAAGGTCTGCTCTGCCCACTATAGGAGAAGGTCAGCTACGAGGGCTTCAACCTCAACTGCATCATCACCTTCCCGCCGTACCAGCGACTCGGCCATGGCCGGCTCATGATCGAGTTTTCGTACGTTTTGACACGCGGCCGCGGTCCTCCGGGGACGCCTGAGCGTCCGCTCTCGGACCAGGGCCTCCGAGGCTACCTCAGCTATTGGAGCTGGGCCGTCGCGCGGGCGCTGGCCGAGATCTTTGAGGAGGTGCCGAAAGCGGGCAAGCGTGGGCTCGAGAGCGAAGGTTCGTCTTGACCGGCTCACGGCAGTAGTCGCCGGATGTCTGCTAACGGGCTGCTGCTCCCCGATCTCGTCCTCTCGTAGGCCGGCCCACATCGTTCGAGGAGATCGCACGCCGCGCGCACATGCAGCCGGATGACGTCGCGCTCACGCTGCGCGATACCCCGCTCGTCCGTCGGGCGCGCGACCGCGAGCACGCCCACACGGAGATCCTCATCACGCGCGAGGCGTTTGACGAGGTACGTCGCCGGAGTCACGAGGCGCAAGTCAGGCTCTAACCCTGCAGCCATCCCGTCTCCCCTTCAGTTCGTGGCGACACGGCGGATCCAACCGGAACCACTAATGGAAGCGTCGAGCGTTCTGCTCTAATCATGCCGTTCACAGCAGACAGGGGAAAGTGGACGCCTTCGTTCGCTGGCTCAGAAGGGAATGATAAGGACTGTCGGTCGGAGGGGCCGCGCAAAAGTCAGCGGACACGACGTCAGCGGGGCGTCGTAAGACCCAGCGCAAGGTCAACTGCATGCTAGGCGACGGGCCATCAGCGCGGAGCGTTGGCTGGCTGGCGAGAAGCCGAGTTGCTTCAAAGTGGCTCATGGTCTACCAGCCCCTACGGACCTCGCCCTTGATAAAGCACTTCCAGCCGGCCCGCTCGGTGCCCTGCTCCCATGACCAGTCCTCGCGGCCGGCGCCCTTGTCCTGCTCGTCGACCGTCTCGACGCCAAAGAAAGGGGCGACGATGCCGGTGACGACGCCGTCGAACATCGACCGGATCTCGGTCTGGAGGCGCGTGCCCGACTGGTGAAAGTCGGGCGAGGCGTTGAACTCGAGCAGGTGGACCTGCGGTCGGGCTACCGGCGCGCCCGAGGACGGGACTGTCACAAGGAAGTCGACGCCGAAAATCTAGGAGAAAGGCGATTGCCGACGAGTCAGTACTGGCGGATCATACCAGGTCCTGAGAAAGACGACGCACCTCGAAGCAGTTTGGCAGGAGCTGCAGGCCGACGCTGCCGCACTCAACGGCGGCGGTGATGGCCGCGCCGGCGACGGTACCACAGTCTGCCCAGATGCCCTCGAGCACGTCGCGCGTCAAGGTCTCGCCGGACATAGTCTCGCGGCCCTCGAGCTCCCAGAGGAGATGGACGTTGGTCTCGTCGACCTCGCCGGGGCTCATCGGCGGCTGGAGGCACGTGTTGGTTAGGTGGGGCAGAAGCGACTCTTCGGCCGACGACGGCGGCGAGTAGGGCAGCGACGAGAAGAGGGCGAGCGTCGTCCGGGCGAGATGGACGTCGTACGCGCCCGAGAGCATGACGTACGTCCGCAGGTGGAACTTGTGGTTGGCCGGGGCGCCTCCCGGCGTCGGAGAAGGTGCGAGCAGCATCGGCGAGGGCAGGTACTCCTGAAGGGTTCGAGTGAGCCTGAGCGTCAACAAGCAGCTCGAGCGACGACGGCCGACAAGGACGGACCTGGATGACAAAGTGCCGCAGTTGGCTCATGGCGACGCCGGCGTCGCTAGCCTCGTCCTCGTCCTCGTTGTCGTCTCGGTCCTCGTTGTCCTCATCTTCCTCGTCGTCCTCCTCGTCGCTGCTGTCGTCCTCCATCTCCTCAAAGATCTCGGCAAGCTCGTCCCGGGTCGAGAAGAGGCGGATCCCTTGGCCCTTGTCGCTCATCCCCGGCTTGAGGATGAACCACCGCCGGCTGCCGTTGGCTTCGGCCCGGTCCATGTCGAGCGCCATGTCGTACAGCTCATCCTGCCAGAGCTCGTCCAGCTCGTCGGCAAACTGGACGTCGATCACCCAGCCGCGCGGGACGGCCGCTCGGAGGGGCGACTCGGCCAGCGCCGGGTTGATGGTCCGCCGGGTCGAGTGCTTGGCGAGGAACTCCTGGACGACGGTGTGCAGCTGGTGCTTGCGGATGAGCGTCTTGCGGTAGATGTAGCTCGAGGCGAGCAGGCTAGGCTCGGGCCGGTGCGACCGGGCCTGGATGAGCTCGTGCGGGAGAACATCATAGTCGGCCCAGCAGAGGAGTCGGTCCGGCGTCGGCTCGCTCTCGGCGTCGAACGAGGGCACGAGCAAGAGGTAGGGCAGGTTCGACGACAACGCGAGCTGCAGGAGCGTCTCGGTGTAGGGCGACGGGAACGAGCTAGATTGCCGGGAGAGGGACGTCAGCGATCGACATGCAGTCCTTGGCCCAGCTCGACCGCGACGCACACGAAGGCGGTCAGGATCTTGTGCTCGGCCTGGGGGGAGAGTAAGGAGCGAGAGGGTTGAGGTCGGCTCAGCTCGGTTCCGACTCGCGCAGGGCAACGCCTCTCCGACTGACCTGCCCAGTCGGGTCCTTTGACTCGTGCTTGGATCCGAGGACGACCTCTCCCAGCTTGGCAGCGACGTTCTCGATGGCCTGCATCCTGAAGAGGTGAGGCGACGACGCGATTGCTTCTTGGTTCAAGGGACGGGTCGTGGTTCGGAGGGACGGCTCAAGACTCCGCTCGAGCGTCGTTCAGCCCTCTGCCTGCCAACGTCCTCCTCCCTTCCTCCCTCGATAGACCGAAGAAAGGATGGCATCGCAGACACTCCTCGTCGTTGGTGGCAACGGCTTCCTCGGTCGGTGTCCGACCTGCTGTCACCCGTCTCACGAGCGAGCGAGGGCTGAATGCCTCCTTTCTGTCCACCGCTCGCACGCGCGCAGGCTCGGCCGTCGCCCGTGCCGCCGTTGCCAGAGGCTGGACCGTCCACAGCTTGAGGTCAGATACGTCGCCCTGCAAGTGGCCAGGCTGGAGAGCAGCTAGATCAACCTCGAAACTGACGCCTCGTCGTGTGCATGTCGGTAATCGCTGCAGTCGGAGCGGCACGCCGCCGTCGATGCCCGATGGATCGCTCCCGGCCTTCACATCGAAGGTCCGTCGTCTCCCTGCCTCCAAGACGGCCTCGAGAGCGTAGCGGGCAGAATGTCAACGCTGATGCAGATCCGTCTGCCGCCTCTTAGGTCCACTATCACGCTGGCTCAGCCTTCGAGCCAGCGTCGTATGCCCACCTGCTCGACCAGTCGACAGCCGTCGTCCACTCGATGGGCATCCTGCTCGAAGGGTCCGACTACAAGAAGGCGCTTCGCGGGCAGGGCGCGCTCGGGGGCATGCTTGGCCTCGGGGGGAACCCGCTTGAGCGGAGGGGAGGGGCTGGTGGTGCGGGAGGTGGAGGGAGCACGGGGACGTACGAGACGATGAACAGGGACTCGGGTGAGGCCTCCTCCCTCGCTTGTGGCTCGACCCCAGGCAGCGGACACGGACTGACGACCCTGTCACCTGTACTCCTTCCTCAAGCCCTGTCCGTCCTCGAGGCGGTCCGTGCCTCCCAGCCCTCGGCCGGACCGACCGCCGCCCCTCTGCCGTTCGTCTACGTCTCGGCCGAGGACATCTTCCGGCCCTTCGTCGACGGCCGATACATCTCGACCAAGCGCGAGGCCGAGGAGGCCCTCATGACAACGCGGGCCGAGCCTGCGCTCGAGACGCTGAGCGTCGAGGAGAGCGCGGTCGTCGAGGCGGGTGCGAAGCCGAGGGAGATCAGGCCGTTCATCGTCCGGCCCGGTACGTCCTGGCTAGCACTCTCGGAACGACTAGCCCTCGTGCGACGACTGACCGGTCTCTTTGCCCCCGGCCGCCATGCAGGCATCATGACCTCGCCGACGTACCGGCCCCTTCTGTCCCCGCTCGCCCCCCTCCTCGCTCTCTCCGCCGCCCTCCCTCCAGTCCTCCCAACGCTCCTCCGGACGTTCGCGCCCTCCCGCGACGGCCCCGCGAGCTCGTTCGCGCGCGCGCTCGAGACGAGGACGGTCGACGTCGACGAGGTCGGCGAGGCGGTCTGTCGGGCGATCGAGACTGGCCGGGAGGGCGTCGCCGGCGTCGAGGCGATTCGGAGGCTCGCAAGGGAGGGGAGCGTCATCAAGGAGAACCCAGTCTAGATGCTCCGTGTCTCCCGAACACTTTGCTGGTCTCCCAAAAGGAGTTGAAGGGAAGAGGGGGTCGTTACGGGGGTCATGCGTTTGCGAGAAACGAGAGCAAGCGAGGAGTGGTGGAGCGACGGCCGCGAAGACATCGACGAAGCTCGGACGGCGACTGGCGGATGCGGCGAACTAGAGTCGGCCCTTTTCAATGAAGAGGACGTGCCGGTTGACTGGAGATGACGACGGAGGAGGTCGAGTGGTCAGTCGCAGGCACGACTCGAGCTCAGCTCGGGAGCTGGGCCGCCGTTCGAATGCCCTGCGGTGCCACATGCCCTGGACGGCCAGCTCGGGAGCAGGACCAAGAAGGCAGAGACACGCACGCATCTTGTCAAACTTCATGACGGCCAGCTTGGGCGCCTGCCGTGGCCTCTGGGCGCCGTAGAACATGCCGGTCAGGGCCGACGAGACGAGCTTGACGAGGATCGTCCTGCGGCGAGCGAGAAGCGGGTCGGGTGAGCTCGTGCTGAGCGTACGAGTGCGCTCTGCTCTGATAAACGCAAAACTAACCTGCTCTTCTTGCCACTGCGCGCCATAGTAAATGTGCCTTGCAAAAGGTGTTTCGGGAGGAGGAGTTGTGTACGAAGTCGGGTCGGAGGTCAAAGGGACGACGAGCAGGCGGCGGACGGAGTGTCAGCGGGGCGGCCGCGGCGGGGAGCCTGCCCTCTTGCACGAGACCTGCCGGCGCCGCATGGCCCGCCCGCGCCGCCCGCCCCGATCCAAATTCTGCCCCGGCCCGCCCGCTCGACCTTTGCTCCGCCACCCGTCCTCTCCCAGGAGGATCCTCCCAACCCCAGACACTCCCCGTCCCCTGAAACCGCCCCTAGCGATGCGGGCCCATCAGGACAGCCTCGAGCCGACCTCGGCGCTCGAGGTCGCCGACCCGCTGTCGTTTGACCTCGCACAGGCTGTCAACGCCCTCCTCGGCCGGCTCGCGCTCGACCCGGCGGCCTCGTCCTCAACTTCGGCCGCCGTCCTGCCTGCGACCCACCTCGCGACCCTCCTCGCCGTCGCCAATGGCTCCGCACCGGCGCGCGCTGCGCTCCCGGTCCTCGCCGACCTGCTCGAGCTCGCGCACATGACCGGCCTCGTCGCCGAGGTCTGCCGGCCGATCGTCGAGCTCCTCGCCGCGAGCTGGCTCGACCGCGCCCGCGGAGGCAGGGACGAATGGCACCGTCGGGTCGCAGCCCTCGCTCTCCTCGCCAACGCAATCGAGGAGCTCTGGCCGTGCGTCCTCTGTCCCGCAAGTGCTCCGGCATCAAATCGTAGCTGACGACCCCTTCGCTCCTGCTCCCCGGCTCAGGATCCTTGAGCATCTGCTCTCGGCCTCGCCCTACGGCCTCCTCCCGACAGACGTCGCTTCGTTCGCCACGCTCGACGTCGCCTCTCTCCACCCGACCCTTCTGACCATCCTCCGGCTTCTCGAGCTCGCCCCGTCCACCTCACTTCCGGCCCATCTCCTCCCGCTCGCGAGCAAGGACGCCCTCCGGCGCCTGTTTGCCGGCTCGGCCGACGGCTCGCGCGCAGACGACGTCGCGACGCGCCTGCTGGCGATCCGCGTCTTCTGCCTTTGGGAGGGCATTCCTGAGGTGGCGCGCCATGAGCTCGAGCTCGGCGCGCTCGACGCCGGCGCCGGGTGGGGCGAGGGCGAGCTCTTCTGGCGCGAGCACGACGAACTCGTCTTCCCCTCGCCCCCTTCGATGGCGGTCGATGGCGACGATATCGCCATGACCGACGGCGCCGACGAGCCGACCGCTGGAGTTGTCGTCCGTGAGCGTTGGAGCCGGGCTTGGGTCTGGCCTGTGCTCGAGCGCCGGCGGATCGAGACCCTCTGCGCGTCGCTGGCTGGCGTCAGTCCGACCTTCCTCATGGCCAACGCCGACGATGCCGACGTTGTCGTTGGCCAGCTGTCGACGACCGACCTGCCCCGTTCGATCGGCCTCGTCGCCAACGTATTTGTCTTCCGTCCTGCGCCTGCGCCCGCCGCCGCTGCTGCCGCCGCCATTTCATCGGCGACCGAAGACCATGTGCCGACGGCATCGACGACGGCCGCCTTGACGCGGCTCGCGCTGCTCACGGCCGAGCGCTCGCCCGCGCTCCTGACGTCGGCCGCCTCGGCCGGCAAGACGCACGTCGTCCTTCACCTCGCTGCGCTCTGCGCCCCTGGTGGCCGCACGCCGCTCACGCTCTCGCTCGCAGACACCTCGCTCGACCCTAAATCCCTCCTAGGCAACTACGTCTCGGATCCGCAACATCCGGGCAACTTTGTCTACACGCCTGGAGCGCTCGCCAAGGCGGTCGCCGAGGGCCGGTGGGTGCTGCTCGAAGACGTCGACAAGGCCCGGGGCGAGGTACTCGCGCTCGTCGGCGAGCTCGCCGAGGCTGTCGGCAGTGGCGCGCGCAAGCTTGGCAGCAAAGGCCGCTTGAACGTTCCTGGCAAGACGCCCGTCGAAGTCCACAAGGACTTCCGGCTCGTCGCGACCCGCTCTGCCCACGCCGCTCACGCCGTCGCCGGAACCGAGGGCAGCCGGCCGCGCTTCCCGCCGCCGACGTTCCTCGGTCACCACAAGTTTACCGAGGTCTTCCTCGCGCCGCCAACCGAGGACGAGGTCCGCGAGATCCTCGCCAGCCGCTTCCCCGTTCTCGGTCAGGAGGCCGACGGCGCTGTCGTCCCGACCCTGATCGAGGCCTGGGACGCCGTCCGGCTCGGTCGCAAGGCCGCGTCCCACGCGGGCTCGCAGTCGGCCGGCGCCGAGGGCCGTGAGATCGGCCTGCGCGACCTCATCAAGTTTGTCGGCCGGGTCGAGGCGCTCCTCCAGGGGCCGAGCACCTCCCAGGTCCGCTTCAGTGTCGCGGGCCAGGCCATCAACCCTCTGCTCCAGGAGTCGATCTTCCTCTCGGCCCTCGACGTCTTCTTTGCTTGTCTGCCGAATCCCTCGGCTGCGCTGGCGATCAAGGTTGGCGAGGTGCTCGGCCTCAACGAGGAGCGCGCGAGCTGGTGCGTCGCCAAGCGTCGGCCAGAGCTCATCAGCTGGGGCGCAGAAGGCGGGGCGGCCGTCAAGGGCTGGAAGGTCGGCCGCGGTCGGCTCGAGGCAAAGGTGTCGAATCAAGGTGCGCATTGCGTCGCTTGCCTGCTCTCGCGCTTGATTCCCTCCCTGACGCCCTCCTTTTGTCCCCTCGCCAGCCTTCCACTCGCCCGCCGCTGGCCGGCCGTACGCCCTGACGCGGCCGTCGCTGCTCTTGCTCGAGCAGCTGACCATCGCGATCGGCAACCGCGAGCCGCTTCTGCTCGTCGGCGAGACGGGAACGGGCAAGACGACGTCGGTTACCCACCTTGCGGCGCTGCTTCGCCGGCCGCTCGTCTCGCTCAACCTGTCGACCCAGACCGAGTCGTCCGACCTTCTCGGCGGCTTCAAGCCGCTCGACCCGAAGCTGCCCGCAGCCGAGCTCATGGGCTCGTGGCTCTCGCTCTTTGAGCGGACCTTCTCACGCAAGAAGAAGACGAACAGGGCGTTCGAGGACGTCCTCCGCAAAGTCGTCGGTGGCGCCAAGTGGGGCCGGGCGGTCGAGATGTGGCGCAAAAGCCGGTCGCTCGCCTGGGAGCGGCTCGGCAAGCAGGTCGAGGGCGCCGAAGACGACGCGGTTGAGGATGACTCGTGAGTGGCGCGCTGTCCTTCTACCCTGATGAGCGCTCTCGCTGATCCTCGCCCCTCCTCCCTGATAGCCGCGCGCAGGCGATCGACGGCCAGCCGAGCAGCCCGCGCAAGCGGCGCAAAACGCAGACGACCGAGGAGCAGGAGGAGGCCGAGCATCTCCTGCGCGAGTGGCAGGCTTTTGGCGCGGCAGTCGACGAGTTCGACGTCCAGCACGTCAAGAGCGGCGGCCGCTTCATGTTCTCGTACGTCGAGGGCCCGCTCGTCAAAGCGCTCCGGGCCGGCGACTGGGTCCTGCTCGACGAGGTCAACCTGGCCTCGCCCGAGACGCTCGAGTCGCTTGCGAGCCTGCTCGAGAGCGCGACCGCCTCGGTCACGCTGACCGAGCGGGGCGACCTCGAGCCGGTTCCTCGGCACCCCGACTTCCGGCTCTTTGCCTGCATGAACCCGGCGACCGACGTCGGCAAGAAGGATCTGCCGGCGGGCCTCCGCGCGCGCTTCACCGAGCTCTATGTGCCCTCGCCCGACCGCGATCGGGACGCCCTCCGGGCGATCGTCGAGCAGTACATTGGCGATGCGGCCGTCGCCGACCGAGGCGCGGTCGACGACATGGCCGAACTCTACCTGGCGACGAAGGGGCTCGCCTCCTCGCGCCAGCTCGCCGACGGCTCCAACCTGCCGCCGCACTACTCGATCCGGACGCTCGCCCGCGCCCTGACGTTTGCTGCCCAGATAGCGCCCAACTATGGCCTCCGGCGGGCGCTCTGGGAGGGCTTCCTCATGTCGTTTACGATGCTGCTCGACGCAAAGAGCAACGCCATCGTCCGCGCCCTCGCCGAGCGGACGATCCTCGGCGCCCGCAACCCAAAGGCGATCCTCTCGCAGGTGCCGTCGATGCCGGCTGGCGCGACCGAGGATGACGTTCTCCGCTTCGGGCACTTCTGGCTGCGTCGTGGACCGCTTCCGGCCGACCCGGGGGCCGATTACGTTCTGACGCCCTCGGTCCAGGCCAAGCTCGTCGACCTCGCGCGCGTCATCTCGACCAACCGCTTCCCGGTCCTCATCCAGGGCCCGACCTCATCCGGCAAGACGTCGGCGGTTGAGTACCTCGCCCGACGGACCGGTCACCGCTTTGTCCGCATCAATAACCACGAGCACACTGACATCCAAGAGTACCTCGGCACGTACGTCTCGGACCCCGAGACGGGCAAGCTCGTCTTCCAGGAGGGCGTCCTCGTCCGGGCCGTCCGCCGGGGCGACTGGATCGTCCTCGACGAGCTCAACCTCGCGCCGACCGACGTCCTCGAGGCGCTCAACCGGCTGCTCGACGACAACCGCGAGCTCGTCATCCCCGAGACGGGCGAGGTCGTCCGGCCCCACCCGCACTTCATGCTGTTTGCAACGCAGAACCCGCCCGGCCTCTACGGCGGCCGCAAGGTGCTCTCGCGCGCCTTCCGCAACCGCTTCCTCGAGGTCCACTTCGACGACGTCCCCCAGGCGGAGCTCGAGCAGATCCTCTACGAGCGGTGCCGGATCGCGCCCTCGTACGCCAAGCTCATCGTCGCCGTCTTTCAAGAGCTCCAGCACCGGCGCCAGTCGGCCCGCGTCTTCGAGACGAAGGCCTCGTTTGCGACGCTCCGCGACCTTTTCCGCTGGGGCCGCCGCGACGCCGGCAGCAAGGAAGAGCTCGCCGACCACGGCTACATGCTTCTTGCCGAGCGTGCCCGCCGGCCTGAGGACAAGGTCGTCGTCAAGGAGGTCCTCGAGCAGATCCTCAAGGTCCGGATCGACGAGCACAAGCTCTACGACCTGCTCAGTGCGTGCCCGCGACGTCGGCTGTCTTCTCTCGCACAGAGGCGCCGCCCCGCTGACCCTCCCCTCAACCTACCCGCCAGGCCTCACCGAAGAGCAGGTCGTTGCCCGGCTCGGCCTGCCGCTGCCTCTGCCGACGACCGACTCGCTCATCGTCTGGACGACCGGCATGCAACGTCTCTACACGCTCGTCGCCCTCTCGCTCAAGTACGACGAGCCGGTCCTCATGGTCGGCGAGACCGGCTGCGGCAAGACGTCGGTCTGCCAGCTGATCAGCGCCGCCTCGCGCCGGCATCTCTACGAGGTCAACTGCCACCAGAACATGGAGACGGCCGACTTGCTCGGCGGCCAGAAGCCTGTCCGGAACCGGGCCGCCATCCAGGGCGCCCTCCTCGCCGACTTTGCGGGCCTCCTCGACCGGCTCGAGCTCGCTCCGGCGTCGGAGCGGCCTGCCATCGACACGATCGAGCGCGCGCTCGACTTCGCTGAGTCGCTCGTCCGGCCCGGTCATGCGCTTCCGGCCGAGTCGGTTGCCGCTCTCCGCCAGATCTCGGGTCAGCTCAAGCGATCGACCGCGCTCTTCGAGTGGCACGACGGCCCACTCATCCAGGCCATGGCCGGCGGTGAGCTCATCCTCCTCGACGAGGTCTCGCTCGCTGATGACTCGGTGCTCGAGCGGCTCAACTCGGTCCTCGAGCCGGCCCGGACGCTCGTTGTCGTCGAGAAGGGCGGCAAGGATGTCAGCCAGATGACGATCGTCGGCGCGTCCGGCTTCGAGGTCCTGGCGACGATGAATCCCGGAGGTGACTACGGCAAGAAGGAGCTCTCGCCCGCGCTCCGGAACCGCTTCACCGAGATCTGGGTGCCCTCGCTCGACAACCACGCCGACCTGCTCAAAATTGTCCAGTCATCCTGGGCGACCGAATCGCTCGAGCCCTATGGCGAGCGCCTGCTCGCCTTCCTCCGCTGGTTCGCGGCCGAGCTTGGCGAGCCCTCGACCCCGGTCGTCGGCGTCCGCGACATCCTCGTACGTGACGCCTCCTCCTGTTCACTCGCCCTCGCCTGGAGACTGACCTGCCTGTCATCTCTCTCCACCAGGCCTGGGTCAAGTTCTCAAACGTCGCCGTCAACGACCTCGGCATGACCGCGCCGGATGCCTTTGTGAGTCTAAGCTCGGCGTTCAGACCGCGGTCAATGCCCCACCGACGGCTGACGCATTCGTCGTCCCTCCCTGCAGTACGAGGCGGCGCATCTCACCCTCATCGACGGCCTCGGCACGCTGCCGCAGGTCTCGAGCCTCTCGGCCGCCGCCCTTCGCGAGCTCAAGGCGGCCTGCGTCGCCAAGCTGCTCGAGCTCCTTGGCAGCGACCGCACTGCTGCCTCAGCGCCTGCCGTCGACGACTCGGCCGAGCGGTTTGCCATCGGCACCTTCGGCCTCGCCAAGGGCCCGCTTGCGTCGGCCAGCTCCAACTTCAGCCTGCGCGCGCCGACGACGCTCGACAACGCGATGCGCGTTCTCCGTGGCTGCCAGCTCACCAAGCCGATCCTGCTCGAGGGCAGTCCCGGTGTCGGCAAGACGAGCCTCATCACCGCTCTCGCCGTCGCCACGCGCAACCATCTCTGCCGGATCAACCTCTCGGACCAGACCGACCTCGCCGACCTCTTCGGCTCGGACCTGCCCGTCGAAAACGGCCGGCCGGGCGAGTTTGCCTGGAAGGACGCCGCCTTCTTGACGGCGCTCCAGTCGGGCCAGTGGGTCCTGCTCGACGAGATGAACCTCGCCTCGCAGGCCGTCCTCGAGGGCCTCAACGCCGTGCTCGACCACCGCGGCACCGTCTACATCCCCGAGCTCGGCCGCTCCTTCACCCGGCACCCCGACTTCCGCATCTTTGCCGCCCAGAACCCCGTCGGCCAGGGCGGCGGCCGCAAGGGCTTGCCCAAGTCGTTCCTCAACCGCTTCACGCGCGTTCACGTCCAGGAGCTCACGCCCGAGGACCTCCGGCTTATCTGCGGCCAGCTCTACCCGGTCTTCCCGGCCGACCTGCTCGAGCGCATGATTGCGTTCAACAGCCGGCTCCACCAGGCGACGATGGTCGAGCGGACGATCGGCCGCGCCGGCAGCCCGTGGGAGTTTAACCTGCGCGACGTCCTGCGCTGGCTCGACCTCCTGCACACGCGCTCCGGCCTCGAGCAGCGGCCTGGTCACCCGATCGAGCACCTTCGGACGATCTACCTCCAGCGCTTCCGCACGCCCGAAGATCGGGCGGCCGTCCTTCGGCTCTTCAGCCAGCACTTTGACGACTCGCTCGAGCTCGAACGCAAGCCCTGGCTTGCGGCAGGCCCGAAGACGGCCCAGGTTGGCCATGCACTCATCGACCGGCTGCCGACCGTCGCCGCCGCGACCGACAACCTCGCCTTCCTCCAGGCACACCTGTCGCCGATGGAGGCCCTCGCCCGCTGCGTCGACTCGGGCTGGCTCGTCATTGTCTCGGGCTCGCCGGCGAGCGGCAAGAGCAGCCTCATCCAGTCGTTCGCCCAGCTCGCCGGCCGGCGGCTCCGCTCGTTTGCTATGAACTCGGGCGTCGACACGATGGAGCTCCTCGGCAGCTTCGAGCAGGCCGACCCGAGCCGCCGGGCGCAGCGGATCGTCGAGCGTCTGCTCCCTCTCGCCCGCCAGGCAACTTCCCGCGTCATCACCGCCGAGGCCGAGTGGCTCGCGCTCAGCGCCGAGCTTGAGGCCATCCAGGCCCTCTCGTTTGACTCGCCGGTCGACTTTCACGCGCGCGTGACGGCCATCCTCGACGGCCTCCGACCCTGCCTCGACGAGGCCGAGCAGCTCGAGTACCGTTGGCTGCTTGGTGCCCTCGGCCAGCTTTCGGCCTCGGGCGACACGACCGGCCGCTTCGAGTGGGTCGACGGCGAGCTTGTCCAGGCACTGACTGCCGGCGACTGGCTCGTCATCGACAATGCCAACCTCTGCAGCGCCTCGGTCCTCGACCGCATCAATTCGCTCTGCGAGACGCAGGGCTCGCTCGTCCTGAGCGAGCGCGGCAGCGTCGACGGTGTCGCCCAGGTGCTCACCCCGCACCCCCGCTTCCGCCTGTTCATGACGCTCGACCCCCGGCACGGCGAGCTCTCGCGCGCGATGCGCAACCGTGGTGTTGAGCTTGCGCTCGATGACCTCACCGCGCCCGCTGATCGCCAGCGGATGTCGCCCATCGCCCGCCGCCGCGTTGCCGACGCCCGATCTTCACTGACCGACGCCGCCGCCCGACCGATCGACGCCTGGACGACGCTTGTTGCTTCCGACTCGCTGCTCGCTTGCAGCGTCCCGCACGACGCAGCCGGCGCGCTTCCCTCGACAATCGCCCCGACTGCCGGGGCGATCTTGCACTCGATCGCGGCCAGCTCCAAGGCATCGCGGGCCATCGTTCAGCAGCTGCTTTCGACCGGCGATGCCACTTCGGCCGCCTTGACCTCGACCCTCATTGACGAGCTCCGGGCCTCGACCGTGCTTTCGACCATGACGGCCCATCTCGATAGCGCCGCCGAGGCCGCGACCGGCCTCCCGGCCGCCTTCCTCCAAAGCCAGGTGCGTCCCGCTCGTTCCCCCCTTCCTCCTCTGCTGCGCCCTCCCTTCCGCTGCTGGTGCACGTTGAAGCGTCGCCTGGTCTCCCGCGTCTCTGCCTTTTCTTCCCTCCCCAGGGTCCCGAGGCTGAATCTCTTGTGCTATTCCATGTCACTTTCTTCTGCTCCCCATCGCATCGTCCTGCTCGCTTGTCCTCTTGTTTGCTTCAGCCGCTTGACCCGATGCTCAACACCCACCTCTTCACCGAGGGCAGCGCCGCGCAAGTCGCCGCCAGCCAGATTGTCGAGCTCTTTGTCCGCACGCGGCTCGGTGCGCTCCACCTCGGTGCGGCCCTGAAGCCGGCCGGCGTCAAGCACGCCGATGACCTGTCGGCGCTCGAGCGGTCGTACGTCGTCGCCGCCGGCCGGACCCTTCAGAAGTCGCTCGACGCCGTCGCTCTCGGCGTCTACCCTGTCCTCAAGGCCTTCTACGACGATCTTGCCGCGCTCATGCAGTCTGAGGTTCTTCTCGACGGCGCGGTCGAGCTGCCGGTCCGTACAAATCTCTTGCAGTGCCCTTGACTCTCGTTGCATTCTGCTGACCGCTGCTCGTCCTTCGCAATTCCCTCAGCCGTCCCTCGCAGTCCTGTCGCAGCTCGCCGACATCCTCCAGCAGCTCGAGACGGTCACCGCGCACGCCGAGCTCGACTACTCTTCGATCCAGGTCATCACGCTCTGGCTCGCTCGGCTCGTTGACAGCTCGACCGCCTGCATTCGCGGGCTCTCAACCTTTGCCCCGGCCCTCGCCCAGCTGCAGAGCTCCATAGCATACGACGCCGGTCACGGCCAGCAGGAAATCTGGCTCGCCCACTTGCCGTCGCGATCGCAGCAGCTTTTCCAGGACACAGTCCGGCGACTGTCCGATCTCCTCCAGGGAGTTCCCGTCACCCACGCCCTCTACCAGGGCCTCCGCTCGAGCGCTCTCAGCCTCGCGGCAACTGGCGCGCTCGAGCAGCTCGCCGCCGACGGCTCCGACGGCATCCTGGCCCTCAGCCGCGAGATTGAGCAGGTGAGCAGGTCTTCTCCCGCCTCGCGCGAAGTGCATCGCTCATCGTTTGTCTGCTTGCCCGTCTCTTTCTCAGTCGCTCGTCAAAGCCCAGGACCCAGAGACCGCCGCCTCTGCGGCCAACCGGATGCACAAGAACCTACTCGTCGCTTCCGGCCTCGACGTCGTCGCTGACGCGCTCGCCGACCCCAAGCAGTCGGTGCGTCGCATTTTGCCGCGCTGCTTGACCTCACTCGCCTAGCAGAAGCTGACCTGTCTTTCACGCGCCCGCCCTGTTCAGCACGACAAGCGTCTGCGCGCTATCCTCGTCGTCAGCGAGAGCATGGCACCCTTCCCGCTGTCCGAGATGATTGTCTTCCAGCAGGCGCTCTGGAGTGCCGGTCTCGGTGAGCGACGCCGTCGAATGCTCCTGCGTCCAGCAAGCACGCTGATGCCTTCTCCTCCCTGCGCGACAGCCAACGAGTCGCAGCACGGTGCCAAGAAGCTCGCCGACGTCTGGATCACGCTTACCTGGCTCGACACGCCCGAGGACGACGAGGTGAGGACCGGCGTTTGTCTTTGCCTTGCGCACCGACGAGAGACGACTGACCTCTCCCACGTGCCGACCAGATCCTCGCTGGCAGCGCCGACATCTTCCGGCCGGTAATTCTCTCCGCTGTCCTTGACGAGAGCAACCCGCAGCGGCTGGGTATCAAGGATCTGCCCGTCCAGGACCAGTCGCTCAAGGAGATTGCGACCGTACTCGAGGTCCGAGCGACGACGATGACGCCCTCGCGCCACGCCGCCATGGTCCAGCTCCTGCTGTCGACCCTTTCATCGGTGAGCGCATCTGAGCCGGTCCGACTTTCAGTGGGCCAGGTGCTGACGATCGACGGCCCTTCCCCCGCGCCAGGTCTTGCTGGCATTCTCGTCTAGCTGGCCGGCCGACGTCCTGCAGCGGCTCAGCTCCCTCTCCGAGGCGAGCGCCGCCTCTGACCTCGCTGCCTTCATGAGCGACCTCGGGGCGACCTCCCACGAGGCCCTCAAGACGAGCCTTCAGACCCACCTGGTCGGCCCGCTCAGGACCCTGCTCTCGACGCCCGAGGACCTCCTCGTCGCGCTTGGCCGGTGTTGGCTCGGCCTCGCCATGGTCATCCTCCAGCTTTACATTCCCTCGATCCCCATCGACCCTTCGGCGGCTCAGCGGGCCGAGCTCCAGCTGCTGGAGATCGAGGAGGCGCGGCTCAGTGACGAGCTCGAGGCCCACCTCTCGGCCGAGACTGCCATCACCGGCAACGCCGACAACCTTAAGTCGGCTGCCATCCGCCCGCGGCTCGACGAGATCCGCAAGGCGATCGTCCAGCTCGGCGCGATGGTCGTCGAGCGCACGTCCGACGTCGGCCTGCTCAACGCCATGTTCCACGAGGTCCACGAGTTCTTCAACGAGGTCCTCGCCCCGGCCCGGATGCAGAATCTCGTCGAGGCCCTCGCCAACGCGCCGGACGAGCAGGCGCTGATGCGCGAGCGCTCGGCCCAGGAGAACATTGTCGGCTTCTGCCGGCGGCTCGACCAGACGTATCGCTTCTTTGCCGACCTCCACCGGCCGATCGTCCTTGCGCTCGGCCAGCTCCGGACCGGCCTTCGGCTCATCTGCCGCGACGCCGAGCTCAAGCGTGCTCGCCAGGCCCAGCAGCTCGAGGCCGACCTCGTGCCGATCCTGACGGCTTTCCCGACCGCGCTCGGTGTCGACCGACTCCACGCGGCCGACCTGCCCGTCCGCTTCAAGTCGCACTCTCCGGCCGTTCCGACGGCGAGCCTGCTCCTGCTCGGCCTCGCCGCCTCGGTCTACGACAACGGTATCGGCGTCGCCTTTGATGCCGGCCGCATCCAGGCCGTCTCGACGCTCTTTGACCAGTTCACCCACCTTTGGCTGATGGACTGCGAGCGCCAGGCGCAGGCCGAGCAGGAGGCCGAGAGCCTCTACCGCCAGCGCAAGGTCGAGGAGGACGTCCTGACCGACATCGAGCTCGAGGAAAAGGAGTTCAAGGAGCTCTTCCCGTCGTTTGGCGACGTCCTCGACGACGACTACGACCAGGACGACGACTCGTCGGCCCAGGCAAAGGACAAGGCCCTCAAAGCTTCTTTCATCCAGCCCGGCCAGGCCGCCGTCGCACTTCGGCTGCACAGTGCGTTTCCGCCGCAATCTCTGCAGACCCCTTCCGCCTGAGGGCTGACCCACAGCCTCTTCCCTACAGCCGCGCTCTTCAACCCCAAGGACACGACCGCCGGCCAGCACTTCTATCCGGCCGCGCGCGAGTCGATCGTCCGGCAGGTGCTCGAGCGCTGCTACGACGCCCTGTCTGACTCGGCCGACGACTCGCTCGCCTTCCAGGTCGGCGTCGTCCTCGACACCGTCACCCGGGGTGGCAGTCAGCCGACATTCGCTGACGGCCGGCCGTACGACTACTACACGGACGCCAACCCGAGCGAGATGCGCAAGGCGGTCAAGCTCCTGAACCGGCTCGTCGGCCGGCTCGAGGACATTGCGCGCGAGTGGCCCGAGCAGATGGTCCTCCGCCACCTGCTCGACCGGTGCGCGGCCATGCTCGCCCTCAAGGCCGACAGCCCGATCGTCCGCGTCATCGCGGCCTTCGAGGGCCTGCTTCTCCACACGGCCGACTGGGAGGCTTACGCCAACCGCGACAACACGCTGGCCGGCTTCCAGACCGACATCGGCAACCTTATCGTCGACTGGCGCCGGCTCGAGCTCTCGTGCTGGGCGCAGCTGCTCGAGACCCAGGCGCTCAACTTTGCCAACGAGACGAGCTCGTGGTGGTTCAAGATGTACGAGGTCCTCATCCACGGCGGCCGTGCGGCGGCCAAGGAGGAGGCCGAGGTGCCCGAGTCGCATGCGACCGAGGCCCACGCCAACAGCCTCGTCAGCCTGATCGACAAGTTTATGACGACGAGCCCGCTCGGCCAGTACACGCCTCGGCTCGACATGCTCCGGACGTTCTCGCGCCACCTCAACGCGCTCGCCGGCACGCCAAGCGCCTTTGTCGGCATGGACCGCATGACGCGCGTGCTCGAGAGCCTGACCGCCCGCTACACCCTCTCGGAGCCGACGGTCGCGACCTCGCTCCGAACGCAGCGCGAAAAGGTCGAGCGCAACGTCAAGGACTTCATCAAGCTCGCCAGCTGGAAGGACGTCAACGTCCACGCGCTTAAGGCCAGCGCTCAGCACACGCATCGCCAGCTCCACCGGTGCATCCGCAAGTTCCGCGAGGTGCTCCGCAAGCCTTGCAATGTCTTGCTCGCTCCGCCCGAGTCGCAGCGCAAGCCGACCGACGGCCTCGTCCGGCCGGCCCTCGCCGCTACCGCCTACGACGGCAGTATCCTCAAGGCGGTCGGCCCGGCCGATGACGGGTCGAGCTCCACGGCCAGCAACCTGCCGCGGATGTTTGAGAAGTACCAGGCGCTCCTGGCCTCGACCGTCCGGCCCGCCTTCTCCTTCGAGCAGCACGAGGTCATCAATGACGCCGCGATCGAGATTGTGACGACGGCCAAGTCGCTCGCCGACGAGACGCCCTCGGTCTTCAACGACGAGACGGCCAAGGCTGTCAAAAACATGCTCAACCGCAAGCGCGTCGCCTGGGGCACGCTCCTCAAGGAGCTCCGCAAGATGGGCTTCTCGAACCGCGTCAAGGCCCCTGTCCTCGCCCTCCAGCAATCGTCGATCGCCATCCACTCGCTTCCGGCTCTCCGCCTGGGCGCGAACGGCTCGGCTCCTCTTACCGCCGAGGTCGGCCGCATTGAAGAGTACCACTACCGCATGCTCGTTTCGATGCCCGAGCTCCGCGACTCGCTTCGCTCGCACCATACCGATATGACGACGCCCGATCTGACCAAGGCCGTCGGCTTTGTCGAGAGCGTCCTCGCTATGGCCCTCACCAACCGAGCCAGGTACGCACCGTCTCCGGAAACAGTGCTCTTGACTTGCGACGCTGACTCCCTCCCTTCACCTGGACGCCGCAGCCTCGCCGAGAACCTCGGGCTCTACACCCGCCTGGCCCGGATCGTCGGTCGCCTCGACCAGCTGACGTTGTCTGTCGGCACTGGCGTCTCGGTCGGCGCTGTCGGACCTGGCCCTCAGGCCGTCGTCCATGCTGCCGACCGCTTCCTCAACCAGGTCTCGGACGCACTCCGGGAGCTCCTCGTCGGCCGCCGCGAGTACGAGCAGGTCACCGGCACCTCGTCTGCCTCGGCCGACTCGCGCTTCCACATCGAGTCCTTCCTGTCGACCGCCGGCGACCTCCGAGCGGCCGTCGCTCGGATCGTCGCCAGCGTCGACGGTATCAAGCTTCACGTCCTGCTGTCATGTGCGTCGTCTTCCCTTGATCCGCAAAGACTCGACTCGTGAGCTCCTTCCGAGCTGACTCGATCTCCCCCCACCAACACTCCCCCCACCAACAGCCGAAATCGCTACACTTCAGCAGTGCGAGGCTCTTGCGGCCGAGCTTGAGAACACCCTCCGGCTGCTCTCCGCTAAGGAGCCAGCTCTCCGGCACCTCTACCGGGGCCTCATCGAGCTCGTCGCCACACGTCCGGCGCTCCACCCCGCCTCGCCTCCGACGGCCGCCTCCACCGCGGCCGTCGATGAGACGATGACCACTACCGCCGACGCTCTCGTGCGCTCTTTCCTCAACATCGCCAAGGCCATGCACGACTTGCTCGCCACTGCACCACCAATCGACACGGATGTGCCGACGAAGGCGTCTGGCATGCTCCAGCAGCGTACGCGGACGCTCCGCCTGCCGGCGGTCGTTGCCCATCTCGAGCAGGTTGTCAGCGCGGCCACGTCGCCTGCGGCGACCGAGGCTGCGCTCCAGCGCATCGCACCATTCGCGGCCGAGTACGCCCTACTTGTTCAGGACCACCTCTTCTCGCTCGCCTCGTGGACCGGCACCGTCTTCAAGCTCGCCCACATCCTCGGCAACCTCACCCTCAGCCTCTCCCGCAAGGGCTTCTGCTCGCCGCAGGAGGGCGATCAGCAGGACGGCGCCGAGGGCGACGAAGGCCAAACCTCTGACGGCACCGGCATGGGTGCCGGCACGGGCGAAGGCAACATCAGCGAGCAGATTGAGGACGAAAGCCAGGTCGAGGGCCTCCAGGACGAAGCGCCCGAGCCCAAGGACAAGGACCAGAAGAAGGAGGAGGGCGGCGCGCTCGAGATGAGCGAAGACTTCGCCGGCGACCTCGAAGACGTCTCGGCCGACGGCTCCGACGGCGAGGAAGAGGACGACGACGACAAGGACGACGACGACGCCCCGCCGGACGAGCAGGTCGGCGACGTCGACCCGCTCGACGAGAACGCCGTCGACGAAAAGTTCTGGGGCGACGAGAAGGGCGAGGAGGACGACTCGAAGCAGGACGAGAAGATGGACCAAGACCACTCGAAGGAGCAGGGCAAGGTGCGTCGTCTCCTTGGGCTCTGTCTTCGCCGCTGTTGAAGTTCAGCTGACAGTCCGCCGCTCTTCGATCTCAGGAGTCTGATCTCGTCGCCAAGGAGAACGAGCAGCCCCAGAAGCAGTCGGGCAAGGAGGAGCAGCCCGAGCCGCAGGCACAGCCCGAGGACGACGAGCCCAATGAGGACGAGGACGCGCCGATCCAAGACCAGGAGGCTGACGACGACGAGGAGGCCGAGGCCGACGAGCAGCGTGGGCCCGGAGAGAAGATGCCCGACAACGTTCCCGAAGCCGACACGCTTGACCTGCCGGACGAGCTCGACCTCGACGGCGGCGAGGACGACCAGGAGGAGGACGGCGGACCCGACGACGCCCCGATGGACGACGACGGCCCGCTCGACCCTGACCAGCCGCCCATTGATGACGGGCCGGACAACTCCAAGAAGCAGGATCAGCCCGAGCCGGACGATCCCGCCGGCGAGGGTGAAGGCCAGGAGGACCTCCCCTCGGAGGCTCAGCCCGAGGAGGAGCAGCCCGAGGAGGACGAGAACGCCGATTCGAGCGTGCAGGCCCAAGCCGAGGCCGGCGAGGAGGACGCCGTCCCCGAGGACGACGAGGACGAGCCCGAGTCGCAGGTCGCCAAGCCCAAAATCGAGAGCGGCAACGAGGCGTCCGACACCCCGCAGGACACCCAGATGGATGACGCCGGCCTCGAGACGGGCCAGGAGGAAGCCTCGATGGACCAGCAGGACGGCACCAAGGACGACCGCGGCAAGCAGGCCGACGCTCCCTCGGCCGAACATGAGGACGACGCCGGCGAGACCGCCCAGGACGAGAAGTGGGTCGCCCTCCATCTGCGTCTTCACTCACCCGCTGTGCGTATTGTTGACTGAGCTTTCTCCTTCTTTTTTTCCCTTAGTGCCTCTGCTCCCCCGCCGACCTCGTCCGAGTCCAAGGGCGGCGAGGGCGAGACGGTCCCGATGGACGAGAGCGCCGACAACGAGTCTGAGTCGAAGCCGGTCGACGAGCCCAACCCGATGCGCAACCTCGGCGATGCCCTCAAGGAGATCCGCAAGCGGTTCGAGCAGATCCAGACGCCGACCGAGGACGAGGACCCCCAACCCGAGGCCGACCCGGCGATGGACCAAGGCGAGGTCGAGTACGCCCAGGAGGACGACGACAAGGACATGCAGGCGCTCGGCGCCGCGCCCGAGGACCAGGTCCAGGCGCTGTCGGACCTTAAGATCGCCGACGAGGAGGTCGAGGGCGAGGAGATTGCCCACATGGACGTCGACGAGGCCGACCAGGCCGAGCCGGCGGCTCAGCTGCCGCTCATCGTCCCGCCTCCGGCCGAGCTCGACGTCGCCGAAGACAAGGCCCTGACGCAGTCCGAGGTCCGCCAGCGGGGCCAGCAGAAGGAGCCCGAGCAGATCGACCGGCCGGCCGAAATCGAGGAGCTCGACGTCCCGCCGCTGACGGAGGACGAGGCCCGCGCGCTCGATCGCGAGGTCGAGATCAAGAACACCGAATGGCTCATGTCGGACCGCTCCTCGGCCTCAGCCGAGGCCATGTGGCGGCTCTACACCTCGGTGACGTACGACCTGTCGCACACGCTGTGCGAGCAGCTCCGCCTCATCCTCGAGCCGACGCTCGCGACCCGGCTCAAGGGCGACTACCGGAGCGGCAAGCGGCTCAACATGAAGAAGATCATCCCTTACATCGCCTCCGAGTTTACCAAGGACAAGATCTGGCTCCGGCGGACGCGGCCGAGCACGCGCGAGTACCAGGTTTTGCTGGCGCTCGACGACTCGCGCTCGATGGCCGAGTCGCACTCGGCCCATCTGGCCTACTCGACGCTCGCTCTCATCTCGCAGGCGATGACCAAGCTCGAGGTCGGCGACATCGGCATCGCCAAATTTGGCGAGGCCTTTGAGCTCCTGCACGACTTTGAGTCGGGCGCGTTCTCGGACGCCGAGGGCGCCAAGGTCATGTCGCAATTCCGGTTCGACCAGAAGGCGACCAACGTGCTCTCGCTCGTCGAGCGCTCGCTCGAGGTCCTCGCCGAGGCCCGCCAGCGCCGGGCAGCGACCTCGTCGACCTCGGCCGACATCTGGCAGCTCGAGCTCATCATCTCGGACGGCATCTGCCAGGACCACGAGAAGCTACGGACGCTCCTCCGCAAGGCGGCCGAGCAGCGCGTCATGATCGTCTTCCTCATCGTCGACTCGCTCCACCGGTCCGACACCCATCCGGCAGGTTTCGCGCCCAAGGCCGAGCCCGAGGCCAAGAGCAAGAACTCGATCCTCAACATGAAGACGGCCAAATACGAGCTCGGCGCGAGCGGCCAGATGGAGCTCACAATGGAGACCTACCTCGACACGTTTCCCTTCGAGTACTATGTCGTCCTTCGCGACGTCGAGGCCCTGCCCGAGGTCCTCAGCGACACGCTCCGCCAGTGGATGGAGAGGTGCGCCTAGCTCGCCTCGCCGCCTGCGCTCGCTTGACGCGGCAGCGACTGACTTTCTTGCTCTCTCCATCTGCAGGGTCTCCGAGGAGTGAGGCCCCTTTCTGCCAGGCACTCTCTTCTTACGCACGTACTTGCTTTCCTCTCTTCGCATTATCGTACGTCGGCCTTCAGTTCTTCTGCCCGCCATCGATCGGGCCATGCTGACATGTTTTCGCCCCTCGCCCAGTGTACTTTTCTCCCGCACTTTCTCATAGACCGTCCTAGATTTCTTCTTTCGCACGCCTTGCTTTCTCATTTCTTTACGTAGTAGTCACGAACCCCTGAACGATTTCTTTATTCCTTTGACACATCTCCCTGATCGAAGCCGGGGCATGGGAGGCAGCACGTCGCCGCAGTGACGGACGGACCCCTGTCGTTTCAGCGGGGGGCGGCTCGCAAGGCTGCATGATCCCACGAACATCTGTTCTTCGAGGACTCGATGGCGTTTGATGGCGCCTCATGCGATAGTTTCCGCTTATCTGTACACCGTGCGAGCAAAACCCTTCGCCTTGATGAGTACTGGCGGCTGCCGAAGGGCGAAAGAGTCGTCGAGCGAAGGGTTGAGCCGCAGCCCCTTTTGCCTCGGCCGTGCGGCTCTGGGGCCGCGCCGGTCGCCGCCCAGCCTTCCCTCCCTCTAACGGCCACCTCGCCTCTCCTTAGCAAACGCATCCACTTGCACGCACCTGCTCTGACCCTCTCAGTAGCGATAGGCACTCTCGCCGCCGTAACACGCTCTCGGCAGCGACGCTCGGCGAACGGCCGCGCTCGAGATGGCTGCCCCTCCCGCCGGCTCGTCCAAGGGCCCGACCGCCCATCTCGCCGCCAACACGCCGCTCGACCCCCAACTCTGGACCAAGACCCTCGCAGCCGTACAGCAGCTGCCGGCGACGCAGGACACGCACGCCCACCTCCGGCTCAAGTCTCTGCTCGAGGAAGGCCTGTCGGTCGAAGCCGGCCGTGGCGTCCGCGACAGCGTGCTTCAGCGGCTCGAAGCGGAGGAGGCGGCGCTGGACCGCCAGATCGCGTGCGACTCGCCGACACTCTGCGATGTCTTGCAGGCCGAGATGGTCGAGGCTGACCCCAAAATCTCAACCCTTCGTCTTGCGTCCGTCGACAGGGCCTGCGACTCGGCACTCGTGACGCTCTCGGCGCTCCTTAGCTTTGGCCAGCCGCCGCGCCGGTCCTCGTCGCCGATGACCCCCGTCGACTCGACCAGTGTCTCCGCTTTGGTCGACTTTCCCAACCATCATGGTCCGCGCAAGGCTCCCACCGCTCATCTTCCCAGTCAGCTCCGTCCCGACTCGTCGTCGCAAGACGCTGGCCAAGCGGCACTGGCCGCCGCCTCGCCGACCTGGACCCCTATCCCAAGCTTCCATATCCAGCCTCTGGACCGGCGCAAGACCAAGCAGATCAAGGCCGAGCTGAATGGCCAGCTGCCTCTCACGCCCGGCCGCCGAGTCGCTTTCCGGCTGCTGCAGAAGACGGCCGAGCGGGCGACGAGGACGGGCGGCAAGCGGGCGCAGACAACAGCGACGACGGTCAACGACGAGTGGATCCTTGCGGTTGTCCGACGGCAGATCGGCAGCGACGTCAGCAAGTGAGTCGACGATTGGCTCGGTTGGCTTGATCGTAGGCCTTGGCTGACTGACCACCTCTGATGCAAGATACGACGTCGTCGACGCGGATCCCGACACGGGAATTGAGACGTGCGGCTGGCTCCTCCCGCCCTCTCTCCTGTTACCCAACGATTGACCTATCCTCTCTTCCCGGCCGTAGCATCTGTCGCTCCAACACCCTCAAGCGTCTCATTCCGCTTCCGACAATTGGCGCCTCGATCGACAGCCCGGCTCACATCTCGCGCTTTGCACCGTTCGCAAACGACTCGCTCGCTTTAGCCATCTTTCCGGGCACGACGGCGTTCTACCGCTGCGTTGTCGTCGGCCGCGAGTCAGATCACCCTTCGTATCACGATGCCAGCGGAAGCGGCTCCAAGAGGCGCGCCGTCTCGCGCAAGGTGCCAGAGATGGAGCAGCGCTACCTCGTACGTTTCGATGACGACGAGGACCGCATCCGGCCGATCGAGGTCAGCGACATCGCCGAGTGGCCCGGCGGCCAGCACGGTTGGTCCCTGGCCTTTCCTATGCCACTCAGAGCTGTCGATCTGACCGCCTACCGTCGCAGACGTGTGACCAAGTCAACTCTGTCGCCCATAAAACGTTGAACGGCGCCTCGGCTGGCTTTTCGTTTGCCGGCCTCGGTCGAGCGACTGTCATCATCGACCCGTGACCATCCCTTCCCACCCCAGGCTTCAGCGCATGTCACCATACTCCTTTAATGACCTGCTGCCCTTCACGTCGTCTTGCCTTGCTGCCCGACTTGTGCCCGTTGTCGATCACACGCTGCGCCACACTGTCGCCAGGTTGACCTCGCGAGCGCGCAATTCAAGCCGATCTTTGAACGAGCAGCCTCGACAGTAGGTACTGGTCATCGGTAGCAGGCGGCAGGCGAGATGAGGTGGGCGAGTTAGAACGCAGGGATGAGATGGGGCCGTGTTGGCAGGCCAGAAGTGGCAGAGGTCAGAGTGGCCGGATATAGAGAGCGCGGGGATGGCCCCCTTCCAAACGGAGAGAGGGAAGCGAGACAGGACAAGACAGGATGGAGAGATCAAGTGGGAAAGGCCTTCCGGCAGACGCTTCCAATGTATGGGTTGGGCGAGTGAGAGTGAAGCGGTCGCAACCGGGGGCCGAACGCTGGCTGGCGAGCAGCCTTCTCGAAAAGGCCCGCGCCAAAAAGGCCGGTGCGTGAACGTATCCTGGCGGTCGGAGGGCCGCCGGATAAAGGACGAGAGCCTGTTGACCAACGGACGCTAGAGCTCCGATCGGAAGCGCTTGCCGCCACCCTCATCGGCGTCGTCGTCCGCATCGCCTGCGCCAGGCGTCCCGGTCTCGCCCAGGCCGCGCTTGGTGCCGGTGATGCTCTCGGCCGAGAAGCTACCGCCAGGCACGAACTCGGCAAAAAGCGTCTCGCTCAGGCCAAACGGCGCGGTTGCGTTCGAATCGCTGCCACCGCCGTCGCCACCGGGCCCGCCCTCGTTCGTCGGGTGCGGGTACGACTCGGCGTCGTTGCTGCCACGGAGACTGGGGTCGATCAGACTCGCGCTGATCCCCAAGGACGGGCCATTGGAGGACGGTGGACCGGACGAGGCGCCGTTACCGCTGCCGCTGCTAACGCCGCCGACCGGCGCCGGCTCCCAGCCTTGCGGGACGTCAACGTCCATGCCGCTGGCGCCGACGAGGCCGTTCTCCCGCGCTTTGCCCTTCTCAGCGTCGTCCGCCTCCGGGAAGCGGCCCAGCGACGTCGGCGAGACGGCCGCCCCGCCAGATTCGATCGGATCGCTTGGCAGCGGCGAGACGCCGTAGGACGGCCGGAACGACGTCGAGGCGGCCGTGGTTGACGGGTCCGAGGACGTCGACGCCGGCGTGTAGGTCTCGTTCGACACGCGTTGCTCTGCAGAGGGGTGAAGGGCCGGCGAGAGGTCAGCACCAATCTGCGCAGCTCTGCATCGCCCGCTGCCAGTGGACAACGACGCGCACCGTTCTCCATCTGAACAAGGTAGTTGACGACGTCGCCGACGAGGGCTTCGGTGCTCGTGCTCGACCGCTGGAGGGCGACGAGGTCGCCGATGATCTTCTGATACTTTGAGTGGAGCGTCTGGACGTGCTGGAACATGGCGGCATGGCCGGCCTGGAGCTCGCGCACCTGCTCCTGGAGCGTGTGGATCGCACCGGCCGAGGCTGGATCGCTCGCGGCAGGAGGCGGACCACCGTAGCCGGCTTGCGGGTGGCTTGACGGGTGATGCGGCGGGTAAGAAGACGGGCCGTAAGGCGAGGGCTGGCCGCTCATCGAAGGCGAATGAGGTGGGCCACCCGAGAAGTGGGCCGACGTAGCTGATGGCGGCGGGACCGAGAGCCGGCTGCCGTTGTGGAGGTGGTGCGGGTGCTGCTGCTGTTGCTGGTGCGGCTGGAGGTGAAGCGGTGGGGGGCCGAGTCCGCCTGCCGGGCCGAGGGGACCAACGGTCCCTGCGCTTCCCGGCGGGCCCTGCTCGAGCGGGACAAAGCCGCCGTTGCCGTTCGACACGAGCGGAACTGTCGTTGTCAACGGCGTGCTCGACTGAGCCGGCTCCTTCGCTAACGCGCCGACCCCGCTCGGTACCGCACTGCCGGCCGCTCCGCCCGCGCCGCCGCCGCCCGCCTTCTTCGGGACCGGGATCTTGCGCTTGATGAGGTCGAGCTCGGACCCGCTCCGCGAGTTGAACTGCGGGTGCTTGAACTCCCAGGTCGTCTCAACATGGCCGCCCTCCTCGGCCTTAACCTGGAACGGCCGCGAATGCCAAGCGGCCGTCATCAGCAGGCGGACTCAGAGGGGATGCAAAGTCTTTCTAGTAGTCCGCACCTTGTGAAAGTCGTATTTGTTGAGCTGGCGGACGAAAGAGGCAAAGTTCGAGTGCCGGAACGTCTGGGGCAGGATCCGGGTCGTAAACTCGTTCATATCCTTGACGATGAACGAGTCCTGAGCGGCCGACCAGGCGACGACGTCGGCATACTCTTCGTCGCCGAGCATCCTGCAGCGCGGGAAGAGGAGATCAGCCCTCCGGGGTCAGGCTTGATGTCTTGAGCATGAGACGACGGCAGACGCACTTGAAGAGCTTCTTTACGAAGTCGCTCGGGCCGTTACCCCCCGCCGGCGCGTTACCGCCCTTCCTGCCCCCGCCGGTCGGCGCTCCACCGCCGCCGCCCGTCGTCGATCCCGCCTCGTCGACATCGTCGTCGTCGCTCCCCTGGGCACTCCCCTTGCCAGCCTTCCCCCCGCCCGAAGCAGCCTTGGCAGCCGTCGCCGCCGCGCGCTTCTCAGCCGCCGCCGTCCGTGCTGGTCGACCGGCCCCGCCACCGCCACCACCGCCGCTCGACGCTGCCGGTCCAGGCCGGGACGAGGCAGCCGAGTCGGGCCTTGCGGGCGGTCCGGGCGTCGACGAGGGCGGTGTGATGCCGACGTTGGGCTTGAGGTCGAGCGGGTAGCCCTGCCCGCCGAGCTGCTGCTGCTGCTGGTGAGGCTGATGCAGCGGGTGGTGAGGATGCGGGTGCTGCTGGCCCGGTGGCGGGCCGTAGCCCTGATTAGCCCAAGGGTAGTGCTGCTGCTGCTGCTGTTGCTGGTGCTGGGGGTGGTAGCCTCCCTGACCGCCGGCCGGGCCCTGCCAGCCGCCAAGCGCAGGCGACAGCTGCTGCTGCTGGTTCTGTTCGTGGTAGGGCGACGGGCTGTGCGAGAGACTCCCCTGCTGCTGCTGCTGCTGCTGATGGTGATGGGCGTGCTGCTGCTGCTGGCCACCGCCTCGGGTCTGAACATTGCGCACGAGCTGGACGGGCGGCTGGCCGCCCGAGTTGCCCGAGCCGGCGGCGGGCGCCCTCGGCGGCGGCTGCGAGGTGAAGCCCTGGAGACCCGGCGGACCACCGCCGCCACTGCCGCCGCCTGATGAGCCGTGGTGGCCGTAGGGGTCGGACGGATGGGCCAGCGGAGGCGGCTGCTGCTGCGACGGGTAGTAGTGCTGCTGATGCTGCTGCTGCTGCTGGGGGTGATGCGGGTGCGCCGGCTGCTGTTGCGGATGCTGGCCGCCCCAACCACCGGCCTGCTGCTGCGGCTGCTGGTAGTGCGTCGGCGGCGGGCCGTACGGGTTCGGAAGAGGGGCAGATGGTGGCCCGCCGGCCGAGGACGACGACGAGGCGGCCGATGGAGGCAGGCCGCCGGCGTTGCCGCCTGCCGGGTAGGGCGAGGACCGGCCGCCGGCGAGGGCCTGCTGCTGGCCGGCGAGATGAGCCGGCGGAGGCTGGATCGACGGGTGCGGGCCGCCGTCGTTCATCCGGGCGAGCGAGCGAGATGGGAGGAGGGGAGGGGCAGAAGGAAGGAGGGATCGGATGGACGCTAGCTGACGCCCCGGGCGAGAGAAACGGCGGCCCTTCGCACCAGAGACGCGCGCGCGCCGCACAAGAACTCACCGTGATCGTCGGCCGCGGCTTCCGGCCAATGTCCCGGCGGCCGGGGACGTTGGTTCAGCGACGAGCTCGGCGGAAAGAGCCGAGGCATGGGGAAGCAGCTCATCAACAGCAGATTGAGGGTGCTCGCTTCGTGCCCGTCCCCTCTGCTTGCCTGCGTCCGAGTTGGCACATGCGATGCGCCTCTGCCGTGGCGTCCTGCGCGCGGCCAGCTGATGATGTCGACAGGCCGCGCTCATCGGCCAGAAGACACGTCGCTCGCCACTCCAGGATCACGTCGCACAAGTCACACGAGGACGGTCTGAATCTGTTCGCCGGGCGGCACTCTTCAACTAATCTGCTTCTCTCTTGACTTCCCTCGCTCGAAGTTATGCGATGAGAGAGGCTGCGCCCCGCTCCGGTCGAGCGCCCCTCACTTTGGGGCGCCTCACCCGATCTGGGCTCCTCTGATTTCCCGCCCTTCGCGCCGGCACGCCGCCCGCGAGCAGCAGCAGCAGCAGCGAGCCCTCCGTCCTCGTCCTCAGCTGCCCCTCGACCGACTGTCCTTCCCTCTCGCCGATCCCCACAGCATGTCTCTCCGCGCCGCTGGCCGCCTGGCCGCCCTCCGGCCGAGGAGTCCAGCAGCAGCAGTCGTTGCGACCCGCGGTCTCCGCGTTGGGCTCGGCTACGTGCCTCAGTCGGTGCGTCCTCTCCCGCTCGACCGCTCTTCCGGCCCTCGGGAGCTGACACCTTTGGTCCTCGCACTTGCGCCTCGTCCGTGCCTCCCGCGTTATTCGTTTGCCTTCGACCGCTCGCCAGGCCGCGACGCTCTCGATCGATCCGATCACGCCCCGGGCCAAGCCGCCGCCCTTCTTTTTCACCGGCAAGCCCAACCTCTACGCCTTGTACGAGCGGCTCCAGACATCGACCCTCGCGACCGAGCGCCGGCTCGCAGGCGAGGGCCTGTGGCCTCCGCTTCCCGGCATGCCCGAGATGAGCAAGATTGGCTGGAAGTGGAAGAACCAGGAGGAGATGCTCGAGATCGCCAACGTCAGCGTGTGCGTGCGCTCTCTGTGCCTCGGAGCTGCAGCCCGGTACCCGGGCGCGACCTTCTAATGGGTCCTTGCTGACCGCGCTCTGCTCTTCTCTGCGCTCGCTCCAGTATGACCAAGACCGAGTACGAGAAGCTCCTCCGGATGCTCTTCCGCCTGACGCGGCTCCGGCACTATGCCAACGTTGTCGCCGACGCGCGCTCAGTGAGCGCGCTCACGAGCCTGCTCGCGCCATTCGAGAGGGTTGCTCCCAACGCGACGTCCAAGCTCGCGCGCTCGCTCGAGATCGGAGAGGAGGGCGCGAACGGGCGGGGGAACAGCACCTTGGGCCCTAAGGGCAACAAGACGCTCGACGACCACGGTCGGTCGTACACGAGCGGCACGCGCAAGGAGGCCAAGGCTTTTGCCTACCTGATCCCGGTCGCCGGCGTCGCGCGGGCGCTCAACGCCGTGAGCGAGGCTCGCGAGCACCGGGCGTTCGTCCTGGCCGAGCGGGCCAAGGACCAGGCGCAGTTTGAGCGGCGCCGGCAGGCACAGGCGAGCGGCGCCGAGCAGATGCAGCCGACCTGGCAGGCGGCCGACCTCAAGCGGGCGATCGAGCTTGCAGACGAGAACAAGCGCCGCAAGAAGCTCGGGCTCGAGCTTCTGCCCATCCCGGCCGGGTTTAAACTCTCCGTGATGGGCGAGCTCCGGCTATCGACTGACGGGGAGGCTCCCTCGGAGAGCGCGTCGTCCGCGTCGACAGGCGCCGCTTCGTCGCCTGTGTCAGTAGAGACATCCGAAGAGGACCCGTCGTCCAGGCCATTCGTCCCCGGCCAACCCGACGGGCGCGAAATCGTCCCGCTCGCCTTCTCGGGCCCGCTCGCGCCCGAGCCCTCTGCGTCCAACTCGAACTCGCCCTCGACCTCGACCGAGCGGGACGGCACGCTCTACTTCCCGTCAGGCACGGTCCCGCCCGCCAACGCCGACTCACTGCTCGGCTCGATCCTCATCAACAACATTCCTCTCCACCGCTACTTTGTTTCGCCGAAGGACCGTGAGGCTGTCCTCCGACCGTTCGTCCTTAGCCGAACGACGGGCGCCTTCAACGTCTTTGCGACCGTCAAGAACGGCGGCACGACCGGTCAGGCTGAGGCCCTGGCGCTCGCCATCGGTCGTGGCATCGCCGTTCATCAGCCGATGGCCAAGCTCGTCCTCGCAAAGTGTCCGTCCTGACCTCCTCTCGCCCTGCTTCGTGCGCCTTTGCTTTGCTCCTTTCGCTGACATCTTTCTGTTCCTCGACGCAACACAGGGGGTCTCTCGGCCGACACGCGCCAGGTCGAGCGCAAGAAGACCGGCCGGCCAAAGGCTCGCAAGGCCAACACCTGGGTCAAGCGTTGAGGCGCGCGGCCTGGGGCAGGGTGACGGGAGTGGGGTCCGATACGCATGGCCCTCGTCGCTCGAGATGTCGTAAGAGAAGGAGAGACGGGGTGTTGAGAGTGGCCGTGGCGTGAGGGAAGTCGTATGGTCGAGAGCCGTCGCGGCGCGAGAAAAATCCCAAAGTCAAATCTCGAGAGAGCGCAGCCGGCCGGGCCGCGGTCATCGTCGAGAGCTCCTTCGCCCGAGAGCCTCCAAGCCAGCCTGTCCACTGCCAAGCCCCTCCTCTCCTCTCGCATACAGACGCCTCAGCATGGATCCCTTCAAGCTGCTCACCGTCGGTGCCTCGTTCTCGCGTTCCAAGAAGGCGGCCGCCAAGAAGGGCGGCAATGCGGCCCCGACTGCCCGGCGCGGCCAGGACGTCGAGGCCCTCTTCCACAAGTCAGTCCGGGTCCAGCTCGACGAGAGCGGCTCCGAGGAAGAAGGGGCGAGCGAGGCAAGCGACGACGACACAGCTGCCGGCGAGCCGAGTGGGAGCGTGCTGCCAAAGGAGCTCGACTTCTTTGGCGTCGGAGGCGGTGGGGGTGGTGCGAAGGCCGAGGGCGCCAGCAAGAAGCGGAAACGCAAGACGACGACCGGTGCGTCTGGGCCTCATGGGTCACGCAGCTCGACCGAGGCCTTGTGGCCTCCTGATCTCTTGCAGACTGCTGACCTGGCCTCGCTCCTGCTTATGGCCTTGTGCAGTCGCTGCCCGGTCGCTCCCTCCGACGAACCGGCTGTCGATCACCGGCCCGTCAGCACCGACGGCGCTCGCCTCGCTCGACGAGTTTATCGCCCTCCACTCGCCGCCGTCATATGTCATCCAGAACCTCCGGGCGATGGGCATCACCCAGATGTCGGAGATCGGTCGGGGCGCGGCCGCCGTTATGATGGCCGACCGGGATCTGCTCGCGCTTGCGCCGACAGGCAGCGGCAAGACGCTCGGCTACCTGCTCCCGCTCCTGACGCTGCTCAAGACGCCGGCCAAGGCGGCGGCGGCAGCTGCGACAGCCGACGGCGCCGAGTCGTCGAGCGACGAGGAGGACAGAGACGGCTCGGAGGACGATCAGCCGTCGAGCTCACGAGCGGCGACGGCCAAGGTCTCGCCCCGGGCCATCATCCTCTCGCCGACGCACGAGCTCGCGCAGCAGATCGCCTCCGAGACGCTCAAGCTGACGCAGGGCCGCAAGTGGCGGATTGCCGTCCTGACCAAGGCCAACGAGCTCAGTATCGTCGAGCGCGGGGCCGACGTCCTCATCTGCACGCCCCAGCGGCTCGTCGCTGCGATCGAGCGTCGGGGGCTCTCGCTCGCCCAAACGAAGCACCTCATCATCGACGAATCGGACCGGCTGCTCGACAAGACGTTCCTCCCGGTTGTCGACACGATCTTGACCGCCCTGACCGACAAGGCTTTGCGGCGGGCACTCTTTACTGCGACGCTGCCGTCGGACCTCGAGGAAATTGCCAAGGGCATGGGCACGGGCGAGTCGATCCGCGTCATCGTCGGCATGAAGTGGGTCCTCTTCGGCCTCGACGGAGTTTGAGCTGGCCATCACATTGATGCCCTCACTATCATCCTTTCATCGCCAGGGACATCCCGACCGCCTCGATCAAGCAGGAGCTCGTCTTCACCGGCACCGAGACGGGCAAGCTGCTTGCGCTCCGCCAGCACCTGACGACGGGTGCGCTCGTGCCGCCGATCCTCGTATTTGTCCAGTCGATCGAGCGTGCGACCTCGCTCTTCCACGAGCTCATCTACGACGCACTTCCGATCGAGGTAATCCACTCGGAGCGGACGCCAAAGGAGCGCGAGCGTGTCCTGCGCGACTTCCGCGAGGGCAAGGTCTGGGTCCTCATCTGCACCGAGCTCATCGGCCGCGGCATGGACTTCCGCGGCGTCCGGGCCGTCGTCAACTATGATTTTCCGACCAGCGTTCAGAGCTACGTCCACCGGATCGGTGCGTCCCAGGCTGCTGTTGGCCCATTTTCGATGAGGCAGACTGACATGTCGCCCACCGCGCAGGTCGCACCGGTCGTGCCGGCCAGAAGGGCAAGGCCGTGACCTTCTTCAACAACGAGGATGCTCCCTACCTCAAGATGTACGTCCCTCTCTCATCTTGTGCTCATGCGCTCGCCCTTATTGACCCGCCGCCCCTTCTCCAGGGTCGCCAATGTCATGCGCCAGTCGGGCTGCGAGGTGCCAGAGTGGATGCTTGCGTACGTCCACGAGCAGCCGGCTTGACCTTTCTCAAGGCCTTCACTCACTGACACGTCATGTCATCTTCGACCATCCAGGCTCAAGAATCCGTCCAAAAAGGAGCGCCGCAAGCTTAAGTCGAAGCCGGTCGACCGGATGGGCGTCCAGACGGCAGCCGGCAGCGGCATCAAGCGCCAGGAGGCGACCAAGCGCCGGTGCGTGCCTGCTCCTTTTCTCGACGTTCTGTCGTCCGCAACGTCGGCTGACGTCGTGACCTTTGCGCTTGCAGCGAGATGGTCGAGGGCAGCAAGCGCCGGAAGCTCAAGGCGGCTGCGCAGGAGGGGGGGAGCGACGCCGCCGGGTCGGGCGGCGACGATGACGACGACGACGACGAGTGAAGCGACGGACGATGACATGCCGTCCGAGCTCGCGACTCTCTTCCTCTCAGAGCCTGCGCATGCATGTGTGTTGGGTGGGTGTTCACGAGCGGCGAGATTGGCGAGCGTCCGTTCGGTTTCGGCGCAAGTGCACTCGTTCCTGTTAGTACGCGTCTCCGCCCGCCCGTTCGTTCCCGCCGCGGTTGGCCGACAGCAACGCCCCCCTGTCCCGTCGCTCTCCCCTCCCTCCCCCCACCACCAGCGACGACCCGGGCTAGCTTGACCTCAGCTGGCCAAACCTGTACGTCGTCGTCCTACAGGAGCCGCGCTCGACGACCTCGCATGCTGATCCTGCCGTCGCACCGCCCCGTTCGATCCAACAGGTCGACCCTGGCACGCGCTCAAGCCTGCCCATCCGTCCGTCCGTCCGGCCCCTCTCTCGGCCATCTTGCGCCTCACCTGGCCTGCGTCAGATCGATCAGCCGCTGACAGCACACCATAGACTGACCCACCTGCTCTTGCTCCTCTCAGCGCGCTCGCAGCGACCAGCTAGCCAAGCACTCGGCTGCCACAGCCTAGCCCGCCGGCCAGCTTGCACTTGGTGAGCTCGTCACG
>Ga0308160_10001262_pt1 | contig 37084 bp, 49 predicted proteins | sample PhyFR1_FD_201036 | JGI IMG/M metagenome (GOLD analysis project Ga0308160, IMG submission 201036) | Phyllosphere microbial communities from UC Gill Tract Community Farm, Albany, California, United States - DLSLF.R1 | ecosystem: Host-associated > Plants > Phyllosphere > Unclassified | place: USA... | reverse complement strand
GAACGCACCTCCGGCCGCGTCTCGACCCCGGGCCCGACCTGCTCCCACGGGCTCGCGCTCTCAAAGTTGCGGAACGCCTGGGTCAACTGGAGGGGCTCGTAGATGACGCGCTTCTTCTCCTCAGAGTACCGGACCTCGGTGTAGCCCTGGATCCGACACGCGATCGACAAGCCAGGAGGGAGGGAGGGGAGGGTTGGATTGTTAGTCGGCAAGGACGTGATTCGGCGAGGTGCGGTCAAACAAGAAGGGGTAAAAGAGGGGGGGGGGGACGGACCGTCAGAGGAAAGTCCTTGCGGAGCGGGTGGCCCTCGAAGCCGTAGTCGGTCAGGATTCGCCGCAGGTCCGGGTGGCCCTCGAAGAAGACTGTTGCCGCATGCGGATTGGAGTGGGGAGTCCGTGGGGGTTGGGGAGAATCAGTTCTCTCGCCTCCCCTTTCGCTCGAACGGCAGAACGCAGGGCGTATGTGCCGGGGGGGAGGGGGGGGGGGAGGGGTCTGAAGTGGAAAGGGGAAAAGGGCGACGCACTGCCAAACATGTCCCAGACCTCGCGCTCGAACCAGTCGGCGCCGCGGTAGATGGGCACGGCCGAGGGGACGGCCGTGAGCTCGGACGCGAACGTCTTTACGCGGATGCGCGAGGCGTGGGCGTGCGAGAGGAGGTTGTAGACGACCTCGAAGCGGTTCTCCCTGTGCGCGGACGAGATCGGCGCCCGGGGAGGGCGGAGGGGGAAAGAGAAGGTCAGGAGGTCAGCAGCCGGCAGGATCTGGAAGTATACCTCGGGGGGGCGACGAATCGGCATGCGGAAGGGTCCTTCCTTCAAGCCTCGGGACCCTCGCGCTCGTCCAGTGGAGCCGGTCGAAGGGGCCGGCCTCCCCAGACGATCTCCCGCCCAGCCTCATCGTTCCGGCAGGACACGACGGCTCTCGACCAGCCCCTCTGGGAAGTCGAACCCAGATGCTAGAAGGGGGAGTGCTTCGCACCTCGTCGGGTAGTCGACCGCCGTGATGTCCATGCAAGCCCTGTAGAGGCACTGGCTGTGGTCCTTGAGGAAGCGGAGGACGTGGAGGACGTCCTGCGGCGCGCAGAAGACGGTGAGCTCGTCCTTGTAGACGGCATATTGCGAGAGATACTTGGGCAGGCATGAGGTTAGGTACTGGTGGGAGGAGTGGGACATTGCCGGGCAAAGGGATGCAAGGGGGAGGATCGGGCCCGAGCGGTGAGGTCGAGGGCCGACAGGATGGGTGATGGACAGCGCAGGGACGGCCAGGAATTGATGAGAGGAGGGAGGGGGGAGAAGTCAACGGATGATAGAGAGTGTCAGTCAAGGAGCTTCTTTGTGCGCAGGAGGAAGCATTCGAGGTGGGTGGAGGGTGAGGCACAGAGCCAAGCGCCGTTCAGGTTCAGCCCAAGCGGGCGGTGCGTCGGCTGCCTGGCCTCCTGCTACCAACTCTCACCCCGCCGTTTCTCCAGCCCCGGAGCGAGCAACGGCGCCTCTTCAGCTCTCCCAGCAGGTCTTTGAAGGCCGTTCCGCTCCGGTGAAGGACGAGCGGAAGCATAGGCCAAGCAAGCGTCCGTGAGGGTCAAAGGAGGACGGACCTGGCCATAGGCATGGAGCTTCTCGGTCGCCTCGCTGAAGCCCTCGGCCGTGGCCGGGTTGATGCCGGCCGGCTCAGTGAAAGGCGCCGTGCTCGGCTGGGCTGCGAGACCGGACCGGAGACAAGGGGAGGTCAGCGACTGGTGAGGGGGGGCGAGAGTTGAGCTCAGGTCGAAGCTGGCGGCCGCTGCTCCCGATCGCCGACCTGAGCCTCGCCGCCGGCTGGAAGGCGACCCTTCCTGTTACTTGACTCCGGCTCTTAGCAGGCAGACACAGCCATGCCTGGCCTAGGATGGAGTTCGGTACTCCGGCCAGGCTAACAAGGGCACCAGCGACGGGGCAGAGGAGAGGAGCAGACGAAGGGGGACGACGACGCACCGAGCGACCGGGCCTGCGATGGTCGGCCCGGACGAGCGGCCAGGGCCTGCCGGACGCCGCCGAGGAGAGCGACGGCCGGTGCCGGACCGGTGTAGCCGAGAGCGGCTGTCGTAGGGAGCCGAGCACCAAAACAGAGGAGCGACCTGGACATGGCTGAGGTTGAGAAGGAGGAGGACGGTGGGAGGAGGGACGGGGGGAAGTTCAAGGTCGAGGGCATCGGCTGGCCTGGCGATTGGCCGCGCCGGCCGCGGCGCACTCGGCCCGCCCGCCCGGAAACCCCTGCTGGACCCGCTCCCTGACCCTCACCTCTACAGAAACCTCGCCAGAACAGTCGTATCGTGTCGGGCGGCAGCGATCTCTCCTTACAGACTCCCAAATGCGCGCTGTTCAGAGATCGCAAATCCGGGTCGAGACAATGGTCATGTCGTGTGCGCACAGCGACGGCCAACGCTGGACACCTCCCGGCCGACACGGTTGCCCTCGTAAGGGCTTGTTCAGACCGGGCCTCTGCGAGCCCCCTTTGCTCTGGCAGCAGGGCAGAGCGTTTTGTGGCGGAGCGCAGCCTGTCCTCGCTCGCATGGATCGGCGTCTAATGCTTCCAGCTGTTTGGGCGACGCGACAGGAGGCGGATGATCAGCGCCGAGACGAGAGCGAGTCGAGAGACACTGCGGTCAATGACACTCACATCTTGACCGTCTTGTCGCGCCCGCCGCTGACGACTTTGTCGGCGACCCAATCGACGCAATAGACTTCGTCCGTGTGGCCGGGCAGGTCCGTCTTGATCTTGTTCGTCTTGAGGTCCCAGATCTTGAGCGTCGAGTCCTTGCTCGCGCTGATGACCATGCGCGAGTCGGACGACCAGGCCAGGCGGTAGACGGCAGCGACGTGGCCTCTGAGCGAGGCACGGAAACGCCCGCTGACGCCGTCCCAGAGCTTGACGCTGTTGTCGAGCCCGGCTGAAGCAATCAGCCGGCCGTCGGGTGAGAAGCAGACGTGCGAGACAGCCTTCTGGTGACCCGTCAGCCGGGCGAGCGACTTTTTGGGCGTCACCGAGCCGGCCGAGGCGTGCTGCGGCGGCCAGAGGAAAAGCGTGTGATCGTCCGAGCCGGTAATGATCGTCTCGGGTGCCGTCAGCGTCGCTGTACGGTAGCGCTCGAGCGCCTGGACCTTGGCTGCGGAAACGCGAGGGAGAGACGGGGGGTCAGAGGGGCATGTGTGGAACCTATCTCCAGCCGCCGAGGAACGCACCCTCCTCGTCATCCTTGGGCCGCTTGCCCTCGTGACCGAACGGGCCGGTCCGGAGCGCGTGGTCGTTCGAAAGCGCCATCGTCGTCACCCAGTGGGCGTGCTCAGTCAGGATCCGGACGAGCTTGCCCTGTGCGCGTGGAGTAGGGAGGAGAGGAGAAGCTTGTCAGCCAGAGAGCGCGTCTTTTGAAAGGTCCACGGGCCACGCACATCCTCCGCGCTCCAGACGCGCACCGTCCGGTCGCTGCTAGCCGTGTAGAGGAGGCCTTCACCGCCCCACTTAACGACGTTGACCGAGGCCGTGTGGCCACCGAGCGTGTACTCGGTCCGCCGGGTGGCGAGGCTCCAAACGCGGACGGTGCCATCTTTGCTCGAGGTCGCTATGCGGGGTGCAGTCGTGCTCGCCCTGAAGGAAATGGACATCCGCGGTCAGAAGGACCTCGGAGAGAGGCTGTAGACAAACGTACAGATGGCTCGGCTCCCAGGCGACGCTCGTGATCCACTTGGAGTGGCCCTTGAGGGCCTCGCCGAGCGGCTTGCCCGTCTTGACGTCCCAGATGCGGACGTGACCGTCATGCCCTCCGGTGGCGAGGTAGCGTTCGAGCGGGTCCCAAGCGACGCAGAGGACCCAGCCCTTGTGGCCGACGAGCGTCGCCTTGGGCAGCTCGCTCTCAAGGTCCCAGATGCGTGCCGTCGCATCTCCCGCGCCGGTCGCGGCGTACTTGCCCGAGGGCGAGACGGCGCAGCAGAGGATCGGAGACGAGTGACCCGAAAGGGTCGACGAGCACCGGCTGACGGGCCGGACCTTGAAAATCGCCTGAGGCTCGCACAGGATCGTAAAGACGTCCTCGGCCGAGAAGGACGGGAGCGTAAAGTCGCCGCCGAGGTGCGCGCGCAGAACGGCGAGCGAGGCCGTCGTCGGCGCGAGGATGTCGGCCTGGAGCGAGGTCGGCAGCGGCAGCTTGATCGGCTCTGCCGGCTCGGATGACGTCGAAGGCTCCGGGTTGGGGATCAGGAGCGAGAACGCAAACGGCGTCGGCTCGTCCTAAGCGTGAGGGTCCGCGAGGAGAGCGAGAGTGCGTCAGCTCCCTGGGCGGCAGCAGCAGCCGCTCTCGCCTTGAGAAGGGGCTTGGACGCACGTCGTCGACGCCCTTGAGCCGGTTGACGAGCATCTCCATGCCGTCCCGACCGGTGTCGGCAGGCAAGCTGACGGCCGGGCCCATCGACGAGCCATCGACTGAGCTCCGGAACTGGACGACGACGGTCGCTGCCTTGGGGACGACCGGCTTGGGCACGTCGAGCGACGGGCCAGAGAGCTTGACCCGCTTCGGCGGAGGGAGTCTGCGCAAGTGTGGGGAGGCACGTCTCGTTTAGCCCTTCACAAGCGTACGGCCGGTCATGACCTCGACATCGCTCTCAGCCTAGTCTAACGCACTGCGTGGCCATTGTTCGGGAGTCTGGAAACGGAGTGAGGTATTGGGTGGGGTCTTTCGAGGTCGACCTGGGGGCTCTCTCTCGCCCTGCTGCTTGCCTGCGCGCCCGAAAGTCGAATTTCGAGCAGCCGCCGGCGCGCAGTCGGCCCAACCTCTCCTTCGCTCGCCCGCGCTCTGTCCCTGCTGCAGTCGAACTCGGGCCAGGTCTCAACAGAATAAGCGAAGGGCCTGGATCGAATGCGGAGACAGAAAGCAAGTCAAAGACATTCATCAGTCGACGATGCCGACGACGACGGCCGCCTCCTCGGCCTCCCACGCCCGCCAGCGGCGCTCTCGCTCCGCCTCCTCCTCGCCCTCGGTCGTCGTCGGCGTCTCGCTCCCTGCTGCAACCGGCGCCGGCAGGACGAGCGCCTTCTCTCCTTCCGCCAAAGGGAGGGCGAGCGACGCCAAGATTGTCGCGACCAGGAGCCGGTTGTGGGCGATCTGCCGTTGCTGGATCTTCTTGATCGTCCCTGTTTCATGGAAAACGCGCGACCGGGGGCCAAAGGGGGGAGGGAAGAGGACGCTCGTCTCAGCTGCAACCCAGCGCCGAGCAGAGCATCCCGTCGAGACTGGACCCACCCGAGACATGCAAGACGTTGGCGATCACGCGCTCGTTGTTGACCGGCCCGAGGAAGGCGAGCGCCGCCTGCAGCAGGCGGTAGTGGTCGCGACTCGTCCGGATGATGGCCGTTTGCGTCTGGTTGGAGTAGTACTTGACTGACGGCCGTCCGGGCGGGCAATTGACTCATGTCAGTCGGGGGTGACAGCCCAACGAGTCAACAAATGTAAGGGACGGCACCGTTCGTATTGCTCGCGACCTTAGCCCAGCCGTCGTCGCCAAACGCCTGGAGCACGCTCGCTTTTAGCGCCGCATGAATTGCCTTCTCGCCAAGCACCCGCGGCTGGCCTGACCCGGCTGGCGGCGGCGGGAGCAGGAGGGGGTGCGAAGGATGGAGGAACGGCTTTGGGTCGTCCTCGTCGGACGCCTCCGAGTCGTCCTCGTCCGACGAGACGATCTCGCCCTCGGCATCGGCAACGCCGGTCGCATCCCTTCGCCTCCGCTTCGAAATTCGGCCAGGAGGCGCCTTGCGCTTGCCTTTGCCTTTGCCTTGTGGTCCAACGCTCGAGCAGCCGGCGGCGGCGGCATTGCTGTCGCTGCTGCTACTGCTGGCGGCGCCGGCTTGAGGCGAGAGCGCGAGCGCGGCCGGGACCGGCTGCGACGAAGGGAAGATGAACTCGACGAGCAGCCATCGGTTCTGAGGAAGACGTTTGCGCGACAGCGCAAGGTCAGGGCGAGGAGGGTACTCAGGAGCTGCCACTGGCTCGTCGCACCTTGAAGCGGACCATGACGAGGCAGCGAGGGCGAGGGCGAGCGGGGTGACGGTTGTCGGTCGGGTCGTGTCAAGGGCAGCTGCCGCCCTTCGTTCGTCGCCGGCCGACCATCATCGCCCGCCTCCTCGGACCCCATCGCCATGCCTGCCCTCCCTACGACGCCGGGTGGCCAGCCGCCGGCCGACCCGGAGCGCATGCCAGGGCCAAGCAGCGCCCTCCTGGCGGCGACGCCCGTCTGTGAGTCGTCCCTTCCTCCCTCTGGCTGAAGGCTGGTTTGGCGGCTGCGCCCCGAGCTCCTCCGACCTCCTCCCTTTCGGACGATTGGGAGGAAGCCCTGCTGATGCCCACTTGACGCCGAACGTTTGGACTGCCCTCTCCAGATCCACTGATCCATCAAATCAGGAAGGATGTCATCGTTCGTCCCGTCCTCGCGAGCTTCTTTGACGGCAGAGCTCGCTGTTTGATCAGGCGAGGCCTGACCTCGCTCCTCGCCTCGCCCCCTCCGCTCATCGATCCGCTATCGGCGACCGCAGGCCCATATCGGTGCGCACCCTCCTTGCCTCTCGCGTTTCCAGAGAGTAACTCGCTGACCGCATGACGACTTGCCCTGCAGACACACCCCTGACCTGGGAGCAGCTCCATGCTCCAGATACGACCTACACGGTCGTCCGGCCGCTGACCGAGAAGTACCTTGGGAAGCGCAATCATGCTGTCGGTCAGTCGCTCTTGTGCTGGCTCAGCTCGTCCTTCGAGTGCTAGGCTAACAGGCCTCTGCGCCAGTCTTCTGCCTACTCATCAATCGGTCCGTCGACGGCCGTTTGAGCTCGATCGGCGCCGGGCCGCGCAGTCCGTCTGCCCATCTGACATCCTTACTCCCTTCCGCTCCCGGCTCACAGCGTCCAGTTCATCAGGCTCTCCTCCATCTCGCTCTCGCTCTCTCTCCTCTCGCTTTCGCGTGCGGCACTCTGCGAGCTCCTTGCGATCAGGCTCCTCCGGGCCTGGTCGGAGCGCACGCTCGAGCTCGCTCACGTCCTTCTCACGCCGTGGGACCTTTACCAAGGCGCGTCGGACATCGTCCGCCAGCGGCTCGAGGACGAGGGAGAAGAGGGCGTCGAGCGGGTCGGCAATGCGCTTGAGGTCTGTCCTCACGTAGGGCTGCAATAGGGGCGTGCGCTGACGCGCTTCGACCCCTCACTGCCACGTGCTCTACGCCCTCCCTCCCAGATGGCGATCATCAGCAAGAGCAAGCGTTTCATCAAGTCGCCAAGTTGTCAGAAGGTGCGGCATGACTCTTGCAATAATCGATTTCTGTCCTCTGTTCCTGACCTGACCGACCCTTCATGGCAGGTTATCAACGGCATCTGGACTGGCCGCGTCATCTACCAGGCCGCCTCGGTTCACGCCATCATTGCTGACGTGCGTCGGCAGAGGCAGGATCCGCTGTTTGTCTCTCTCGCTCACTCTGCTTTCATGCTTTCCGCCCTCCAGAACTACAAGACGAAGCCGATTGGCCTCTACAACCCGCACAAGGCGCCCCTCCTCGACCACTACCGGCTGCGGGTCCCCCGCGTCCGAGCCGTGCTCGAGCTCACAAAGTCAGTAGCGGTCGCCTCTTCTCCGATCTTCATGCCATCACGGGGCACACGTTACTAATTTTCTGACCTCGGCATTAGCTTCCTCATCCTCTTCGGCCTCTTCGTGCTCACGCTCGAGCTCGGCGAGATTGACCGCGTCAACATTTGGGAGTGGGGCTTCATCGTCTACGCCGCCGGTGCGCGGCTCGCTCTGTATCATCTTGGCTACCAGCCGATCGCATGGCCTGCTGACCCGGCACGTACTCCTGCTGATCAGGCTTCTCGCTTGACAAGGTGGCGGCGACCCAAGAGCATGGTATGCAAGTTTACTCAGCCAACCTCTGGAACGGGTAAGTCTCGTGCTGGATTTAGCCACAGCAACCTCGACTGCAGCACGCTGATTTGAGCTCTCCCCTACCCTTTCTGGGCAACGTAGCTTCGACCTCGCCTTCGTCGTCATCTACCTCGCCTACCTCTCGCTTCGTGGCTGGGGGCTCGCTCACATCCTCGGCGGCGGCGGCGATTCGCGTGAGTGGGCAGCCGTCCTCGGCGTCGACCTGCTTGCCATCGGTGCCTGCGTTATGTTTCCCCGACTGGCCTTTGTATCGCTTAGGTGAGATGATCTGCGTCGACTTGGCCGTTTACTGAATTTTCGCCCTCGGTAGCTGAACTTCCCGCCTTTCCTATGAACGGCGATGCCTAGCGATAATCTGATGATCCTCGCTCTCCGGAGTATGGTCGCCGAATTCGCTTTCCTCATGATGATTGGCGCCTTCTGGTCGGTCATCCCTCTGTCGTGCCCGGGAACGGACATCTCGACTAACCCGCTTCCGTCTCGAAACCTTGGCCCTCAGCTTCCTCGGCTTTCTCTACGCCCTTTACACGCTCTCGGAAAAGAGTATTCCAATTGGGACCGTCTCGTGGTGGATGCTCGACATCTTCTTCGGCGTGCGTACAGTGGCCCTTAAACCATGTACGAACCGCTGACTCCCTCAGACGACGACCGTCCTCAGCTCGACGCTTCCGGATTCAATCAGGCGACCAATTTCCATCCCTTCTTCGGCCCGGTCGTCATGGTGTAAGTTTGTCCTTCGTCTCGCTCGTATGTCGTACGCGCTCGCTGTCGCTGAGCAGCGCACCACCCTTGCCCCGTCGCCAGCACGTACGCTTGCCTGAGCAACACGCTCATCTTAACGGTCCTCGTCGCGATCCTGTCTAAGACGTTTGCCGACATCTCGCAGGATGGTGCGTTCGTGACCGAAGCTCGACTGAAGCACTTCAGCTCATCGACGCATGCCCCCCCCCCCACTCCTCTCTCACTACTCTTGCTCAGCCGCGGCCGAGGCCATGTTCCGCAAGGCCGTCTCGACGATTGAGGGCGTCAAGTCGGACGCCGTCTTTTCGTACCAGGCGCCGTTTAACCTGATCGCCGTAGGCGTCATGGTCCCTCTCAAGCTCTTCCTCGGCCCGCGCTACTTCCACAAGGTCAACGTCCTCATGATTCGGGCCTCGGCCTTCCCGATCCTCATCTGCATCTCGTGCGTCCCCGCTCGACGCCTCGCGTCTATGTCTTCGCCTTCGTCCCTTCTGGGCATGTCTGATCCGGCCGACCCTCAAACACAGCCTCTACGAGCGGCAGGTCGTCCAGCGGTCGCATCTCGTCGCTAAGCTCGGCGACTGGTTCGAGTACGCGTTCGAGACGCTCCCGCGTGGCCTGCAGTCACTTCGTGAGTCTCTTGACTTGCGTACAGAGGCTCCTCGTCGATGCTGACTTGGCGCCCAACCCCTGCTCAGCCCTAATCGAGGGACTTGTCGGCTCGTCGAGCGAGATCAGCAACGTATTCGAGATCGAAGACGAGATCAACCAGGATTGGTCCGAGTCGGACACCGACACCGACGGCTTCGACTCTTCCGACAGCGAGGACCTCGAGGCGGGTCTCGGCGACGAGGGCAAACCGGCCGATATGTCCAAGCTCGACCATCCAGTTTTCTCGCCCGGAACGCTCTCGCCGGCGCAGATGTCGCCTCAGACCGAGCATCCGCCGGCGCTCACTGTCGGAGGCAACCCGCCGCTGACCGGCGCCGGCAGCGAGGCCGAGACGCCTCGGCAGCGTGTGGCTTTCCCGCCATCGGTCGACAGGACGCCGCCGTCAGTCGGCATCCCACACTCGCCCCGCAAGCGGCTCGACTCCCTCGACGGCTATTCGCGGGCAAAGCCCTCGCCGCTAGCCCAAATCTACAGCTCCAAGCTGTCGGCCTCACATCAGCAGCCGAGCCATCTCTCTTCGACCACGCGCGGCATCAGCCACCGACGAGCGGCGTCGAGCTCAGCGCACGAGGGCGTCGCCCGCCGGCGGGCCTTCTCCCAATCGAACAACGGCAGTGGTGGCGGTCGTCCGCTGCCACGCACCATGACAATTCCTGAGGGCCGCGTTGCGTTTGAGCGTTCGCCCTCGCCGGCACCGCCACGACCAGGGTCGGTTGATGGGCCGGCCGTGCCGGTCGGCGGCCAGTCGCTACCGGTGCCGTCGTCGTCCAACCTCGCCCAGCGGCTCGCTCAGTCCCAAGATGGGCTTGCTGCCGTGAATGCCTCCCCCTCGTCGCGTCCGATTGCGATCGGTCTCACGTCGACCGGCGATGGACCGACGTCGCCGACTGTCGCGATTGGCAAGGCAAGCGATGTGCTCGAGACGGGCGACGTCGACAGCAGCCAGATGGCGGCCCGCGTGCGCGCCGTCGAGAAGCGCATGGGACGGATGGAAGACCTCCTCAGCCGGATCCTCGATCGGCTACCGCCTGCGCCCGAGAGTCGGAGAGGGAGCGCCGACACTCGTAGTCACGATGACGCCGATGGTAAGTCTCCGCTCGTCAGCTCTTAACCCGTCAAGTGGTGCCGCTGATGGCCTGTTCCCCTTTCTCGTCTTACCGTCTCTAGACTTGCAGATGAGCAGCTGGCAGCAACACTGAAGTCTCTCCTTTTTGCCGATGCCGGATGTCTCTTCACACGCTCAGGGGACAGTTATCCGTTCGATGCGACAGTGGATCTCCCTTGTCGCGTCGACGCTGGCAGGCTAAGCCGCAGCCATGACATCATTTCCTCGCGGCAGAGGAGGCGTCGGCCGAGAAGCGGCTTCGTACAAGCCCGAGAAGAGTGTGCGAGAGGAGCAGCGAACGAGGGTGGAGAAGGTGGAGGGGCTGAGCCCTGCTATCGAGCGACGCTAGGGAGGAGGACGTGGAATGTGTCCGTGGCACGCGTGTATGAGAGAGGGTGGGTGGGCTATGGCAAGGCGGTCTAGACTGCGTCGCCGCTCGTCCGGCCAATGGTGCTCGCTCCGGGCGCCGTCATCGACTTGCCTCGCTGAGCAGCACTGGCTCCAGTTCGGGGCCGGGCGTCCTGGTAGAGCGGCGGCAGGTCGACGACCTCCTCCTCGCCTGTAGGGCCGTCTTGATCGCCAGCCGCACTCTCAACGAGCCCAGCGTCCTCGTGTCGGACGAAGCGCGCGCCCGAGCCGGCCGAGTTGGCCCGCTCGCGCCCGCCACCGAGCGCACGGGGAGGGTCAAGTTCGGCGTCGAGTCGCGTGTCGGCCGACTGTCGACTCTGACCGCTGGCGTTGCTCGCCACGCCGCCAGCGGCAGCGGCGGCGAGCGCGCGCTTCTCGGTCGACCGTCGGCCGCCGTCAGTGCCGCCCATGAGCGACGTCGTCGAATGCGCGTCGGAGCCGGCCGATCCGTACGCGCCAGGCGGGATGTGACTGAAGGCGCTGGGCGGCGCGCCGCCGTACTCTGTGCTCGGCCGACCACCGATTGACGGCGAGCCTCCGAGGAAGGGCGCTGACGAGGGCGGCAGGCTGTCAGGGTCGCGCGGCACAGGCGGGTCCCAAGGCCGCGTCGCGGTCGTCATCTCCGGACCTTCGGCCTCGGCGGCTGCCCGGCGCCGACGCCGACGGAGGAGGAGTAGGAAGGCGGCGAGGATGGCAAGGGCGACAAGGCCACCGACGACACCCCCGACGATCTGCAACGGTCGATTGGCGGAGATGGTCAGTCGAGGTCGAGATCAGTCTACTTGGTTCAAGCATAGAAACGTACGGCTCCGACGTTGGTCTTCGAGCCGGCTCCGCTCCCAGCCGACACACCTCCAGAGGGCGAGCCGCCGGGGTACTGGATGATGGTTGTTGCGCCACCGGGAGCAGTCACGGTCACGCTGGGCAAAACAGGGAGGCACGCCCGTTGGTCAGCCTCAGGATATGATAGTCGTCGAGCGCGAAAGGGACCCACGTCAACGTCGTGGGGACCTGCCCGAGCGCAAGCGAAGAGTAGACGACGGCGTTGTCGAGGCCGGCGCCTGAGAGGCAGGACGTATCGGTGCCGCCAACAGTGTAGATCGGTGAGCTTCCGCCGGAGCCCCTACAACGTTTCATACGTCGATTCAGGTTCGGTACGGCTCTTCAAACGTAAGTTTCGAGACGCACCGGGCTCCACCGTCCGACATAGCCAGAAGGACGTTCGTTCCCGGAGGGATGCGCGTGATCCACTCTGCGGTCAGCGAGCCAGCGTCGGTCACCGGGATGTCGAAACTCTCGCCGCCGGGTATCATCCCTGGTCCAGTGCCACGGTCAGCCCGTTGAGGTCGAGAAGGAGTAAGTTGACGATAGTAGCCGACGCACCGGTGATGCCGATCGGCGCCGTGGCGTTGTTCTGCCATCCGATTCGCAGCGGCTGGCACACGGTCGGCGGCGTCGGTTCGACATAGAACGTCTGTTGACCGAGCTATCGTCAGCGCCGTCCCGGCAGCATTGGCCGAAAAGCCCGAGGGCAGCCAAACGTACAAAGTCAAGGTAGTTTGGCCGGTTGGCGAGGCAGGCTGTCCCGCTCCCTTGCTCATCGGCGACGCGGACGATCTGTGAGACGCGGCCGCCCGAGGCGCCGTCGCCGTCCTGGAGGAGGGCGATGAACTCGGTGTTGCGGCCGAGCGGCAGACTCGGGATCGTATGGCTGGCAGATCGCGGATAGACCAGTGTCAGTACGGAGGAGGTCTTTGTCTGCTTTGAAGCCCTCCTCGTTCCCCGGGGTCCCAGATCGGTGAATGAGGGTGATGCCCTTTGCCCCTTTTAGGCCGGCCGGCCGGCGCTAGCACCCCTCTTTTGCTTTTGTTTTTTACGACCCTTCTCTGGCCCCCTCTGACAAAAGAGACGCGCGTTGGCTGAGCGAGAAACGCACCTGTTGCTAGACGAGGTGAAGGTCAGGTTCGAGAGGACCTCGTTCTGGTCGCTCGTCGGAATGAGGACGAGATTGAAGGGTTCGTCGCTGCCGGCGACGCTCCCGCTCGGCGTCGTCCAGTTGAGCGTCAGGGGCCCGCACTGCCGCGGGGTCGAGATCTGGAAGGTCGACAGGGCGGCATCGACCGGTGCTGGCAGGAGGGCGACGAGTGCGGCGAGGCCGAGCGGGAGGAGTGGGAGCGACGCCAGCCAACGCTTGGCATCCGACGGCGGGAGGCGGGATGGCAGGGCCAGGGGCGCCGGCCGGGCTTCTGTCTGCAGCAGCGGCGGCGACGGCAGCGGTGACAGGCGTTGGGCTCGAGGACCTGGCATCGTCGTGCAAAAGCGAGGCGGGCGGCTGGAAGGACCCAGGGGTGCGATCAGGCTGTGTATCGGTCGGGCGAGCTGATGGTGAGGGGGTCAAAGCTAGGCAGACTGTGGGCGGGTCAGGGGGAGAGGCGGCAGGCCAACAGAGACCGGCCGACGGCGCGCAGCAGGGCTCGGAGGGAGATGATGAGGCCCCGAAACTCTCATTCCGGCCGACTCGTCATGGCCCATGAGGGTCAGCGCGCGTTGGATTCCCTGCCCCATCTGTCGCCTGACCACGCCCCGGCTCAAAAAGGCTCGACGGCTGTCGGAACGTGCACCTCCGGGGTGAAGGCCGTGCCGCGCTCGTGCTCTCGCCCGCCCCAACGCCTTCGAATCGCCCGTCAATCGTCTCGCTGCACCTCTACACTGCGAACGGGCGCCGCCTTCTCCTCGGAAAAATCTCATGCAGAAGCGAGATCTCCCCTCTACTCCGTCTTCTTGCTCTTCTTCTTGGCCTTCTTCACGCCATCCTCCGCCGCGGGCGCCGCCGCCTTTTTGCGTTTTGTCGGGACGACGCCGTCGGTCGCCGCCGAGTCGCCGGTCGCTGCTGCCGGCTTGGCCGTCGAGGTTGCATCGGCCGCCGCCGCCACCTTCTTGGCCTTCTTGCCGCCCTTGGCCTTGCCGACCGGCGGGGCGCTGACGAGCTGGGCGAGCTGGTCGACGCTCGAGAGGAGGCCCTTTGAGCTCTTGAGCTTCTCGCTCTGCTTGAGGCCGGCGACGAGCGAGGGCAGGCTCTCGGCCGCCCACGCGCTCGCAAAGTCGGCCGGCTCGGGCAGAACCGCCTTGCTCGCCCGGGCGAGCTTGAGCGCAAACTTGACGATGTCGCGCAGCCGATCGGCCTTGAGGCCCTTGGCCGCGTCGGTATCGCCGCCGCCGGCCGCCTCGAGGATCGTGTAGACGGCCGCCCGGCAGGCCGGCACAAACTCGCGGATCTCGGCCCCGAGGCCGGCCTTGGAGAGCGCCGGCAGCTGTGAGATGAGGTCGTTGAGGATGTTGAAAGCCTGCGTCTGGCGGTACGAGTTGGCGCCGTCCGACTTGGCGTACTGGACGAGCGCGCTCCGGAGCGACCAGGCAACGACCGGGAAGCGCGTCGCGAGGTCGGAAAAGAGCGAGGCCCGGACCTTGGTCGACTTCTTGGTCATAAAGTCGTCGAGCGAAGTCGTGTAGGCCGCCACGACGGGCGCGGCGAGATCCTGACCGGCCGACGATGACGCCTGGCGGTCGTGCAGGAGCGCGCGCGAGACGTAGAGGATGGCCTGGCTGCAAAGTTTGGCCGTCTGCGCGCTCGACGCGGTGCGTGCCTCGGTGTGAAGCGCGTTGAGGAGCTCGACAGCCTCGGCCCGGTTGGCGATCTCGAGGGGCTCCTTGGCCTTGAACATGCGGCTCTGAAGGATGCCCGTCACCTTGGACGTCAGGTGCGCCTCAGTCGGGCTGCCGTGCAGGACGAGCTCGAGCAGCGGGAAGACGAGGCGGAGGACGAGCGGGCTCGTCGGCTGCTTCTTGAGGAACGTCTCGACGAGCTCGAGGACCCGGTTCTTGAAGTGGGTCGCCTCTCGCTGCGCGTCTGGTGGCGACAAGTCAAAAGGATCAGTACATGGCGGGCCGAAGTGTGGCCGGGTCGTGTGGGCTTGAGGGACCTACCCTTGCGGCCCTTCTTCTCCTCGGTCCGGAGGCGGAAGATCTCGACGAGCTTCTCGTCCATCGCCATCATCTCGTCGTCGCCCATGAGGGACTCCTCCTCCGACTCGCTGTCGTCATCGGCGTCGCCCTCGGCCGCGCCGTTGACCTGGAGAACCTCGGCGATCCGCTTTCGCAGCTCGGGATCGACCTCGGCCTCGGCGTCCTCCTCGTCGAGGCCCGAGTCCTCGCCGTCGTCCGAGTCCTCGTCATCTTCGTCATCCTCCGCATCGTCGTCGTCCATCTCCTCGTCCGAGCCGATCGGCTCGCCCTCATCGTCGTCGTCACCGGTCGTGACTGGGCGAGACTCGAGTTGCTGCGGAAATAAAGAAGAGCATCAGTTGTCGTGTAGACCTGTCCTGTGAGAAAGATAATGCGCGACACGTACAGCGAGCAGCAGATCAATGGTGCTCTCGGTGGCCTCACCAGAGAGGACGCCAAAGACCTGGCTAGCAAGCGCCCGCAGCTGCGACGACGACTTCTCGAGGAAACCAATAAGGACGTCGACTAAGATGTCGATCGGCGCGAGGTCCTCCTCGTCGGCGTCAGCCTCCTCCTCGGCCGCGGCCTTCTTCTTCTGAGCCATCTTTGGCTTCTCGGCAAACATGCGGGTCGCGCACGACTCGAGCTCCTCGAGGACGTCGAGCGAGGCCTCGGCGTCGTCATACGACTGGAGGATGACCGACTGGATGAGCAGCTGGAGACCCCGAGCGGCCTCTTGCTTGGCGGCCGGGACCTTGTCGAGCGTTGCGAGGACGGCGTGCGCGTTCTGCCGGGCGGCAGCAACGTCGGCGTCCTCCTCGGTCGCGGGGGCGATGTGTTTGCGGTCCTTGTTGAGCTGGCTGACCATCGCGAGAGCGCGGCTCGTCCAGAGCGTGCCAGTCGAGTCGCAGCCGACCGCGCGCTTTTGCTTACCGTCGGCGCCCTTGATGAGCGTCGACTCGGTCGAAAGTTCGGCGAGGATAGTCGACAGGCGCGAGCGCGACGAGGCGTGGACAGCGTCTGATAGGGCCGGGTGGGGGACAGTGTGAAGCTGCCACACAGAAGAAAGCCAATCAGGTCAGCCCAGCGACGGGAGAGACTAGCATGGCGCGTAAAGTCGTACCGTGGTGAGCGAGCTCTTTTTGTTGGCCGCCTTGACGACAAACAGGCCATGGACAACGAAGAACTCGACGACGGCCGAGACCCAGGCGTCGGTCTTTGGCACGGTCGTGTTCTTGATGAGACTGACGAGCTGATCAAAGACCCACGTCCGCCGGGCGTCGACCTGCTTGTGGTCGAACCTGCAGGAAGAGGAATCGGGACCAGACCTGTCAGAAAGAAGAATTTCCGAGGCACTGAAACCGGGGGGCTTGAACGACGTACTCGGCCGAGGTGGCAGCCGGGGCCTCGTTGAGCAGGCCCTGGAGGTAGGCGACAAAGTCCGACACGCCCTCGGCGCTGAGCGAGGCCATGATGCCCGAGACCGTCTTGGTCTTCGTGACGCGGTCAAAATTGCGGTGGCCATTTTTGCCGAGCAGCTGCGAGAGGAGAGTGAAGCCCGCCGTCGGGTTGTCGGCCGTCACCGTCTGGACAAGCTGAGCAATCGCAAGCGCCGCCTTGTGAAGGTAGCGCTCCTCGCCGCCGAGATTGTTGATCCAGACGCGCATGAAGTTGGGCGTGAAGACGAGGGGCATCTCGCTCGCCGGCAGCCGGGGGAGCGCCTTGATGAAGATCTGAAAGCCCCAGTACTTGCGCTCGGGTGAGGCCTTGGCGTCAAAGAGCGACTCTGCAGGTGATGGAGGAGGGCTCGGGAGATCAGACGCTGGCCTCAGGGTCTCGTTGCGCGCGCGAGCCGGCGAGACTCACCGTCGACGGCAACGCGGTAGAAGTCGGAGAAGGCGGCGCGGTCCTTGGCGGCCGTCGGTGCCGACAAGTCGGCTCCGGGAGGGAAGTAGAGATCGAGGATGAGATCCCAGACGAAGGGCGGGTTGGGCTTCCACGAGCCCGTGCCCGGGTTAGCCGACGGGCCGGCGGTCGGCTCGTCGTCATCCTCCTCCTCCTCGGAGGTGACGGCCGTGTCGCGGAGGATCTTCGCAAGTGTCGGCAGATTGGTCGGATGGAGGACCGAGGCGTGCTTGAACGTCGGCGCGAGCAGCGACTTCCAAGCGAGGGTCTGTCGAGAGCAAAAGCATCGCGGTCAGCGGGGCAGATTTTGTAAGGGGTGCGCTCGAGACGGACTGGGTATGCCTGCTGCATCTTGACGGCGAGTGCCACCTTCTCGGCCGTCCACTCCTTGCCCTCTTCGCCGTTAAAGACAAAGTCTGCGAGCCACCGGACGCCGTCGGCAGCCCAGGCGACATTGTTGACGGCAAGGCCGTTGACGGCACTGAGGACCGCCCACCAGCAGCTCTCGCGCAGCCAGCTCTTCTGACCGCCGACGGCGATGAGTTGGCCGACGGCCGTCTGGAAGTCGGCAACCGTCGCGCTCGGCTGGAAGAGGAGGCCCGACTCGATGACGGCCGTCAAGCCAAAGAGCCGGGCAAAGAGCAGGTCGCGGACCTCCTGCCGCTGGATCGAGACGGTAATGTGCGAGAAGCGGAGGACGATCGAGATGATCTGCTGGGGCGTGATTGTGTCAAGCCGGGACAGGAGCTGGGAGAGCCGGACCGAAGGTCAGATGGTGCGACCGGAGGCGGAGACAGCGTCAGTAAGCTGGGCATCGAGAGCCCGCTCCGGGCTGCGCGCAAGGCACGCCGCGAGCTAGCAGCGGAGGAGGTGAGAGACGGACCTCGGTGAGAGCGACGGCAAAGCCAAGTCTGCTGCTCTCGCGCGAACTGGCCAGACCGCGGACGAGACGGCGGATCGAGTAGCGCACGTCCTCCGAGTTCTGGCGGTCGAGCTCTCGGTCGAGCCTCCGGGCCTCCTTCGGGTCGACCTCGTGCTCCTCCTCGGCCTCGTCATCCGAGTCGTCGACCTCCTCGCCCGACTCATCGTCGTCGTCGTCGTCATCGTCGTCCGAGCCTGCGGCCGGGCCGGCGGCGGCAGCTGTACCGTCGGCCATGGCGGCATCGTCGTCGTCGGTCGCCGGCGGCGCGGGCTGGGCCTCGAAGCCGAGCTGGAAACGCTCGAGCGCGGTGATGAGCTCGGACGAGGCCTTGAGCCGCTTTTGCTTGGACGCCGCCGAGAGGTCCCAGAAGAGCGGGAGAGTCGTGCTCATCTTGGGCGGATTGAGGGAGGGGAGCTTGGGTGGGTGTGAGCTCGTCCACCCTTCTCCCTCCGCAGGCGGGCGGGCGCGCGCGCGCGCAGCTGCCCCCGCCCCGCCCCGCCGCCGGGCCACGGCCCAAATCTTTCGCACTCGCACTTGCAACTCAGGCAGGCGTTTCGGTTTCGCCCCGCCCTAGAAAAAGGGCTCGTCCGGCCGGGCCAGCGTCCTGACCCCTAACGCGATCTCTAAGGAGATCAACTTCCGACATAGTGCGCACACGTCCTCTCTTTCTGCCTCGTAGCATCAGTCGCTGACGCTTGCTTCCTCTGTTGCGCCTCGCAGAAAGCACCGTCGCAAAAGCTGCACTCCTCTACGGGGGATGAGCGGCTCGTGAAGCCGCCGGCCGTAAGCTCGGAAGGAGACCGATGCAGCAGATTGGGTGAGGCGTCTGGGGCGACCCTACCCCGGGGGTCTCAAAATCTAGCTCGACATTCCGTCTCTCCTCTCTCATTCCCTTTCCTTCTCTGTAGTCCTCTTGTGAGTCACGCTCGCCCGATAGATGCGCGCTGCTCCCCATAACTCCGCCCTGCTCGCGCCTCGAGCTCTGGTCCGTCCGGCCTTGAGCTCCTCTTTGGGTCCCCGGCCTCTTAGCTTGGCTGGGCCGAGGAGAGCATCAGGAGCTCTGTTGTTTGCTCGCGGCAGACGTGTCCGGCTCTGGAGGACGGCCGCGTCAGATTGCGAGAGGCCATGTTCTGAGGTTGAGCAGGAGCGCGCGAGGCTCGTGCCCGCCGCCGGTCGCCCGTCGTCGCCGCCGACCGAGACCGCGAGCTCGCGCCCGCACATCAACCAGCCCCTGTTCCTGTTCTCATCCTAGCCCGGCTCCTCCTGCTCGACTCGGCCGCATCACGTCTTCAGCTCTCTCACCCGATCCGCGCCTTCCGACCGTCTTTGATCAGGGCCCCCGACGATCAGGGCTGAACGCACCCCTCCGGCCTCTCCCCTCCGCCCCCCCTTGCCGCTCCGAGTAGCTCCCAGACCGACCGCCCTGCTGCGATGAACTCGCTCAACTCTCTGATACCGTTCACGACGTCCGGTTCGCTCGTGGACTGCGTCGACAGTGAGTCCCGCCGTCTCGTCGACTCAACCGGGGCGACCCGCCTCAGAGCGTCACCCTCAGAGGGAGCTCGCCGCTGACCGGGCTCGGTCCGACCCATCTGCCGTCTTCGCGTCCCGCCGCCGACGGCGAGCAGAGAAGATGCTCGTCCTCCTGCGCGATGGCCGGAAGTACGTCGGCGTCCTGCGGTCGTATGACCAGTTTGGTCTGTCCTCGCCTCCTTCCATTGGAGCGATCTCGCGAGTGCCCCCTGCTCGCGCCGCTCCTACTGACGCGCCGCCCGACCTGTCCACTTGTGGCTGCCGCCGCCGTAGCCAACCTCGTCCTATCTGAATCGTACGAGCGCGTCTTTCACCCGCCGACGGCGACGTTTGCCGACATCCCGCGAGGCGTGTTCCTCGTCCGGGGCGAGAATGTCGTCCTCATTGGCGAAGTCGTGCGTCCGGCGGCCGCCGTCGCGCGGCCTCTCTCTCTCTTCTCTCCCACCCTCTCAACCGCTCTGCGCGCGTCAGCGAGCTGACCGAAGACTGCTCTCGATTCTGCGGCGGACGCCGATGTAGGATCTGGACGTCGAAGACGAGCCTCCGATCCCGTTGATCCCGGCACCCATACCGCAGGTGCTCCGCGCACGGAAGGAGGACGACGTTCGTCCCTCGCTTGCAACTTGCATATTGTCCTGCGGGTCGCAAGCAAGACTGAAGGCTGACCACTTTGCGACCTCTCCAGGACAAAAAGGCGCGCCTACAGGTCATCAAGGACCGCGCCCTTCACAACGAAGGATTCTCGACCGACAATGCCGAGGGCGACGCCTACTAAACCCTGCTGGCCTCGTATGCGGCCTGTCCGGCGCCTCGAGTGATCAGGTAGTGAGGAGGGAAGGGGTTCTCTGGGTTTTGCAACCGTCACCGGAGATCCCCTGATCGAGCTGGAGCGAGGAAGCGCGAGGCTGCCGCCTGACGGAGCAGGCCGGTCGGTTTAGAGGAGACGATGAAACGACTCGTTCAGTGTAGACCAAGAAGCGCCGTCCCAGCAAAGTGCCCCATGTCGTCGCCGCCCGCTCAGTCGCCTATCGACGACCGACCGAGCGAGACCAGTCGGCGATGTCAGTAAGTCTCGCCGGCGAGCCGGGGCGGCTGAGGCTGAGAGTGGGAGTCGGCAGCGGTCGCGAGCCTGCGCCCGACGTCCACCCGCCCTTCCTCCCCCAACCCTGCTTCCGCTCCCCTCTTCAACCTGAGCCCGCGCAGCCTTGACAGCTCGTACCTGAGCGCTCCCTAGTAGCCGCGCATACCTCCGACCGGCGCGACCTCGAAGATGGACTACCTCGCCCAGGAGATCGCCAACCTCAAGCGCAAGGCGGCGTCTGCGGACGGGCCTGACCTGGCCTCGGCCTCGGCCTCGTCCTCAGCCGCACCGCAGCGCAAGAAGTACATGTCGAAAGGCGAGCTCGAGCGCCAGCGCAAGCTCGACGAGGCTGAGGACGACCGCAAGAAGGCCGAGGCCCGCAAGCAGACGAGCCGGGACGAGCAGATTGCGCTAGCGGCCAAGCTCGCGCGCGACCCCAAGGCGAAGAAGGTCAGGCTCCCTCCCTCCAAGGCTCGCTCTAGCTACGGCTAGCGGAGCTCTTCAACGTCGTGCGCGCGTTGGCTGACCTGGTGCTCGCCATGACTTGCACTCAGTCGCTCCTGCCATTCCCTCCGACGAAGGCTCGGTCACCCGACCCGAGCACGGCGCCGGCGGCGGACGCAGCGACCGGTGCCGACGACGATGCGGCGACCGAGCTCATCGCCTCCTCCTCGACGACGACGGCGGCGGCCCGGCCCGAGGCGTTCAACATCTCACCAGCCGAGGCCGTCCGGCGGCTTCGGCAGAAGGGCCAGCCGATCCGGCTGTTCGGCGAGGACGACAAGGACCGTCGGCTCCGGCTGCGCGCGCTCGAGCTCATGGAGGAGCGTGGCGGGGCGGCCGGCGGCGGCCTCAACGACTTCAAGAAGGCGCTCGAGGACATGCAGGCTGGCATGGACGAGAAGGAGCAGCACAAGAAGTCGAGCAAGACCGCCGGCGAGGGCCCGAGCAAGGCTGCGATCGGCGTCGGCATGGGCATGGGCGAGGGCGGTGTGATTGACCTCGGCCTGCTCAAGACGGACCCGGACAAGCTCTACCCGCTCATTTACTACGCCATCAAGGTAGGAGTTCTGACGCCAGCAGCAGCTTACAGTTCGTGTCGGCCCTGACTCCTCTCTTTGTCGCCTCTAGCGAACGCTCAAGGACTGGGAGCAGACGCTGGCCGACCGACCAGGTACATCTTTGCTCCCCTCTGATTCAGCCGGCCCCTTCCTAGGCTGACCTTGAGCTTTGATCCGTCTTTCAGCCGAGATCCGGCAGTCGTCGCAGGGGATGCGTGCTGCTGCCGTTCAGGTCCAGTCAGCAGAGTACCTGAAGCCTCTGTTCAAGATGCTGCGAGCACGGGTGCGTTTCTCCCCTTTGTTGCCTCTTGCGGGCCGCCATGATCAGCTTGATCAAGCACTGACCCGACGCCCCCCCCCCTCCCGCTGATCGCAGAACCTGCCCGCAGACGTCCTCGGCCGGCTCGGGGAGATCATGCACAACATGCAGATCCGGCAGTACCAGCGGGCTAACGACTCGTATCTCCGCCTGTCGATCGGCAATGCTGCCTGGCCGATCGGTGTCACCATGGTCGGGTACGTTGGCTCGGCTCGAGTCCATCGCGCGCTTCCATTGCTGACCGTCGTCCGTTGGCCCCTTACAGTATTCATGCCCGTTCGGCGCGCGAGAAGATCTCGTCTGACTCGGTCGCGCACGTCTTGAACGACGAAGTCAGCCGGAAGTACATCCAGAGCGTCAAGCGGTGCGTCCCTCGCCTCTGCTTCGGTTCGAACTTGCGCTCGATCATCGCTGACAAGCCGTGCTGTCGATCCCCCCAGGCTCATGACGTTCGCGCAGACAAAGTACCCGCCCGACGACGTCTCGCAGATGATGGGCTGAGGGGCGCGTGTCGCGATGATCTTATTCAGCGCTGGTCCTGTCGAATCTGGTGTGAGGTCTGATCGTGTGAGCCTTGAGAGTATGCAGAGCGACGGACGCTCTCCGTGAGGGGCGGCTGAAGTCGTACGCGCGCTCCGCCGGCTATGGGCGCGGCCCGGTCAGCCCCAGCTCCGACGTCAGAGCTCCCCCTTCGCTATTTTGCCCTCCGACAGACTTCTGCCTCATACTCTTGCTCCTCTATTTCACTAGCCCTGCCTTCACTTGGAGGCCACGACAAGAGGACGATGACGGCACTCCACTACCCTGCCGGCCAAGGTCGTGAGTGCTCCCGTCTTCCCGGCCTGAGGCCTATCGTGAGCTCCGGCTGACATTGCTGGCTGCTCTTCAGGCTGGCCCATGACTGTGATTCCTCTCTCTCCCCTCCTGATTTGACGCCCCGCTCTGACGCTTTCAATGCATCCCAGGCCTCCATCCAATGGTGCGAGGAGGACTACACGGTCAGCTACTGGATTGCCGAGTGCGTCCCATCGGTCGGAGGACCTCTCTGACCGGCTTGTTGCTGACGAGCTCTTGTCTGGCATGCCCGCCGACCTAGGTTCGTCAACACAATCAGCAACATTCCTTTCATGGCTCTTGGCCTCTACGGCATCGGGCGCGCTATCCAGGAAGGCCTTCCGCTTCGCGTGGCGCTCTCTTACTCTGGCTTGCTCGTCGTCGGCGCCGGCAGTGCGTCATCCGGGCCTCCTAGACTTGCCCTTTCCCGTGCTCCGTCGCTGACGGTCGATCTTGACTCGCAGGCTTCCTCTTCCACATGACCCTGATGTGGGTCTTTCAGCTCTGCGACGAGCTGCCGATGATTGGCTTCAGCTCCTTCCTCGCCTGGTCTGTCTTCAACATTGAACCCGGCTACGCCAACACGGCCTTCTCGATGGCCTCGCTCGCTGCCGTCTTCCTGGCGGATTTGGCGATGGCCATCACCTATGTGCGCCCTCTCCTCGCTTTCACCCGCGACCTGGCGGCCAGACTCACTGACAGAGGGCCGTCGTTAGGTCCGGAATCCGAAGCCGCTGCTGCATCAGGTCGCCTTTGGCCTCATCATGCTCACCCTCGTCGCTCGGACGTCGTGGCTCATCAAGCATCGCCTGCCCGAGCGCGAGCGTGAGAAGGTCACCTCTCTGTACAGCAGGGGCGCCCTTCTCTTCCTCTTTGGCTTCGCCTGCTGGCAGGTTGACGAGAACTTCTGCGGCTCGCTCCAAGCCGTCCGTAGCTACCTAGGGCCGACGCTCGGCGCAGCAACCGAGCTTCACGCTTGGTGGCATCTGTTCACCGGCCTAGGCTCCTACCAGATGGTCTCAGCGGCAACGTTGCTGGTCCTGTCGGTTAAGTCTCCTTCCGAGCGCTTCGAGCTTGTCCCGAGCTTCGGCGGCCTGCTGCCTTACGTCCGGCGGGTCGACTCAAGCCGCAAGAAGCGATAGATGCGACTGCCAACAGAACGCCCTCTCGCGTTGGCCGGTCGCACACACAAGACATCAAGGAGTGCATCTAGATTGTATCAGAGTCGGGATTAGCAGAAAGTTGTCACATCGTTGTGTCGTCAAAATCGCCCCAGGCACCGCCGCTCTCGATTCGGGCGTACTCGAGCAGCAGTCGGTACTGGTAAGCGATGAGGTCCTCTGCAGCGCGGGCGCATCGCGGCAAGGGGTCAGCGTCGAGATTGCTTCGCGATTGGAGCGAGGACGAACCTTTGCGCCATGTGCGCTGGACCCAGCACCGTGAGTTGTGCGCGAGCCGACGAGCAACCTCGTCACGCACGCCTTTGCCGCTCTTCTTGGTCCAAAGCGGACCTCGGAAGCTGTAGGATCGCGGGCGAGCATCCGATCAGCTGGGGAGGGCGGCGCTTCTTGGCGAAGGGAACTGGGGTAGCTAACGCACAAGCTCATAACGGAGGCAATGTCGGTGTAGTCGATCTTTTGAAAAACGATCGCGCAAGTTAGTCTCGGTTGATGGCTCTGGCTCGGAAAGGGACGGACCTTCATTGGCACGTATGCAAACCACTCGGGCAGGATGTCGGTATTCCACTCCGGGACTGGCACGCGCGATAGACGGTCAGCTTGGCGCATCGCACGATCGCACTCCTCAATGAAGGTGGGTGACGCACAGATCGTGCTCTTGAGGACGACGCTGTTGGTGCTCATCAGCCTCCGGAAGCGGCTCGTCCAAGCATTGCCCTGCGGATGGTCGGTTCGAGCGGCAATCAGCGTTACTCATGCCAGCCACGTAAAGGGATTGAAAGGACTTAGGGCTCACGTCGATGTCGTAGAGGTACTTGGAGTTCTGCGAGAGGCATAGGAGAACGATCAGCGCGATCCGTGAGCTTTTAGACGGACTGCAAAGGAAGAGTCGCACGTCGGCGACCGCCTGGCCGTCCTCGGGCGCGAACTCAAGGATCTTGCTGCGGGTCGGCGGGGAGCAACGAGCGAACTTCAGCCGGTGACTAGAACGAGAGCGCTTTCAAGTCGATCGCACCTCATCTCGGCGCAGGTTCCGTCGGACGAGTTGCACTGCAGCGGCTCGCCCGCCAGCTTGACGTCGTACGCCCACGCGCTCAGCTCGGCCGGGGCGACGTACTTCGTCTCGGCCTCGCCATCGTCACCGACGACGAGCACCGGCAGCGATTTGCGGGTCGACGGGTCGTTGAGCGCCTTGTGCAAACGGAAACGATGCCCCGAGCGCCAGCGGTGGCCGTGATCCCGGTCCTTCGTGCCGCCGGTCGAGTGACCGCGCTATCGAATCGTACGGGTGAACTGGGTCAGATGCAACGCCTGCATAAAACGGCCGAGGAAACCGAGATGATCCGTGCCACGCACCCAGTAGAGCTTCTCCGATTTCTTGCGCTCCCACTTGAGCGAATCGACGTGCTCCTTCTCAAAGTCAATCTGGCGATCGTATGCGCGCACGAGCGGTCAGTGGCCTGCTGACCCGCCGCCCCATCTCACCTTGCGCGGCCACTCACTTTGTCAAACGGAATGCCGCCGATATCGGCCATGCCTTCGACCTTGCTCATCGCGAGCACGGGAACGAGCCCCTCGGGCCCGAACCGGATCGACGGCTGGGTCCAAGCGCCTTTCTCGCCGACAAGGAAGCCGTGCTTCTCGGCGAGCTCTGGGTGGAGGCACAAGCTCTGGGCGAGCCTGTGCGACGTTGGCGAGATGAACTCGCGATGAGGGGAGCCCGAGGGCGGCGCTCCATGCCGGAGGGGCGAGTCTACTGGGCAGGCAGCAGGCCAGAGAGGTCGAGAGGTAGGCGGCGAGTCTGGCAGGGACGAGAGCTCTGTGGGCGGCCCGTCAATTACAAGTCAGCCTCTCGAGGACACGCCCGCATGAGGGCCTCTCGCTGACATACGCTTTCGTTGAGAGGCCGCTTCCAGCAGGGCTTGTTTGCTTTCCCAGTCGAGCAGCACTTGCGGCTCATCCATGAGGCCAAATACGACCCTATCAGAGCGGCAGACGGAAAGGCTGTCAGCAGCATTGCTGGAGGGGATCGCATCGTGAGGAGACGACCCACGTCAGGTCGGGGAGCTCGCCAACGATGGGCTCGATGAGCTCGAGCTGGCCGTCCGACCTCCTGTGCTCCCAGTAACCGCTCTGCGAAAGACAGACAGCAGGACGCGCATAGTCTTGTCAGCGGCTGGAGGTCGCACGGTGGGGTCAAGCTCTGCGGTGCGATGCGGCGTTTCGACCCCTTTCCCCGAGAAACATGCCCTTCATCACTTGCTGGGCCTCTGCCCCCCCAAGCCGTGCGTACGCGCAGCACATCACCCAGTTTACCCAGCGCGGCCGTGCTGCCGAGCCAGGGAGCTTCTGTCCGGCCCGCCTTTGACGACGACGACTCGTCCCCGTCCGACCCAAATGCGAGCGACAGAAAGGCAGCCGGGCTCACCTCCGACAGGCCCTCGGTGTAGATGGCCCTGGCCGCTCCCGACTTGACCTCGAGCATGACCGTCCCGCGAACAGACTTGGCCTGAGCGAGCCGGCGGGTAAAGTCGTCATGGGTGAGGCCCATGAAGGGCGCGAGCGAGTCCCAGATCGAGTCGTACTCGTCCGGCAGGAGAACCGCGTGCTCGGACGCCTGCGGCCGTCGAGCACGGTCAGGGACCACAGATGACAGCAGCAAAGAAAGCGTCGATGTCGACTGCAGATACTGCGGAGCCCGACGTACATAGCTCCACCAGCGGTCGAAGCCGCGCGGCGGCGGCCGTCCGTAGCGACGCTTGTACTCGCCGACGGCCTCCTTGAGGGACCGGCTCCGCCTACCGACCATGCGCCGAAACTTCTGCTCGCCACGGACGACGAGGCCGAACAAAGGATGAGGGCCGCCCTCGGAGGATGCTGCCGTCAGGCCGAGGTAGTCGCCTTCGAAGCCGTTCTCTTTTAACGTGGCCGCCGGGTCGAGATCGAGCTTGCGGCCGGCAAGCCAGCGCGGTGCGCCGTCGGTCGCGCGCGTGAGAGTCGACCGGAGCTGGTCGATCAACTTGCGTTCGGCGGTCGGGAAGCCGAGCGTGGGATCGAGAAAGGCGCAGACGTCGCCCTCGGCAGCTGGGTCGGGCGCGTAGAGGGTGGCGTGGGCGGGTGACCAGACTGGCGAGGACGAGGACGCGTCGGCTCCGCCCGACGACGAGGGCCATCGGCCGCTTGTCGACGGCTGGAGCTGGAGGACGAGGCAGCCGAGGGCAAAGATGACGCAGACGGCGGCGGCATAGGGGAGCGCCCTCGTCGGGACGAGCTGCGACGCCTGCGGGACCCGGCGCGAGGCGGCCTGCCGTAGGGCCGGCGGGACGAGTCGTTCGGCGAGCGTCGGTGGCCGCCGGCGGGCTCCTCCTCGCCGAGGCGACGACGACGACGCGTTCGAGAGGCCCGCCTCGTCGGCCAGCAGCAGCTCGTCGTCGTCGGCGTCGGCGGCGCTGAAGAGGGATCGGCTCGGCGACGACGACGAGGCTGACGACGGCGGCGGCGGGTACGACAGCGTGGACGGCGCCATCCTGAGGGGGGTCGGGAGGTGGGCGGCGGACGAACGAGGGCGCGGCGGAAGACTATGCCTCTGACTGCAGGCAGGCGAGCGATCGGCCTGGCCGGTCGTGTCCAACGGGTCTCACGAGCTCAAGCACGAGCACCGTCGATGGAAGCGACCGTGAAGGAGAGAAAGGTCAGGGTAGGACGGCGGGTGGTGACCGACCCCGTTCCATTCCTCCTGCGTCGCCAGCCCGGACCGCGTGCGAGCTGCTGCAGCTGCTGCCGGCCGGCCAGCCTGCTCAGCGAGACGAAAGGTCCGGCGGCGGCGCCGTCACCCGGCCGATCGACGCGCACCGTGACGGGCCCGGCCGCTCGGTTCGAGCGTGGCGCCAAGCTCAACCGCGCGCCAGACTCGCATGCCCGAGCGTCGTTGACGACAGCACGAGACGGCCGGCGACGTCGGACAGCCCTTCGCTGGCGGTCCGGCAGCAAGCGGGCGAGGTTGCAAGATCTCTGCGTAACGGAGGCAGCGACGGAAGACATAGTCGTACAAAGCTGGGGAAAGAGGGGGGGGGGTGTCGAAGTGGTTTACAACGCGTCGCAGGAAAGAAAGCACACCACTCAACGTCCCTCCTCGGTCGAGATCTCTCGGAGTCCTAGGTAACACTGACGGCGACGGCATCCGGTGCCGGATCAGCCGGTGGACCTTGAGCGACCGATGGAGGCAGCGTTGAGTCGAGGGCAGCGACGGCGGCAGGAGCCTCTTCGCGCGGGCCGGTCGGCTCGAGCATGTGGGCGTCGCCAGCGTCTGCCTCAGCCTCAGGGGGTGCGGGCTCCTCGCCACCCGCGGCGGTCGTCGCGGCCCGATCTGTCGCTGCTGAGGGTGGCGCCGGTCGCGGTGGCGGCGGGTTCGGCGAGCGCGGGCGTCCAATCGACGGTGATGGTTCAAGAGGGGTCTCGACGGTCGGCTTCGACTCCTCGGCAGCATCGCTCGCCTCCGCCTTGACGTCAGCGGTAGGCTCAGAGGGCTCGTCGTCCGCCATCGCAACGTCCTCCGTAGCCAGGCGCTCATCCGCCGGTAGTGCAGCCTTGACGTCGACCGCCATCGGCTCCGCCTCTTGAGCCGGTGCCGACTCTGCAGCCTCGTCGCGCATCGGACCGCCCTCGCGCTGCTGCCGGCGCTTCTGGGCCCGGCGGTCGACGAGGCCGAGCTCCTTCTGCGCGGCCGTCAGGCTGTCGCGCAGGCCGCCGAGCTCGAGCCGCTTCGCACTCCGTTCGAGCATAAAGTCGTCGAGCCGGATCTTGTGCCACCTGCAGCAGGGCGGGAGCAGCGTTTGTCGCCCGTCCATCAGTCAAAAAGAAAGGACAGCCAGCTGGAGAGGGAAGGGGACGCACGCAGAGTGAGCGTCGCAACGCTTGCGCGAGGTGTTGCACCAGACATCGTCCGGGCTGTCGGCCATGTAGGCGCGGACCGCCTGGGGGCTCGGCCCGCCCTCACCGCCGACCGTCGGTGTCGGCGTCGTGCCCGGCTCGAGCTCGAGCTCCAGCGGGCCGACCGTCGCCCGGCCCTCATCGCTCCGGACCCAGGCGGTCCACTCGACCTCGCCGAGGACGAGGCGCTCGTCAAAGCCACAGACCCGGTTCGAGGCCGGCCCGCTGTCAAACTTGGACTTCTTTTTCTTGGGGTTGTACGGCTCGGGCGCCTGGGCCGGCTCCGAAGGGGCAGCCGGCACCACTGGCACCGGCGCCGCCGCTGCAACCTCTTGGCCAGGAATGTCGGTGAAGATCAGCGCGCCGTTGCTGTCGAGCTGGACGAGGTCGGCCCGACGGGTCGCGAGCGAGAGCAGCATCAGCCGCTTGGCCAGCAGGCCGAGATGGCCTTCAACCGCCTCGATCGACCGCTGAAGCTCGGCCGCCCGATCAGAGAGCCGCCGCCGGGGCTCGTCCGGTGCCGGGAGCGGGAAGGGCAAACCGCCCGGAAAGTCGGCATTCGAGATGCAAGCCCCTGATGGGGGCTGAGCGTCGGCCGTCGATGCTTCCAGATGTCGGCGCGGGAGGCCAGCGTTGTCGAGGAGGCGGACGAGGTGCGTCTCGCCGCATGTCGTTGAACAGTATCTGAGGGTTCATACGTAAGAGGGTCAGGGCAGTGCCGGGAGCGTTTGCCCGGGGCAGGGCGCACTTTGTGAGGCCGGCAACGGCCGACTTGAAGCAACCCTCCGTCTGGCACTTCGTCTTCCACGTCGTGCGCTCGTCGGTCACTGACAATGCAAGAGTTGGTCAGCATCGTCTTTGGCGACGAACAGACGAGCCCCACGTGGACGGTGGACGCACTCTCGACGCAGCGAGGACAAATGAACTGGCCGACGAGCTCGATCCGGTCCTCTGGCAGGCCAACGCAGGTCGGGTGGTACCACTGCTCGCACCTGGTGCAGACCGGGAAAGGTCAAGGTCAGCCGCTACGCCGAAAGGGCCAGGCCGCATCGCGGTGCGAGACGCACATGTCGCAGGCAAGCATGATGCGGTCCTCGTCATACTTCTCTTGACAAAGGCAGTAGAGGGCGTCGTCCTCCTCTTCCTCATCGTCCTCCTCGTCCTTGGTCTTGGCGGGAGCCGATGATGGCTCAACCGAGAATGAGCCGTGCCGGTCGGCCGTCGCTGACCGTGAACGGCCACTGGCAGGACCAGGCGAAGACGAGTTGCGGCCGCGCGAGAGCGAGGCGTTCGTCGACAGGGCCGTCTTCTGCAGGACCGACCGCAGGGGCCGAAGCGCGCGCTGCGTTAGTCAGGCTCGCGTTTGAGGGTAGACGAGAAGCGGAACGAAGTCACGCACCTTGGCAGACGATCTGCTGGACTTCTTGCTCTTGCCCTCATCCTTCGACGCACTCGTCGCCTTGCGCTTGGCAGGGATCGACGACGATGACGATCCGGCCACGATCGTGGCCGACTTGGCCGATGACTTCTTCTTGCCGTCCGCAGCCGTAGCCGAGGTCGATGACTTCGGCTGTGGATGGGGCAGGCAGAACCGCGACATGACGGGAGTCAGCTCTCGGTACATGGATGGGAGGCGGGCAGCAAGACGGGTGGGGACTGACCTTCGAGGAAGAGGATGCCGCCGAGATCGGCTTCTTCCCAGAAGACGCGCCTGCGGAAGCGACGTTGTCTGCGGCCGGGCCCAGCTCCGAGCCAGAGGCCCCAGCATCGGACACGCCTGGTACCGGCGGCACCCAGCCCTGGACGGCGGCTTCGATCTCAGCCCGGCTCATAGTCTTGAGCTTCTCGCCCTATTCGACGACAGAAGGGTTGGTGGAGGGAAAGGGGCAAGCTTGGTCAGCTCTGTGAGTCGCGACGGACGCGCCGGGCCGCGCGCGCGACGCAGCGGCCGGCCAAGGGGAGAGGAGGGGGGACTGACCGAGATCGAGAGGCCCTTGCGCCAGGCCCGGCCGAGGCCCTTGAACTTGCCCCGGTCGCCGTTCTTCTTGCTAGTCGTGTCGGCCTCTGCGGTCGCGAGCTCGGCGTTGTCGAGTGACTCGGATGGTGGGGGTGCTGCCGCTCCGGCTGCAGCCGTCGCCACCTCGGCCGCCGCCGCCGCCGGTGCTGAGCTCGCCGGAGCTTCCCCGCCAGGCGTCGCCTTCGCCTTTGCCTTGGCTTTGGTCGAGCTGCCGGCAGCGACGGCGGCGACGGCGCCGACCGTCGTCTTAGGCTTCTGCTTCTTCTTCTTGGCCGGCGGCTTGCCGGTGGCGACGGGCTCGGGGGCCTTCTTGGCCTGCGGCGACGACGACGGCCCGTCCGGGTGGGCCGCCCGCCGGGCCAACTTGACGCGCTCGGCTGTGGTCAGCGTGTCGTCCCACTCGAGTAGCTCGGCCGGGATCGGCACCTCTTCGCCACCCTTGTTGGCGAGGCTGGCGGAGGACGCGTCGGATGGGCCGCCGGTGGGAGGCTGGCTGGCTGGTCCTGGGCCGGCGACGCCGAAAGGCGGGAGCTGGTGGCCGGCCGACGACGGCGAGGGTGCCTGACCGACCACCGCCTCGACCTTGAAGGCCGCCTGGCGACTCGACACCTGGCCATTTGCGTCTCCAATGGCTCCGCTGCTGCTGGCTTGCGATTGGGCGAGCCCAGTAGAGCCATGGGCGAGGCCAGGAGGTGCCACCGGCGCGCCGTTGGAGCTTGCAGCCGACGTGGACGCGGCGGCCGCCTGTTGCTGCTGCTGCTGCTGCTGCTGCTGGGCGACCGCCAGAGCGAGCGCATCGAGCCCGCCGCCGGTGACAAAGATGTCTGCTGCTGGATCGGCCATCCAGACGGGAGAAGCGGGGGTCTGTAGGGAGGGAGGGGCGGGCACCGCGGATGGGGTTGCGAGGCAGGGTCCGGACGCGGCGGGACGGGCGTGGTCGCCCCGGTTGAACGCTGCTTGCTGCTCCCTCCGTCCATGACCCCCTCAACTCGCCAGCCCGCCATCTCGCCTACCCACCAACCCCTCTCACATTCACACGCCTTCCTAGACTAGAGAACGGCGCAGGTCGATTCTGGCTCGACACCCGTAGCGGTCCGCCTGATATGTCCGCCTCGCCGTCGCCGCCGCCGTCGGCCGAGTCGATCGCCACGGTCGAGCACGCACTCTTCTGCTTCGACGTCCTCTCGGCCCACCTCTCGCCAGCCTCGACCCCTCGGACGGCCTCGCCGGCGCCTCAGTTTGCCAACGCGACCGACGACTATGCCGTCTTCGTCACCTGGAACACACTCCGGCCCGGTCGGGAGCCCAAGCTGAGGGGCTGCATCGGCAACTTCACACCGCGCGAGCTCGGCGAGCAGCTGCGCGAGTATGCCCTCATTGCGTGCGTCGTCGAACACGTACCCGGGACCGCTTGAAGGAAAGCAATCGTTCTCTGGACTGACATGCTTGATGATGTGCCCTCTCTTCTCGTAGCGCACTCGAGGACACCCGTTTCCGGCCGATCAAGGCGACCGAGCTCCCGACCCTCGGCTGCGGGTGCGTCGTCCCTCCGATCAGAGCGGCGGTCGTCTCACCATCTCACCTCAAGCTGACGCCGAGGTGACTTCCTTTGACATGTCCAGCGTCTCGATCCTGACGCCCTTTGAGCCCTGCGCGCACCCCCTTGACTGGGAAGTTGGCACGCATGGCATCTATCTCTCGTTCAAGCCGCCGTCGTCATCTGTGCGTCTGACCGTGCCCTGCTGCGCTCCCGCCGTCCATCGCCGCCTCGCGTGGCCCCTTCCTGACCGGCTCTTCGACCTCTGGCTTCTTTTCCTACAGCGCACGCTCAATGCGACGTACCTCCCTCAGATCGCCTCTGAGCAGGGCTGGACCAAGGAGGAGACGCTCGAGTCGGCCCTCCAAAAGGCCGGCTTCCGCGGCGAGCTCGCCGACGTCTGGCGCGAGGGCGACGAGCACTTGGACGCTCGCGAGCTCAAGCGCCAGGGCCGAGGTACCTTGACGGTCCGCCGGTACCGGAGCGAGAAGTCAGAGGTTAGCTGGCAGGAGTGGGTCGATGCCCGGGCCTAGCGAGGATCGTGGCCGGCCTCGGCCACAGCTCGACGACCGCCACCTATCCAGAATCCGAAGACTGCTGCTAGACAGTCTGCTTGTAGATAGCTGATGACCTGCGTCCCCATTGGACGCCTATGACTCTTCTTCTTGACAATCCGAGATCGTGCGAACGACGGGCAGGTTCGGGCTCTGGGCGAGCCCTCTACTGACGTCTGCGACTCTGACTTGCCAGCTCTATATCGTCCATGCTCCGTCCGCGCCGCTCTCATATCGAAATCACCGTCCGTCTGGTGGACGGCTCATGCCGACACGATGCATACGCCAGAGGCCGGCATCGAGGTCCCGACCAGATGTCTTCCCACCCCCGGCAGGGCTGGCGACTGATTGCTCGCTCATCGACGGGCTCAGCAAGCTGCCCCTCGTCTTCGTCCCTTCTCGAGATCTGCGGACACATCCGCGCTCACCACAGAGATAATCGGATGTAGCTGTCCACCTGATTGACGATGGCCTCGTCGTCTGCGCGCCGCACAGTCGAGCTGCTCGGCGCAACGCCGGACAGGGTCGGGCGCTTCGCATCGCCTTGCCTTCCTGTGCACACGGACACGTGCCTCGCAGAGGGACGCATATAGGAATAAGCCCCTCGCCCGTGTTTGCAAAGCGACGTGCAAGATCGGCGCCGCTGCCGAGCGAGCGCGTTCCGGCAGGCCGGCGCGAGAGCGACGGCAGCCGGACGTCGTCGGCTCCCTCGGCTCCGCGACGCAAGCTTCTCGAGAGGCCTGTCCAGTGACCTCGACGCGACCGGACTCGGGAGATTGCCCGTCGTCGCGTGATATCCGTCTTCGGGTCGCCCTTGCAGCTCGCCCGAGCCGCACGGGGGAGGCGCGTCGGCCGAGGAGGCTAGCAAAGGCAGATCGACAGCGTGGTGCCGCAGGGCCGCCAAGCCGGCGTCCACCAAAGGCGCCGACGAGCGCCAGGGATAAGAACGTTTTGGCCGTCGACGCCCTTCTTCCTTGACAGAAGTTTCCGTCAAAAGCTCCGCCACTCGACTACATCCTCAAGGATCTAGAGAACTCTCGCTAGAAGCTGTACGTGCGGACGGTTTCCTTCACAGGCTCGCGTCCGAGCTGCCTTCCCCGCCCGGTCGGACAACGCCGACGGTGCGCTGACCCTCCGAAGCTCCGACGCCCTTCGCCCTCCCTCGACGCAGGCAGGTCCGATCCATCTGTCCATTCATCCGTCTCGCGCTCAAACGATCGTCCGGAAGCTGACTTTGCGATGCCGCTCGCGTTCCAGCGGCCAGTCAGCATCGATCTCAAGCTCGCCCCCTCGCCTCTTGCTCGCAGCTCCCGCCCGCCCGCAGCACCTCGTCGGCTGCCATGCTCGCCTTCCAGCTCTCCGCCCTCGCCCTCGGCGTCCTCTCGACCGCCACTTCTGTCGTCGCCTCCGAGGCTGGGAAGACGGACTACCTGCTCGCCTCGCGCTACTCGCCCGTCGGCCGCCCGGTCAAGCGCGGCTTCCAGGAAGATGGGACTTAGTCAGTCAGCGACCCTTCAGAAGCCTGCCGCGCCCAGCTGACGCTCATCGTCACTCCTTGTCTGCAGCAACATCACCATCATCCACACCAATGACAATCACGCGCACCTCGATATCTTCCGACACGTTCGTGCCTCCCTCTCGCTGTTCTTTTCGTCGACCAGGTTGCTGACTTGCGTGGCGCACGTCAGACGGGAGTCGACTGCCCGGCCGACAATGTCGCCAAAAACATATCTTGCTTTGGCGGCGCCGCCCGGCTCCTGTCCAAGATCAACGAGATCAAGGAGAGCGTCAACGACAGCATCGTCCTGAACGCCGGCGACGAGTGGCAGGGAACGTGAGTGACGGGGCCGCTCCCCTCCGCCCGACGGACTTCGACTGACCTACCCTTACACCACGACCTAACCCCTCTCCCAACCTAATCTAACCTGACTTTATCCTGATTGACTTCCTCGACGATCTGACAGCCTGTTCTACTCGTACTTCAAGCCTGAGGGACAGAAGATTGCCGAGGTCATGAACAAGTTCCCCTACGACGCTTGGACGCTCGGGTGAGCCCCTCTCCTTTAGCGCGGTGAACTGCCCAGCTCGTCTGACCGCCTGTTCGTCCACCCCAGCAACCACGAGTTTGACGCGGGCAACGAGCCGCTGAGCAACTTCCTCGCCAACCTGTCGTTCCCCACGATCTCTACCAACATCAAGACCAACGACACCAAGCTCGCGGCGCAGCTCATCCCGTTCCTCGAGATGCCCCAGCACAACCTGTCTATTGTCGCCGTGACCACCGTCGACGTGCCCGACATTGCGCAGCCCGACGCCGGTACGACCTTTGAGCCCTACAGCATGCTCCAGGGTGTCATCGACGGCCTGCTGGACGGATCGATCGGCAACGGCACGACGACCCGAGTGATCGCCCTGACCCACATTGGCTACGAGAACGACATCGCCCTCGCCAAGTCGCTGCGCCGCTGCTCGCTCCTCGTGGGAGGACACAGCCACACCGCGCTCGGCGGCGACCCCAAGTACTCGCAGGGCGACTACCCGACGCTAGTGAAGGACGCAGACGGGGAGGACGTCATGGTTGTGACTGCCTACCGCTGGGGCGAGTATCTCGGCCGGATCGACGTCGCGTTCGAGGCCGGCAGTGGCAAGATTGCTGCGTACACCGGTGGTGAGTATCGCGCTCCTCTCCCTTGTGCTCTGATTTGATTGCTGATCTCCTGCTGCTCCTCAATTCTTCGCAGCGCCGATCATCATGTACGAGAACAGCACAGCCGACGCCGAGCTCGAGAAGCAGATCCAGGAGTACCGCGAGCCGTTCGAGGCATACAGCCTGGTTGTCATCGGCGAGACGCTCACCGAGCTCAGCAACGCATGCTACGACTCAGAGTGCACGGCAGGCGACGCGATGACGGACGCCATGTGAGTTGTCGTCGCTCGGGCGGCCGTCGCACTCTCCGAAGCTCACCCTCTGCCTCGCGCCCTGTCTCCTCCAGGGTCTGGTCCCGCTCGCAGTCGGGCGCTCAGATCGCAGGCGCGATCCACAACGCGGGCGGCCTCCGGAGCACGATCGCCGGCCCGAACATCACCCAGGGCGACGTGCTCGCCCTCGCGCCGTTCGGCAACCAGCTCGTCGAGATGACCTTCACCGGCGACCAGCTCTGGGACATCTTTGAGGGCGTCGTCTCTGAAAAGAACAGCGCAGGTCTCGTACGTCTGTTGCTCTTTCTCGGCCTGCTTCCCGACCTCAAGCTGATCTATGCCTCTTTGGACTGTCTAGGACACCAACCCGATCCAGGTCTCGAAGGAGATCAAGTTCACCTGGAACCCGAACGCGACTGTCGGCGCCCGCCTGATCTCCCTCGAGATCAACGGCACGTCGGTCCAGCCCACGACCAACTACACAATCGTCACGCTCGACTTCATCGCCACCGGTAAGTACGGCTTCAGCTCTACTATTCGAGCGCCGCGGGCTTTCTGCTCACAGCCCTGCGACATCACAGGCGGCGACGGCATTATCCCGAACGCGTCCAAGGCTGCGCCGCCGACGCTCGGTGTGCAGGACGAGGTCTTCTCCGCTTACGTCAAGGCCATGTCGCCCCTCAACTACACGATCGAGGGCCGCATCGTCCAGACGACCTCGACGACCCAGCTCAAGCCCGGCTCGTCGGCTGGCAATTCGAGCACTGGCAACTCGACCGCTAGCGGGGCCGCCGCTGCCTCGCCCGGCTCTGCGTACGTCTCGCGCAGCAGCACTTCCACTGACACCACTTCAACTGACTTTATCTCTCCGCACCTTCCAACAGCGCGGGCCTCACCATCCAGGGCAGCCTGCCGGGCCTCGGTGCGCTGTCGATCGGCGCCCTCTTCTTCGGCCTTGCCCTCTAGACGGCCCTGCCTTTCCCAACTCGCTTCTCACCTTTTGTACCTCGAGAGAGCGCTCTGCTCTGCTTTCTCTTTCCATCCCGGTCCAGTTCTATAGTACGATCCCATGCTTCTTCATTCGCAACAGCTCCTGCACCAGTCTCTGCAGCTTTCTTTCTGTGCGACGGCACCCACGCACGTGCCCGCCCTGCCTTCTCTCTCGCACGGTCGTCATGCAAAACGTCATCGCATCTACGGGCAGCTTAGCACCTTGGCGGGACGAGACCAGATCTAAAGGGCCTCCTTGACCTTCTCGGCCGCCTGCGCAAAGTACGACTTAGACTCGGACGGCGAGGGCTTGATCGTCGCCGGGTTCTCGGGCGACCACTGGGTGAGAAGAGGGCGCGTCCAGAGAGGTCAGCTGCTGAGATTTATCGATGACGACAGCGCCGACTCGCGGAGACTCACGTCGG
>Ga0308160_10001261_pt1 | contig 37156 bp, 41 predicted proteins | sample PhyFR1_FD_201036 | JGI IMG/M metagenome (GOLD analysis project Ga0308160, IMG submission 201036) | Phyllosphere microbial communities from UC Gill Tract Community Farm, Albany, California, United States - DLSLF.R1 | ecosystem: Host-associated > Plants > Phyllosphere > Unclassified | place: USA... | reverse complement strand
GTTTCGCGCTGCCCTTTATCGTCGACGCTCAGACCCTTCGCAGGAGTGCGCCTACTACTCTTACGCGCCCGTCACCGAGGCCAAGGCCCAGTTCCCGACGATCTGGGAGACGGCGACCATCGTTGCCGGTGACACCGCCGCCCAGGAGAAGTTCAACGAGATCAACAGCACGCTGCCGTCGTACATTGTCCCCAAGGGCACGCACAACGGCGACTTCTCGTCCTTCACGCCGACCTACAACAGGTCCGACCCCGACTGCTGGTGGACGTTCAACAACTGCGTCGACAGCAAGTACTCGTACCTCAAGGACAACAATGTCGCCGACATCTGGCGCGTGCCCGAGCCCGAGACGTTTGGCCTCCAGTTTGACGACGGGCCCAACTGCACGCACAATGCCTTCTACGACTTCCTCAAGGAGCAGGACGTCACCGCCTCGATGTTCTACATCGGCTCAAACGTCCTCGACTGGCCGCTCCAGGCCCAGCGCGGCTACCAGGAGGGCCACGAGCTCTGCGTTCATACATGGTCCCGTCCTGCTGTTTGGTCGCCTCTTGGCCCGAGACCGCATCGCTGACCTTCCCCCTCTCCCTGCAGGTCGCACCAGTACATGACGTCGTTCTCCAACGAGGAGGCCTTTGCAGAGCTCTACTACACGGTCAAGGCGATCAAGCTCGTCACCGGCGTCACCCCGACCTGCTGGCGCGCGCCCTTTGGTGACGTCGACGACCGCATCCGCACGATCGCCCACGGTCTCGGCCTCCAGCACATGATGTGGGAGTACGACTCGGTGCGGCTTTCTTCATATCTGCCTGCCTGCTTTTGCCTCGATTCGCAGTCGGACTGACAACGCGTCTCTTTGCGCGGATCGCAGGACGATTGGAAGGTTGGCGTCAACGGCGTGACCCAGGCCCAGGTCCAGGAGAACTACGACAACCTCTTTGCCAAGGCGTCCAACGGATCGTTCGCCACGGCCGGCACCATCATGTGCGTCGCAACCATTCCTTTACGCGCGCCAGGTTGACGAGACGCTGACCTATCGCTCCCTTCCTTCCCCCTCCTCTTTAGGCTCACGCACGAGATTCGCAACGACACGATGCAGCTCTTCATGGACAACTACTCGAAGCTCAAGAGTGCCTTCAAGTACCTCGTCCCGATCTGGACCGCCTACAACATCACGCAGATCTACCCCGAGTCAAACGCCACGCAGGCCAAGGTCTTTGCCGACTACGTCAATGCCCACGGCGGCTCCGTCTCGGCCCTCTCGGCCACGCCGACCCACACGATGAAGGACGCGACCGCTACCGGCATCTCATCGACGGCCGTCATCCTCGGTACGGCCGCCAACGCCGCCGCGAGCGGTGCCGCCGCCTCGTCAGGCACGGCCGCTGCCGCCAAGGCTTCGCAGAGCACCAAGAGCTCGGGCGCCTCTACCAGCGCCGCCGTCGGTGGCTCGCTCGCCCTCGGTGCCCTCGTCGCTGCCGGCGCCTCGCTGCTCGCCCTCTAGATACCCGACCTCTAGATCCGCTTCTCGTCTGCCGCTGTATCCATCCGCACCCCGACCCGCTTTCACTCCTTTACAGCCTCGGATATCGCACGTTTGCCGTCCCTTGCACCTTAGGATCGCAATGCTCTTTTGCTCAACGTTTGTCTGGTTGGAAAGCCATGTCTATCGCGCTTCTAGTGGCAACGAGCTGGCCCACCCCGTCACCGGCGAGCTCATCTCCCTCCGAGCTCGGCCTCGATCCGTTTGCGGATGACACCCCAGATCGCGTCAACGTCGACCTCGCGCAGGACCCCGACGTCGTCGTACGCGACGCCGAGCTCGGACGCCATGTTCTGGAAGTGGTACGAGTTCTCCGTGCCCTGCGGCTTGAGCTCGATGATGCTTGACTGCGGGCCAGGCGGAAGGAAGAGGGAGAGGCCGAGCGAGCCCCCGTGCAAACCCACGAGAATGGTCGCGCTGGCGTGGGAGGCAGGTCAGACGATGCAGAGTGGGCATCAGCGCAGACAGCGGTCGACTCACTGCCCAACGAAATCGATCTGCGTCTCGATGGCCTGGGTGACGGGATCTGCGGGTGTCGCGAGAGCAGGGGTAAGCATGACGGAGCTGGCTGGTGACGAGGGAGAGAAATTGGACGTACCGATAGTGGCGAAACGAAGCTCGACAGTGCCGTCATCGACGCCATCCAACGCCCACCGTTCTGGCTCTCGGTCCATCTGGCTGAAACGGCAGCCTTGACTTTCACATATCCTACGCATGCCGCTCTGGATGTGCTCGAGGAGCTGCGGCTCATTGTCGATGTGGCGTGTCTCGCGCCAGTTTGACCAGTCGTCCTGCTCATGCGCGATGCGCTCCCTATAGATGAGTTTGAAGAAATCAGCGGCCGTAAGGGTAGGGCTGTGTCACACGGAGACTGGGACCGACATCTGCGCGCGAGAGAGCCAGAGGACGTTGATCGCCTGCGTTTTTGGTCGCCCCGGCGGTAGGCCAAAAAGGTGGCGGTAGTAGTGAGCGGCTCCCCATGTGAGGGCAGAGGCGCAGAAGTGTCTGCAGGAGACGACGCGGCGCGGTCAGCGCAAATCTTGATCCGAGGCAGATGAGGGCACGCACCTTTGGTCGACTCCGGCAGCAGACAAAAGAGATGCGCCGGCTCCGATCGAGTGTATCGCCTGATTAACTATGTTGTCGCGAGCGAGGAAGAGAATCAGATCTTTGATCGATGATGAGGTTGCGGGTCGACGAAGGACTTACCACAGGTCCCTGGGAGGAAGGGCTCGAGGCTCATCCTCCGAGGCGGATAGCTACCGATCCGATCCCCTGTGCACGACAGAGCAACAAGCGAGGACCAGGAACTTACGTCAGCACCATTCTCAGCTCTGACCATGCCTGTCGCTCTCCAACTCACAAACAGTCGTGAAGTGGTTCTTGGAGACCTCAAACTCGTCGGTGAAGACAAGCTGAAGCCGCTGAGCGTCCTCGAGTAGCGACGGCTGGTTCAGACCGGCGAGGGCCATCGCGAGGAAAATCGTCACGAAATCCTCGGCCACGTGGACTAGAGTGCGCAGAGAGGAAGGGCGACGTCAGCAAGAAGTGTAGCGCCGAGTGCGAGCCAGCTTCAATTTACGCACAAGGATTCCACTGGTCCTGCCTGGTTCGATGCGAGAGAAGAGCAAATAGAAGTACAGGGTCAGCGCTGCTCTACAGAAGGGCCGATGCTTTGTCGACTGACCTCCCATGGAACATGAGAGGGTGTTCGACGCGCCCTCCCTCGCACTTTGCGCTTGACGCGACCGCGACCTGGTTGCCGAGGAATTTCTCGCCGCCCATCTCGAGGAGGAGCGCCTGGCCGGCCGGAGTGACGGCACAGCCATGAGACTGGAAGAGCTTCCAGTCTTGGGAAGCCGTGCCTTTGGGAGGTACGCGGGGGCCGACGACAATCTCGGACGACAGGCAGTAGCTTTGCGTGAGACAAGCGCACCGGATCGAGTCAGCCCTGCTATTGTCGTCGGCTGATTGCCTGGCTGCGCTCTCACCTTGCCGGGTACGGCCACCACTTCAAGCTCGGCGCATGGTAGTTTGGGAAGCAGGTGATGTCGGTCTTTGGGTCTAGAGGGACGCTTGGCTTCGTTGGGGCGCAGAACTGCATCGCCGTCGCATTATACGCGCTGCGTCGCGCAGGAGGAGGTCAGCGTACCGACCGTTTCCGGGGTCTCACGCACACCGCAACTCACAGTGCCAACTCCTTGCCGAGCTTGCCGTCGCATGTTGGCAGGCCGAGTGTAGCGATCTCGCTTTCGGCTAGGGCAAGGAAGCGAGCCACAGTCCGGAGCGGGTGCAGGTCACGAAAGTGAGCACCGGGGATGGCCTTCGCGACCGAGCCTACACAGAGTGGGCCAGCATCAGCGACAACCTCCTAGATCAGCGATCGGACAGGCACGCACCATACGAGTAGTTGCCGACGAGATCTGCCCAAGCTGCGCCCTCCTCTGAGAGAGCGTGCTTCGGAACTGGCTTGTCGGCCGGCCGCACGAGCTGCGCGGCGTATGTCCCGACGGCAAGCGCCTCGTGCAAGAGGGCCAGCGAGCCCAGCAAGGCGAGGAGGACCAGCCATGGGCTCTTGCGTGTTAAAGCGATGAGGAGCTGGAGTCGATCCCCAACGCTGGTCGGCCGGCCATAGGTTGTCGGCGTCGCTATCCGTGCGCTGCCCGAGGCCTCAAAGGGCTGCCGAATGGATGAGCTCGGCAGAAGCTCATAGGCGGCGGCGGGCATGTCGAGTCCAAGCTGCCTTGGAAAGAGTGGCAGCGGTACGAGCTATAGCGCTTCCAACCGAAGCCCTTCGATGGCCTTAGGCCGCTGCGGTGTGAAGAGGCAAGAGGAAGCGTCCGGACAGGTCGACGTTTGGGGGGAAAGCCACGCACGGGGATGACGGATGACGGCCCGCAGCACGCCGCTCGTCGTCGCAGCTGCTCAGGACGCATGTTCACCCCGCCCCTCTCGAGCCCGGTGCTCAAGAGGTGCTCCCTGACGTCCTTCAGACATCCTATGCTCGACATATACGAGTTCTCGTCTCGAAAGACCATCGTCGACTAAGCTAGTCTGGCGAGTGAGCGAGCTCTCATGGGGAAGGCCGCCGGCGTTGACCGCAGCAAGAGCTCGACTCCGCGACCACACCGCCGACGACCACCTGCTGCCTCGCCCCTCGTCCGCCCGACCTCTCCCCATCTCGCAGCCCGCTCGCATCCCATACCTCCAGCGGCCGCGCAAGACCCTGCAGAGCAGCAGCATCGACCGCCGAGGCTCAGGTTCTGGCGCTACGCGCAAAAATGGACGGCATCGTCACGCCCATCGCGATCTTGCTCGTCGTCTCGTCGTCGAAGGGCAACACGATCCCCTTCCGCTGGCCGCCCCGGCCGTCGCGTCGGCAGCGGACCGAGCAGCCCGACTGGAAGACGTCGCAAGGAGCCATCAACGGCTCGGCCTTCGGCGGAGGGTGGAATGCCGGCCGACGGGCGAGGTGCGTCTTGCGTCCGGCAGCCTACCCGACCTGTAGACGACCGACCTTGACTCTCACCCCCGCCTCGACCATTACTTGCTTAGCGAGCAGTCGGGCTTCTCAGACTCGAGCAGCGAGAGCTCCGAGGACGACAACGAGGCCTTCTTCCCTGTCCAGCAGAGGGCGTCGAGCAGCTCGCGTAAGCTAAGCGAGGCGACCGAGATGATGCCGTCGCCGCTGGACGACAGCCGGCGGTCGCGCAAGCTGCCCTACAGCGGCTCCTCCCAACCCTCCTCGAGGGCGTCGTCGATCCACTTTGGCCACAGCCGCGCGCCGTCGCAGGTCCGAAACCGGACGCTAAGCAACGACGCGCCTTCGAAGCGAGGCATGTCGCCCTCGGTCTCGACGCGGCCGCTACCGTTGGACAACGGCTTGAGCTCGCCCGTCACTGGGCTCGGCGACGGTGCGACGCTCGCAGGAGGAACGACAGCTCCGGCCACCAGCGTAGATGAGTACCACACGTACCTGTCGTTCCCGACGACCTTCCTCGCCCACATCCTCACGCCTAAGGAGGAGATCTGCCAGCAGCGCTTCGACCTAGCCGTCGACGACCTGTGCTTCATCGGCCACCCGATCCGCCGTGACGGGTCCGACAAGGCCGGCGGCGGCTGGGGCGGTGGAGTAGTGACTGAGGACGACAAGTCGGCCCCGCCGTCGAATGGTCTGACGACCGGCGGCGGCGAGCGTGGCCGGGTCAAGGGCTCACGCTTCACCCCCGGCAACATGCTCAACCTCGACTCTGGCTTAGCCAGTCCTGCCGTCGGTCGGACCCAGGGCGCGTCGCTGCCCAACGTCACCGAGGGCAAAGCACTGAACGCGTCCGGCAATGCCTCGGGCTCAAGCTCGGGATCCCGGCCGCCGCCGTCTGCGCCGTCAACGGCGAGCGCGATCCCTATCCAGGAGACGTCCGACAAGGACGTGCCCTCGATCAGCTTCTTCCACCTCGTGCTCGTCTGCGACCAGCCAGATGGATCGCAGAAGGGCCCACTCGCGCCTGAGCGCAAGCTAGAGGCCGTCTACAAGGAGATCGTCTTCAAGGTGACGGCCGCGCTACTCGAGTCGCAAATCCGCGACAACTGGGTCGCTCAGCAGGGCACCGAGCTCTACAATCTGCGCGACACCTGCCTCCAAGAGCGTGCGTCCGGCCCTTTGGCTTGGTATGGCTCAAGTCTGACATCGGTTCACTACGTGCCACAGTCGTCCCTTGGGACACCTTCTACGAGAAGGCCCTGCAACTCTCGCCACTCGCTCGCGCGCTGCGCAAGGTGTTTGAGGCAATCTGCGACTACCCGTTCTCGACCAACGTCACGATCGGTGGCTTGCCCTTCTACGTCCAGCTGCCACTCCTTCCGCCATCGGCCGACCTCAACTGGGCTCTCTGGGAGGACCAGAACCCGCTCGGCGACGGCGAGGACTCGGAAGACGACGAGGAGGCCGAGGAGCTTTACCTGACGCTCGATCGGAGCTCGACCATCCGACTCGCACCGTGGAAGGCGCTCCTCCTCCTCGACGAGACGTCGCTCCATGCGCACAGCGCAGGTCACAGCAACGGCCAAGTCAGCCGCTCCGACAGCGGCGGCTATCCATCCGAGCCCCGCGGCCGACTTGACTCGGTCGGGGCGGGCTCTTTCGGTGGCTTCTGGACGCAGGGCGGCATGACCGCCCTGCCCCCCGGGCCTGGCACGGCAAGCGCTCCTGACTCACAGACCAACACGCCGAGGCCGAGCGGGACGCCTTTGATGCGCCCGCTGCAGCTCGATTCCGAAGTTACCTCAGTCGCCGAGCCTCGCGACGACGACGAGTTGCCGCTGGAGGACGAGTCGACGCCGCTGTTCAAGATGTTCCTCGCCGCCATCAAGCCCAACATCACGTGCGTCCGAGCCCACCAAAAGAGCGGCAGCTTCTTTTGACTCGCTGACTGCCCTGTACATGCACAGTCTGGCCGAGATCGCACAGCTGCCCAGCTTTGTCGATGCCGGGGTCGACCTGAAGCGCGACCTGTATCCTTTGGCTCGCCGCCTCGTTTGGAAAGTCAGTCTACGCGTCGGCCACCGAGGTCTTCTCCCTCAAGACTGACGTGCCATTCCCGCTTGTCCCCAGCGCCGCGCGCGCATCATCCTCCCCATCAAGCCAGGCACGCGCAACATCTACCTCCCCTCGACCAGTCGTGGCAAGAAGTGCGTGCATAGCTGGCCGGCTCTTTGGCGCGCGACCACAAGCTGATCCTGATGCGCTGCCACAGCATGGCCGCCCTCGTCCGAGACTTTGACGAACGCTTCCCTGAGCTAGCGCCGCTTCTCGATTTCTACTCAAGGCTGTCAGCAGCGCCGGTCCCGTACGGCACGCTCAACACGGATTCGAAGAAGAAGAAGCTCTACTACGAAGCGCTGCTCTGGCTTCTCCGAGCCGACCTCGTCGTCATCGCGTCGGTCCGCGTGCGCTTGCAAATCCGAAAGGAGGTTAAGGAGCGCGCGCGGGTCAACCTGATCGAGACGCGCAAGCGGCTTGAGCGCGAGCTCGAGGTCGAGAAGGAGCCGGCGCAGCGGCGTAACCTCGAGGAGCTCATCGACGCCATGCCCGACGAGGCCGAGTTTTCGATCCTCGAGCAGGACGTCAGTGTTATCGCTAGCCCAATTGACTGCCGGGGCATCGTCCGTCCTCCCTTTACCGTCTCGTTGGCGAGCGCAACTTCTGACTTGACCGGACCCCGCCACCCCTCGCCACCCAGGAGCGCGCCTGGATCGAAGCCATGTCGCACGAGAAGTCGCCGGCCGACGCCGACCTCTTCCGACGGTGCGTTGCTCAGATCTCGACTCGAGTCCGATCCTCAGTCGTGCTGACGACACGACCCCTTCGCCTCCTCAGCGTTCGCCGCTACTTTGACGGCATCACGACGACGCACGAGATCCAATACCGCGAGGACATCTCGCGGCGCGAGCTCAACCACATCCTCCGCATCTACGAGCAGGACCTAATTACCTCGATCCACCCCTGACCCAACCACTCGGATCCGCTCGACATGACAACAACGATGATGCCCCCTTTACGACTGCTGCTTGCTTGCGACGGGGCAGGGCGACGATTCTAGTGTAAGGCGTGCATTGTTACAAAATGGGGTGGGTTGGGAGGGTGAGGGTGAGGTGTTACAAGGCAGGAGGCAGCAGCGAGGAGGTCCAAGACAGGCGAGGCGGGGCGGCGAGAGGGAAGAGGCGTAGAAGGAGTCGGACGCCGGATCCTCAGCTGACCTGCATGCGGGTCGCGATGTTCATCGCTTGCAGCTACAGAGGGACAAAGCGAGAGGGGGTCAGTCGCGAGCGCTTTTGCGCAAGCACAGGCGGAACGACGGGGCGCACCTCCTGGAAGAGCAGCTTGGCCGCGTATGGCAGATGGACCTGCGAGACCTCGGTCTTGTTGCGGCAGTGCGAGCACTCGAACTGCTGCTTCTTGAGCTGGGCCGTCGCCGCCATGCCACAGATGTCGCAGACGTGGATGCGGTAGCTGACGGGCAGTGCAACAGAAGGCAGTCAGCGCACCGCTCGCGGTCGATAGCTTGGCGAAGAGGGACGCACCCGTCCGAGGCGTCAAACAGGCGCTCGCGCAGGAAGTTGGCGATGCCGTGCGCGATCATGCAGTCGCGCTCCATCTCTCCGAAACGGAGACCGCCGTCGCGCGACCGACCCTCGACGGGCTGGCGCGTCAGGATCTGGACCGGGCCGCGCGCGCGGGCGTGAATCTTGTCGTTGACCATGTGCTTGAGCCGTTGGTAGTAGGTCGGGCCGAGGTAGACCTGGGCCTGGAGCTTGCGGCCGGTGTGGCCGTGGTACATGACCTCGAGACCGCGCGACTGGTAGCCGTTCTCCTTGAGCTTCTGCGAGACCTGCTCGACCGTGACGGTCGTGAAGGGCGTCGCGTCGCCCTCGGTGCCCTCGAGCGTCGCAACCTTGGACAGGAGACACTCGACCAAGTGACCAATCGTCATCCGCGAGGGAATGGCGTGAGGGTTGATGATGATGTCGGGCGTGATGCCCTCGGACGTGAACGGCATGTCCTCCTGGCGGTAGGTGACACCGATCGTACCCTTCTGACCGTGTCGCGAGGCAAACTTGTCGCCGATCTGCGGGATTCGAGTCGAGCGGATGCGGATCTTGACAAACTTGGCGCCGTCGCCGTTGGTTGTGATCAAAACCTGGTCAACGATGCCCTGCTCGGCTGTGGAGATGAGGCGGGTAGGCGTCAGCTGGCAGGATCAAGGAAGAGCCTCATTGCAATGCACCCGGACGCACTCGACTTGAGCGGGGTCGAGACATCGCGCTTGGTGTGGCTCTCGAGCCGCTGGCCGAGCTCCTCGCTGTCGGGCGGGATCGGCGCCGTCTTGCCGATGACGATGTCCTCACCCTTGACGCCGACGCCGGGTGCGATGAGGCCGTCCGGGTCGAGCTTCTCGTACGTGCCCATCTTCATGCGGAGCGTATTGTCGCGCGTCGGCTTCTCGAACTCCTCCATGACCTGCATGCCGACCTTCTTCTCGACGTCCTGGTAGGAGCGGTAGTAGATGGATCGGAAGAGGCCGCGGTCGATCGACGACTGGTTCATGATGACCGAGTCCTCCTGATTGTAGCCAGAGTAGCAGAGGATGGCGACGATCGCATTTTGGCCGGCCGGAAGCTCGCGGAACTTGAGGTACTGCATCGACCGCGTCGTTGCCAGCGGCTTCTGCGGGTAGTAGAGGATGTTGGCCATCGTGTCCATCCGGATCTGGTAGTTGGTCAGGTAGATGCCCATCGCCTGCTTGCCCATCGCCGACTGGTACGTGTTTCGCGGCGACTGCGGGACGGAAGGGAGAGGAAGATGAGCTACAAGCGTCAGTGGGGCTTCTGCAGCCGCCGTCCGAAGAGGTCTTCCAGAGACGCACCTGGTTGTGGTCCGGGAAGGGAATGATCGAGGCACAGATGCCGAGAATCATCGAAGGGTGGATCTCGCAATGCGTAAACGTATGCGAGAAGGTCGACGTTTTGATGCGCTCGGCCATGTGGAAGTCGAGGCCGCCGGTCGCCTCGCGAATGCGCTCCGTCTCGCGGTCGCGGAGGTCCTGAGCGTCTTCGGCCGAGCGTGCGGCCGCGAGGTCCTCGGGGGTCATTGCAATCATGACCGTTTCCTCCTCTTCGGCGTCGAGGAGCTCGACCTTGCCCTCCTCGAGCAGGTGGTTCCACGAGTAGTAGTTCTCGTCGTCGGTCGGAAGCGCCTCGTCCTTCGTCTCCTGGAGTCGGCGGACGTCGTGCTGGGAGATGACGAGCTTCTGCTCCTCCGAGACGACGAAGAGCGGTCGGCAGACGCGGCCAGCGTCCGTGTAGAGCCGGAGCTCCTTCTCACGGATATCGCGGACGATCGAGACCTCCGACTTGATGTCGGCACACCGGCGCAGGCGGACGAGGTGTTTCGAGAGCTCGTTGGCGTCGCGGTGGATGCCGACCCAGACGCCATTGACGAAGACCTTGGTTGCCGTCGGCGCGCTGGCGTACTCCTCGAGCTGCTCGAGACCCCACTCGTCGAGGAACTCCTGGATCGGGGCCGAGTAGGAGCCGACCGAGATGTACGACATGAGCGCGAGGTTCTTGACAAGACCGCACGCCTGACCTTCGGGCGTCTCGGCCGGGCAGACCATGCCCCAGTGCGTGTTGTGCAGCTGGCGCGGCTTGGCAATCTTGCCGTCGCGGCCGATCGGCGTGTTGCACCGCCGCAGATGCGACAGCGTCGAGGCAAACGTGTAGCGGTTCAAGACCTGCGAGACACCCGCCCGGGCCTGCATCGCCTTCTTCTGGTCGCCCCAGTTGCCGGTCGCGAGCGAATACTTGAGACCGTTCGTGATGGTCGCCGACCGGACGGCCGAGTCCAGCTTGAACGGCTTGCGCGTCTCGACGCACTGTCGACGGGTGGAAGGGGGGAAGGAGTCAACGCTGAACAACGGAAGCCACGAGCGACGGAGACATGGCGGCAGGCGCACCTTTTGCAGGTACCGGTAGACGTCCTTCGTGAGCTTCTTGAAGAGCATGCGGAAGAGGCCGGCGAGGAGCGGGCCGGCGAGGTCGAGACGCTTCTTGCCGAAGTGATCGCGGTCGTCGAGCTCGCGCCGCTCGAGCGCGGCGAGCAGGAGCCGGTGGATCATGTAGCCAAAGAAGTAGGCCTTCTTGGTCTCGAAGCCCTCATCGGTTGAGACGTGCGGGAGCATCTCCTTCTGGAGGATCTCGTTGGCGTAACGCAGGCGCTTGTCGCGCGTGAGCATGCTCGACGTGCCGCGCCGGCCGATGAAGTCGAGCGCAATCTCGCGCTCCTGGACCATGAAGGCCTCCTCGATGCAGGGCTTGAGCATGTCGAGCATGGCCGTGTCCGACTGGTCGTAGCAGATGTGCTCGAGCACCTCGCGATCGGGCACAATGCCGAGCGCGCGGAAGACGACGACGATCGGAATGTCGGTCCGGATGTAGGGCAGCGTCGCCTTGATCGTGTTGCCCGACGTCTTTTCCTGGCCGCGGTGGTACATCTTGACCTGCATCATGCTGATCGACTTGCCGCCCTTCTCAACCATCGACCGGATCTCGGCGAGGAAGTTGATCGGCGACGGCTGCGCCTTGGCAAAGACGTAGATGTGATTCGCCGCCATGCGCTCCTGCGCGATCAGGACCTTCTCGGAGCCGTTGATGATGAAGTAGCCGCCCTGCATGGCAAGCAAAGGCGTCAGTAAGGCGCGTCCGCTGCAGCGTGCAGTCCGACCGCGGGGGGCGCACCTGGTCGAGCGGGCACTCGTTCAGCTCATACTGGAACTCGGGCTCGAGCTCGTGCAGCAGGCAGAAGTTGGAGCGGAGCATGATCGGGATCTAGAAGCGGGCGACGGGTGCGGATAGTCGTCAGCAAGGCGTCGGACGTGCACGGGACGAGGTTCAGAGTCGGGCCGCAGGCGAGCGCACCTTGCCGATGTAGATCTTGGACTCCTCAATCTCATCCCCGTCCTCCTCCCAGTTGGCCTCAATCGGATCCTCGTCTGACGGCGCGCGGAAGACCGACTTTTTCATGTCGACGTAGAGCGGGGCCGAGTAGCTGCGGTGGCGGCAAGGAGCAACGTTAGCAACCCTGCCCGAGGGTCACCACACGCACGGGGCCACCAAAGGACGCACGTGAGGTTCCGCAGCCGGGCCTCCTGCGGGAACATGGCGTTGACGGTGCCATCCGACTCGGTCATGGTCGTTTTGGAGAGGTAGATCTGGCCGAACGAGAGCTCGTACCGCCTTGTCTCGTCCTGCTCGTGGCCGGTGTGCTGGTCGTACTGATCGAGCGTGAGGTTGCCCTCCTCGTCGACGAGCTCCTGCATGCTGTTCTCGACGAACTCATTGAACGACTCGAGCTGCTGGGTGACGAGACCCTTGTCTTCGAAGAAGCTCGAGATGACGGTCCAGAGGTCCTCCTGGAGCAGCTCGCCGTCGTCGTCATCGAGCAGGTCGCCATCGTCCGAGGCGTACTCACCCATCGCTCCCGGCGACGTCGGGTCGCCGAGAGCACCGCCGGCGAGCGAGCTCGGGTCATAGTCGTACTCGACGTCGTTCTTCTCAAACGAGTAGGCGCCGGAGTCCTCGAGCTCTGCAAGGTGGCGGCCAGGAGACGAGGTGGCATTAGGACCCTCGTTAGTCTCGCTCGGACCGAGCGTGTATGGCACTCTAGAACCTTGAAGCCTGCCGGCTCAAGCCATCGACTTGATGTGACCAGAGCCTGCAAGAGAGGCTTGCGCTCGTGTGGTGTGGGAGAGAGAGAGAGGCGGCACGCACTCTCGTCGTCGTCGTACTGCATGCTGCTCATTCCGGCCCACGGCTCTTTGACGCGCAGTCAAGCGGTCGGTCTTGTCGGGTGCCCGTTGTGCTCTGGAAACGACCACTCTGCTCAGAGGGCAAGAGAGAGGGAGGGCCTGAAGAAGGCGGGCCGCTGCCGGGCGCTGGAGGCTCGGGAAGGGCTTTGCTGATGGACGGAGACCTGCAGGAGGTCGAGCGGCGAGGCGGGCTCGGCGACAGAGAGTTTCTGCAGGTGCCACGAGACGGTCAACGTCTTGGCTCTGGAGGCAAGACGACGGCCATGACGCGCTGCCCGCTTCGCTACACACTTTTTGGGTGGGCGGGACCTGCTGCAGAGGGAGGGAGGGGAGGAGGAGTGCCGTCTGGAGGAGGTCGATGGTCGCGGCGAGAGGCTGAGTGAGAGACGCGCGCGGAGGGAAGTCATCTATACGATTCATCTATCCACCTTAGATGACTCAACGAGCCCGCCTCCACCCGCACCCCGCGCTGCGCCCACGAGCGCCGACCGACCTCGACCTGCCTGCCACACCGACCGACCGACCCAGGGCTACTCCTCCAGGACTCGCCTTTCACCCTTCGCACTCCCCAGCACCTTTCTCTTCGCGAAGCTCCGCAGAGCGCGTACGCCAAGATGGGTGGCGGTGACCTCAACATGTGCGTCCGAGCGGCTCCCTCAGACCTCACCGGCCACGCGCCGCCTCACCATTTGGACCCCCGGACGCGCTGACATCTCCGATCGTGACCAACCTCGTCCGCTGCAGGAAGAAGTCGTGGCACCCGGTCCTGCTCGTCAACCAGGAGCGGTGCGTTCCTACCCGCTTTCTGCGTCTCCGCTACACGCTGAGCGAGGCCGAGACTGACGCCCTGCCCTCTTGCTTTACCGACGCGCGCAGGGTCTGGAAGGCCGAGAAGAGCAAGGCCGAGGAGGAGAAGAAGCTCAAGCAGCTGATGAAGGAGCGGGCTGAGGAGCGTCAGCTGGCCGAGCTCCAGGCGCTCCAGGAGCAGCAGACGGGCAAGAAGAAGACGGACAAGCTCGATTGGATGTACGCGACGCCGGCGAGCGGCGGCGGCATCAAGGGCGAGGAGCTCGAGGACTACCTCCTCGGCAAGCGCCGTGTCGACTCGATCCTTAAGGGCGACGACGAGAAGCAGGTTCGTTTTTCTCCTCTCTCGACCAACTGTGCCGACGTGCGTTAGGGTACCGGGGCTGACCGCCAGCTGCTGCGCTCGCGTCCCGTCAACCGCTAGGTCAAGGAGCAGAACCGCCAGGCCATCATGATCGCCGACTCGGCCCGCGACACGGCCGCCAAGATCCGCGAGGATCCTCTCTTTGCGATCAAGCAGCAGGAGCAAGCGGCCTACCAGGCGCTCATGTCGAACCCACTCCGGCTCAAGCAGCTCAAGGAGAAGGAGCTCGGGAAGGAGGGCCGCAAGGAGGAGAAGCGGCGCGAGAAGGAGGAACGTCGGCGTGAGAAGGATGAGAAGAAGGCGCGCAAGGCTGCTGGTGGCAGCGGCCGGGATCGGAGTCGGAGTCCGCGCCGGAGCGAGACGGGCGGCGAGCGCGAGCGCCGGCATCACTCGTCGTCTCACCGCGAGCGGAGCCGGAGCCCGTACGGCCGGGATGACGACCGGCACTATCGGAGCCGGCAGCACGAGCATGAGCCCGACTATCGGCCACGCCAGGGCGAGGTGAAGCGCGAGCAGCGCTCAACCCCTCCCTTTTCCTATGATCGGCCTTTGGACAGATCCGGGCCGCCGCCGTCATCTTCCTCCTTCTCAAGGCCATACGGCGACCGACCGCCTGCCGGACGCGACGACCGCCATCACTACGACGGCCGCGAACGTGACCGTTTCGACGGCCGTGAGGCCGGCGCGTCTTCACGCGACCCTCCTCCGCATGCGCGTGGCGGACCGTCGTTCCGCGATGGGCCGCCTCATCAGGCGTACCGGGACGGCCCGTCATCATCTTCCTCGGACCGGTACGGAGGACCGCCACCGCCCCTGCCGAACGGCCACGGCAGCAGCAGCGGTGGTTGGCGGCTTGATCGGCCGTCGGCGTCGAGCTTGAACGACTCGCGCGGCCCTACAGAGGACCGCAAGCCTGCGCCGCCGAGTCAAGCAGACACCGACCGGGCCGCCCGTCTTGCGGCCATGTCTTCCAACGCGTCAAGCATGGGTACGTCGCGGCTTTTCCCTTTTGCAACACCGTTCGCTTGTAACTGATCTTGCCGTCATCCTTCCCCGGCACAGACTCGGACCGAGCGGCCCGGCTCGAGCAGATCCGCGAGCGCGACCGGGTCGCACTGGAGCTCGAGACTGCTCAGCGGGCCGCGCTCGCAAAGACGGGCATCCAGGCCGACGTCGTCAAGACGATGCAGCGCGAGGCCATCTTTGGCGAGGGCGCCAGCCTCGAGGGGCGGCTCCGGGACGCCGGCAAGCGCGGCGGTGCCCGAGGATTTGACTGAGCCTCCATGTCGAGGGATCACGCTGTTACCATGATCTGTACCCGTAGGGTGTTGTTTTGAGCCGTGCCGATCGTCCTTTGTGCACCTCTTCGGCTCGGCTCCTGCTGTCGGTCGTCAGCGCTGCTGCGCGCCTGGTCGAGGCTCCGAAGCCGGGCGAGCGTGTCTCAACACCCTCAGCCCAGCTCGTCCCTCCTCTTGACCTCGCAACCTCCAGCTTCCTTCCCGTGCAGAGAGATCCCGAAGCGATGGCCGCGATCCTCCTCCCGCTCCTCGCCTTGCTGCCGGCAGCGCAGGCGATCCCAAGCGTCCTCGTCTACACCCGGACGGCAGGTGCGTCGCGGCGGCTCCCAGCCGACCCCTCCGACCAGAGCTTCGACTTCTTCGACAAATCTCCTTCCTCGACCAGCCCTGGGTCAAGCCGGACCAACCCGCGCTTCTGAGGCCTCTCTTGTTGGAAGTCTGATGGACCTGGAGCCCACCCTGAGCGCCCGCTCGATGCTTTGTCGGCTCAGCCTTCGTCGGTGGTCTGGCCAGCGGCGTGACGACCGTCCTGGCCGCTCACCCGCCCCTTCAACTGCGCCGTCGAGCCCGACTAATACACTTGCGGAATCTTGCTGACCGCTGTCCGTACACTCGCAGGCTATCGGCACGACTCGATCCCGACGGCGATTGAGGCTCTCCGCAACCAGTCGCTTCCGGCCGGCGGCAACTACTCTGTCAGCTTCACCTTCAGCGAGGACCCGACGCTCTTCACCGCAAGTTCGCTCGCAACGTTCGATTGCCTCATGTTCGTCTCCAACTCGGACGAGATCCTCGGTCTCAAGCAGCAGGAGGCCTTTGCCGATTACCTCGCCAAGAGTGGCAACTTTATGGCCGTCCACTCGGCCTCAGCCGCCCTGTTTAACGCGCCCGCGTACGGCCGCGAGGTGGGGGCCTATTTCGACTACCACCCGAGCCTCCAGCAGGCGGTGAGTGTGTCGCCAGCAACAGTCGACCTGTCGCATCAGGCGCTATGACTGAGTGCCCTTTTGCTTTCCTGCTGGTCCACCGCAACAGACGTTCGAGGTCATCAACACGACCACCCACCCGTCAACGCAGATGCTCCCCCAGCGCTGGACGTTTGTGAGTGCACTCGCTCGACCCCGTGCGCCCCTGAGACCAGTCATAGCGCTGATCCTGGCTGGCGTCATATCTGCAGGAGGAGGAGGTGTACTACCACCGGTCTGACCCTCGCGCCAACGGCGCGACGCTCCTGCTGTCGGTCGACGAGTCGTCCTACACCGGTAAGCATCCCCGAACAAGCTCGGAGTCATCGCTCCTGATCTGGGGCCGCACGCTAAACTCTTTGATGTCACGCACGGCTCGCAGACGACGGCACGAGCACGGGCTACTACGGCTACGGCGACCCGCACCCGATCGGTTCGGTCTCATCCCGTCTTCCTCCCATCGCTAATCGACCCAGTGTCTGATGTCTACTCTCGCTTCCTCCTTGCTACAGCCTGGTATCAGGAGCGCGGCAACGGCTCGACCAACCGGGCGACCGCCGGCCGGTCCTTTTACACCTCGCTTGGCCACACCAACGCGACGTGGCGGGTGCGTTCCTCCCTTTGTCGGCCTTCTGACCCCTGTGGCGGGTCGCACTTGAAATCATCCTTCAGCGCTGACAGTGAATTCAACTCTGTCTCATGCCAGGACCCGCTCTTCATGGGCCACATCATGGAGGGCCTGAAATGGACGCTCGAGTCGGGGACGACACTCGCGTTTGCCAAGAACGGCTCGGTCGGCAACGCGACTGGTCGGATCGAGTGCGTCCCCTCTCTCTTCACTTCGTCCGTGAGCTCCTCGGACGAGAGCTGACGGTTGCTGCCTAGCCCTACCTCGTCCGCGACCGTCCCTCTGCCGACGTCTGCCGCTCCCTCTCCGTCCGGCTCGTCCACCAGCGGGACGTCGGCCGCCGACCCTGTCAAGCTCGTCTCAGGCAGCAGTATCGGCCTCAGCCTGCTTGCCGGACTTGGACTTGCGCTCGGCGTCGCTGTCTGAGCGAGGAAAAGTTGCGCGAAGGAGGATGAGAAGGACGCGCGCGCGCGGTGCAGAGCGTCGCCGACCGTCGAAGGGGGCCGTCATCTAATTCTGTCTTTGAATCTTCTTGAAGGGAGCCCAGCCTATGTTTCTTCTGTATTGCGAGCGCCCTCGACGAGTCGAGATGTGATGTGGCTAGGGGTCGGCCGTGCACGGTTCGTCCCGCGGGCAGTGTGCAGCAGTGCACAAGGGCCTCGACCTCCGTCGCTTGCCGCGCTGGCAGCAGAGGGGCAGAAGGGGCGCGCGCGCGGACGGGGCGAGGCGAGAAAACGGGCGCTCGCTCGCCATTCACACCCTGTTACCGCCTTCCCCCCTTCTCTCCTTTCCCCGCTTCAGACCCAGATCACCCTTGTCCTCCGTGAGTCCTGAACTGCTCTGGGCTGGTCGGCTTGGAGACGATGACCGGCCGGCGTTCGCCAGAGAAGGATGACGGGGTCCCGGGCGGACCGCTTGGGCATCGAGAGCGGCCGCCTCAGCTCCTCGCCCCGCCCCTCCTCTCAAAGGGCCCTTGGTCGACCACTTGCGCTGACTCCTCCATCCTGCCCTCCCATCCCTCCTGCAACCCGGCTGTCTTCGCTTCTCGCTCTTTCTCTCCAGGCTCCCTACACACCCAGGGCGCCAGGCAAACCCTTCACTTCGCTCCCTACCCTCAGGCCGACCGTTCGTCTGCCCTCCCCAAGCGCCCCGTCCTTCAACGCGCGGCCTACTCGACCCATCCCTCTCTCGACCGCCCCGTCAGTGTGAGTCCCCTGTCCAGCTACTCCTAGCGGCGCGGTCATCCATCCTCCACCTCGGGAACGTCATTCCGGCATGCCGAGGAGACGGGTGGGCGAGCACGGTCTCGTCCAGGCGGCTCAGGTCAGCTCGAAGGGGGCGTTCCGGCAGGCGATCGAGAGTGGGCCGGTCGGCCTCCATCTCCCTCCTGCCTGGGCGCCGGTCGACGACGCCCTCTCGCCTCCCCGGCGACGTTTGGAGGGGCGCAGGGTCCGGAGGAGCAGGCTCAGGTTCGAGGGCACCTCGTCGTCGGTCGGAGCTTGGTCGTCCGGCGGCCGATGCGCTGGGGCTCAGCAGGAGGGCCGCGAGCTGCACGGCGGCGGGCGAGCGAGCCCGCCGCCATCGTTCGACGAGCTCCTGCCGGCCACATCTCTGGCCACCCTCTGCCCACTTCTGAGGCTGCTCTGGGCGTTCTCTGTCTGCTCATACAATCAGACGGCTGACTGTTGCACCCATCTCCTCCCCTTGGCTGCCATTCGAAACTGCGACGGTCGATGACGCTCTCTCCCGCCGTGGTCCCGTTCGCCCGCGCGCGTCGCTCTCGCTTGCCCCTCACCAGTCGACGCACACCCTTTCACCCGCAATGGCGACCGATCTCCGCGTAGGAGGCAAGTACCGCATCGGCAAGAAGATCGGCAGCGGCTCGTTCGGTGCGGACCGTTCTCTGCTCGAGCTGGGCCATGCCCGCGGCTACCAGACGCAGGGTGGCTGACCTCCCGCCTCTCTCCAGGTGACATCTACCTCGGCGTCAACATTGTCTCCGGCGAAGAGGTCGCGATCAAGCTCGAGTCGATCAAGGCCAAGCACCCGCAGCTCGAGTACGAGTCCAAGGTGTACAAGTCGCTCGCCGGCGGCGTCGGCGTCCCGTTCGTGCGCTGGTTCGGAACCGAGGTGCGTCGTCGTTGCGCCCCTCTGCACAGCCCGGCGTCGGCTGCGGGCTGACTTTCCTTCATGTCGCTTGCCACTCGCCAGTGTGACTACAATGCGATGGTGCTCGACCTGCTCGGCCCCAGTCTCGAGGACCTGTTCAACTTCTGCAACCGCAAGTTCAGCCTCAAGACGGTCCTCCTCCTGGCCGACCAGCTCATCTCGCGGGTCGAGTACACGCACTCGCGCAACTTCATCCACCGCGACATCAAGCCCGACAACTTCCTCATGGGCATCGGCAAGCGCGGCAACCAGGTCAACATCATCGACTTTGGTCTCGCTAAGAAGTACCGCGACCCCAAGACGCACCTCCACATCCCCTACCGCGAGAACAAGAACCTCACCGGCACGGCCCGCTACACCTCGATCAACACGCACCTCGGCGTCGAGCAGAGCCGGCGGGACGACCTCGAGTCGCTCGGCTACGTCCTGATGTACTTCCTCCGCGGCCAGCTGCCCTGGCAGGGCCTCAAGGCGGCGACCAAGAAGCAGAAGTACGACCGGATCATGGAGAAGAAGGTTCGGACGCCTCTCTTTTCAATCGCAGACCTGCCCCTTCACCAGCCTCGCTGACACTCGCCATTCCCATCCGCAGATGACGACGCCGACCGAGCTCCTCTGCCGGGGCTTCCCCAACGAGTTTGCCATCTACCTCAACTACTGCCGCTCGCTCCGGTTCGACGACAAGCCCGACTACTCGTACCTGCGCAAGCTCTTCCGCGACCTCTTTGTCCGCGAGGCCTTCCAGTACGACTATGTCTTTGACTGGTCGGTCCAGCGGTCCGAGGACGAGGCCGCCAAGGCGGCTGCCGCTCAGCAGCAGCAGGTCCAGCAGCAACAGCAGCAGCAGCAGGCGGCTGCCCAGCAGCAGGCCCAGGCCGGTCTCGTCCGCCCGCGCCGCGTCGTCGGCGAGCAGCCCCACGAGCAGCAGCAGCAGCAGGCCGACGAGTACAAGCCGACGACGGACCGCCAGCTGCGCTCGCAGACCAAGGCGGCCGCCGTGCCGATGAACACGTCGCCTGCGCCCCGGCGGTCAACCCGGGACGAAGGCCAGCAGCAACAGCAGCCGGCCCAGGCTTGGTACTAAAGCGTTGCACCGGTCTCCGTTCGGCGGCTAGCCGGCCTCGGAATGGTGGCGACCGATCTCGTCATCCTTCCCGGTCGGGCGCGCCGGTCGACGAGGGGCGCGGCTACAACGTCACGCTCCTGTCAGCCTCGGATCGAAGCGCGCGGCGAATGGGCGTGGTGCGGCGTGCGTGCGACCTCGCATGAGCTTGGAAGAGCGGTCGAGACGAATGGACGGCGGCTCCTGGGAGCCAAGCCGCTCTCGAAGACACTCCATCCAGCCGATCTGTCTTCCCCTTCGCTTGCTCTGGTCGCTCCCGCACGCCCTCCTCCACTGTACCACCCCGCAAACCCCGCAACTCGTTCTCGGCCCTTCCTCTCGATTCGGATCGCTCCCCCGATTCAACCCTATACCCCCGGGGCCACTCCTGCAGCCCTCGCTCATCGGACTCTTACCTCGACGACCCATCCTCCCCCCCTTTTGGCTAAGCCGCTCGGGCGATCCGGCCGCTCTCGGTCGTCCCGCCCGCACCACCTGTACCTCCTCGGCCAGGTCGCCGTTTGTCGGTCACTGATCGGGTGGCTCAACCCTCCCCCTCTGTCCCCCGCTCGCAACCAACCTACCTGTACCATCCCGATCGGCCGTCTCTAATCACACCACTCCTCTCCAGGCATCTCCTTCTCCTCCTGGTCGCTCAACCCCTTTGTACACGCCGGCGCCCAAATCGGGCCGCTAGACCCCTCCTTCGCGACCAGAACCCCATCGGGACCTAGGTCCGCGCCAGTTCCTTACTCTCGTGAGTTGCTTTCCTCTCGTCTCTCTCTGCCAAGCTGACATGCGCTGACCTCCCCTCTCGCTCGTATTGTCGCAGCACCCCCGGTCTCCAACACTCGACTATCTACTACAGATGTCAGACGACCGTGGGCAGGGCAGAGTAAGAGGGCGCCAGGTTCCTCACCACCCTCCCCTGACACCACCCTCACAACCTCCTTCGGATGCGCCATGCCGACGCCGGACCAACGTTGATCGCCGGCCGCTGCCGGCTGCGTCCAGACGTCCGGCAACGCCAGCCGATCGAGCGACCTCGGTTGTTCCCGGCCCAGCCACGCAGACGGCAGCCTTGCTCCTCACACACTGGCCGCTCGGCGCTCGCTCCTCTTCGCGTCAAGTCGACCAAACCCGTCGCTCGCTCTCCGACCCTCAACCCGTCCTTCTCATCTTCTTCGTCCTCCTCGTCCCCATCGCCTGTCTCCTCCTACCCCCCTTCTTTACGACCCTCCCTTCGCCGCTGTGCTGTCGGCCCGGTGGTCACGTTCGCCTCCGTCGCGCGAGCTTGGAGCGGCGTCGGCTCCCGGTCGGTCGGTCGGGCACTCGACCGGCTTCGCCTCCGTCTGCACACCACCCGCATCACATGCCCGCTCGACTGAACAGACCGTCGGAGGAAAGGCAGGCAGGGCCGGCGGAGGGGCAAGTGCAGACTGCCGTCGTCATCGCGGCTCCGAGACGACGATCGGTCTCGCCCGACCCCTTTGGCCGCGTGGGCTGAAAGTAGTCACCGCTCCCGGCTCGCCCTTTGACGCCCACCTCGTCGGCTCCCTGCTGCTCCAGCTCGAGTCACCTTTGAGCGCTTCCCCCCTCTCGGCTGCCGCAAACGCACGACGTTTGCTCTCTATCGGCGAGCTTTTGAAAGAAGCGAACGAGACGCTCGAGCCATTCCCCTCCATTCCGCCCCAGACCGGCGCACCTCGCTTGCCTTCCTCCGCCTCCCTTTCCTCTGAACATCCGCCATGACCGACGCCCCGTCGAGCACCGACCTCGGCCGTTCCGGAGTCCATACGCTCGTCCTCCGGCTTACCCCCTTTGTCGGCCTCGTTGCGCTGGCGACCTCGGCCGTGCTGCTCGCCCTCCGGCATGCCGACCATGGCCGCATCGCGCTCCCTCCCGCCACCGCCGACGTCGTCGTGCCCTCGGCCGAGGGTGATGCCGCCGTCGTCGAGGAAGATGAGGTCGAGCACGACCCGTTCGACCAGATTGACCCCGAGGTCTGGGAGGATGGCGTCCCGCTCGCCGACGACGCCTTCTGGCGGCGGAACCGGCTGCTCGGCCGGTTGCCTCTGCTCGGCCTGAGTCTCGGCGTCCTCGCCGTCCGGTTGGCGTCCTTCCTCGTACCGGTTGTTTCGGGCTGGAACACGCCGTCAGGCCTGCCGCTGCTGGCCGACCTCGTCGCCCTCGGTCTTTACATATGGCTCGCCGCCCTGGCGGTCAGCTCGCTCCCGCTCCGGGACGTGCCGACCCACTGGCAGACGGTGCTCCATCAGGCGAGCCTGCTCGGAACCGTTAGCGCGTGCCGCATGCTCGAGCTCCTCCTGCCGGCAGACGGCCCGAACGAAGTCGGTCAGGACGACGGTACCGTGCTGCCGACCCTTCGCTACGCGGAGCTCGGCTGCTTGATGGTACGACTTTGGCCAAGCTTGTGCTCTGGTTCCCCGCGCTGGACCCTGACGACCCCCTCTGTCGTGCGCAGCTCGCGACGGCCATCGCCGTTAGCATCCCGCGCGGGCCAGCGCTGCACTTCCCCCTCGCCAAGCTCTACTCGCCAAAGGTCGCGGACAGCGCGTACGCCGCAGAACAGACGCTCGGTCGGCGGGCCAACGTCAGCGGCGAGAGCGAAGGCAACATCGTCTCACAGCTGATGTTCGGCTATGCGACGAATGGTGCGCATGTCCTCCCCCATCTGTATTGCGAGGGACATGTCCTGGCAGTGACTCGGATGACTGATCTACGGGAGCCATCAACTCTGGCAGTTGTCACGCTGGCTGGGTCGTCCGAAACGCTTGACGTCCAAGACCTGCCCATCGTCCCTTCCCGCCTGCGTGCCATGCCACTCTTCCAGCGCTTCCGCCGCGAGTATGGCTCGACGCAGAAGAGTCGCTCACGCAAGCGTGGCTCGGGCTGGACCGTCCTCTACAAGGTCTTCCGCGCCAACCTTGCGCTCTTCATCACCCGTGCGTCGTCCAACTCGTCTTGCTTCTCTCTGCTGCAGGCTCTGATAGGCTTCGAATGTGCCCGCTCATCAGAGGCCCTTCTGGCGAGCATCACGGCCGTCCTGTACTACGGGCCCGCTCTTTTCATCCAGCGGTTTGTCGCGTACCTCGAGCAAGACCCAACGCGTAAGGAGCCCCGCTGGGGATGGATCTACGCCTTTGGCCTCTTTGCCGTATCGGCGGTCAATCTCATCCTCATCGGCCTCCTCTGGTCGGTCTCGACGACACAGCTCGAGCTGCGCATCAAGGTTCAGCTCAACACGCTCCTCTTTGCCAAGACGCTCGTCCGCAAGGACCTCGCCAGCTCGTCGTCGGGCAAGGCCTCGGTTGATGTCGGGGAGAAGGTCGCCGAGCCTCCAGCCGACGGCGCAGAGGACGCCGAGGACGTCACGAGCAAGAGCCAGGTCATGACGCTCATGACGGTCGATGTCGATCGCGTCTCTGAGTTCGCCATGCACTTCTTCACCCTCGTGCGTCGCGGCCGTCCCTTACCCGAGGAGTGTTCACCGGGCTGACGCGCTTGCTCTTTATCCAGATCGACGCGCCCATCGAAATCGTCGTCGGCTTCTACTTTGCCTATCAGCTCCTCGGCGTCTCTGCACTGGTTGGTCTGCTGGCGACATGTCGTACGTCGGCAGCTGTCTGTGCTTGTTGCATCAGGGGTGACGGCTAATATCTTTCGATTCGTGCCGCCGACTTGCAGTCGTCTCGCCGCTCAACCACTTTGCGTCAAAATTTGTCGTCGAGGCGCAGGAGCGTCTCATGGAGGCTCGCGACGAGCGTACGGCGTTGATGAACGAGGTCCTCCAAGGCGTGCGTCTTTGGGCAGGCGCCAGTCGCGCCGATCGGAACTCGACTGAGACAGCAGCTGACCATCTACTCGCTCGCTCAGGTCAACATGATCAAGTTCATGGCTTGGGAGCGCTCGTTTGAGAAGCGCATCCAGGCGATCCGGGAGAAAGAGCTCCGGTGGCAGAAGCGTTTGTCCCGTCCCTTGACCGTCCTCGCCGGTCGTACGTTGTACTGAGCATCCGACCAATCCACGACTAGGCAACTATCTCATCGAGGTCCTCTTCACTGCCATCTGGGCTGCAAGCCCTGCCATCGTCATCGTCGCTGCCGTACGTCCCCGGTCAACTGCAGGTCGCAGACATGATTGGACGCTGACCGACGTATCCGGCTTGCCGCAGTTCACCGATTACGTCTGGCGAAGAGAGATGGCCCTCCCGCCTTCCATCGCGTTCAGTGCGTTGCACGACCGCCCGTGCTCGACTCCTGGAGGCTGACTCGACCGCCGCCCCGTAGCCGCTGTCGCCATCTTTGGCGAGCTCCGTTTCTCTATGAACGCCCTGCCCGAGACCTTCATCAGCGTTCTCCAGGGCTTCGTCTCTCTGCGACGCATCGAGAAGGTGAGCCGCCTCTCGCCGACTATGCCTCGGATCTACGCCCGCTCGCTGACAGCTTGATCATTCCGCAGTACCTCTCAACGGCGGAAGTTGATCGCCCGGTACCGACCGAGTCGCGCTCAAACAAGGCGAGAATGTCTGCTTTTCGCAATCCGTGCAGATTGATATTTGCTGACCGAAACTACTGAGCTCCTCCAGATCTTCCTTAACTCTGCTACCATCTCCTGGCCCAAGGACAAGGTTGCCAACGAGACTGCGGCCGCATCAGCCTCCGCGACACCCAAGACTGCCTTCAGCTTGCTTGACCTCTCGCTTAACTTCCCCGAAGACCAGCTCTCGCTGATCTGTGGTCGCCTGGGTGCGTTGACCGTCACCTCTGGATATGGCCAAGACCCTGACTGGCTCTCATCGACAGGCTCGGGCAAGACCCTCCTTCTCCTCGCGCTACTCGGCGAGGCCGACCTGTTGGCCGGGCAACTCGTCTGTCCGCGATCCAAGCTCGACGCCATGTCAAACTTCGACGCCAATGCGACCGAGAGCAACTGGCTCGTCAAGGCCGTCTCGGCTTACGTCCCCCAGACGGCCTGGCTGGTGCGTCCGACCCCCTGCGATGTGTCTCCCTCGAACACGACTGACATACTCTTGGCCGAGATTTTGTAGCGCAACGCCTCGATGTCAGTGTACGATCTTGTCGAGAAGCCTCGAATTCCGAAGCTGACCTCTGTCTGCGGCCCTTCCAGCAAGGAGAACATCCTCTTCGGCCTGCCGCTCCGGCCCAAGCGGTACCAGCAGGTTCTCGACGCATGCTCCCTGACGAACGACCTGCGCGTGCTCGAAGACGGCGTACGTCGTGCAGTGGCTTCATAGCCCTCGCAAGGCAACGGCTGACGACTTCCTCATCCGCAGGACGAGACCGAGGTCGGCGAGAGCGGGCTGAACCTCTCGGGCGGCCAAAAGGCGCGCGTCAGCCTTGCGGTCAGTTTCTCACGACATCTTGCTGCCTCCCCAATGCCTCCCGCTGAACCCCTTGTACGATCTCTGTAGCGCGCGGTCTACTCGCGAGCCTCCATCATCCTTCTCGACGACGTTCTCGCGGCAGTCGACGCTCACACGGCCAAGCACATCTTCAACCGCTGCCTTCGCGGTCCGCTGATGGAGGGCCGGACCGTCATCCTCGTCTCTCATCACGTAAAGCTCTGCGCTCCTGGTGCTGCGTACGTTGTCAGCCTCGATAACGGCACGGTCGCTTACAGCGGACCGGCTAGCCATTTCATCGAAGCCGGGCTCGACGAGCAGGCATCGCAGACCGACACAGCGGCAGTCGACGAGGCCGAGGACGACCTGATCGAGGACATTGCCAAGGTCGACGAGAAGGATGGTTTATCTGAAGCTACGGTCGAGCCGGCCGAGAAAAAGGCCGCGCCCCGGAAGCTCATCGAGGACGAGAAGCGCGCGACAGGCAGCGTCAACCGCGACGTCTGGCTGATGTACCTCCGGGCGTGAGTTCCACGCTGACCTTCTGTTGCCCCATCTAGGTCACATCTGACCTTCTCTTCTGCTACGAACAGCTGCGGCGGATGGGCATTCTGGCTCACCCTCGGTCTCGTACTCGTCCTCTCGATGTTCACGCCCTTGCTCGAGAACGGCTGGCTGCGGCACTGGTCGAACAGCTACGTCTCGAAGGGCGTCCCGCTCTCGGCCCTCCAAGGCATTGGCATATATCTCCTTGTATGTCTCCAAGCAAGCAGCTTTGCGCTGCGGCAACTGCTGAGACGACGCCCATACCTCCTTCCCAGATCACGCTTCTCGGCGTGTGCCTCGAGGCACTCACCTACTTTGTGATGTATCGCGGCGCCTTGCGGGCTTCCGGCTCGATCCATAACCGTGCGTCGCAGAGCTAGCTGGAAGCCCGAGGTCGCCCGGCTGATGGTCGACCTACGACCTCGCAGGGATGCTTGAGACGGTGCTCCGCGCGACGGTCCGCTTCCATCAGACCGAGTCTCGCGGCCGCCTTCTCAACCGCTTTGGAAAAGACATGGAGGTGCGGCTCCCCCCCCAACTCAGCCCGACTCGATAACCTCCCGCGAAATTAACCAGCAATATTTGCGCTACAGGGCCTCGACTCTTCTCTTCCGGACAACATCCTCCGGACGATCATCTACGGGCTCAGCGTCACCTCTACGTTTGTGACGCTCTGCGTCGTCGGGTGCGTCGTTCTGGACGGTCTTGCTGCGCTTTCAAAGCTGACCACTAAGGATGTCTCAACCTACAGCGGCCTGCCCTTCATAATAGCCGCCACGCTGCTCGGTTTCCTCTACTGGAAGACGGCGTCGGTCTACGGCCAGGCTTCTAGAGGTGTGTGCATTCTGCCCTGCTCTGCGGTAGAGTCAAGCTGACTTCCTGCCCCTCGTCAGACATGCGTCGGCTCGACAGCGTTACTCGCTCCCCCCTCTATAACCTCTATGGAGAGACCCTCGGTGGCATTGCGGTCATTCGTGCGTTCGGCGCAGCGAGCACGACCTTGTCGTCTATGTTCCGGGCCATCAACACCAACGTGGTAACGTCGTACTGGATGGTCAGTGCGCACAGGTGTCGACCAACCTTAACCGACAGACTGACCAGAGAGACCCCTCCTGCAGTTTACGATCAACCGCTGGCTGTCGGCGAGGATGAACCTGCTCTCATCCGCTGTCCTCGGTGCCGTCGCATGCGCTCTGATCGTCTCGGGCTCGACTGCGGCCACCGCCGGCTTTGCTCTGGGTCCGTTTTTCCAGACCTGCTCGCTCGCTTGCGGTCGGCTGATCACTCCTATCCCTTCCATCGTTCAGCCTTTGCGAACTCCGTCTCGCACAATTGCCAGTTCGTCGTCCGTCGCTGGACGTCGACCGTTCAGTCTATGGTCGCCGTCGAGCGCGTCAAGGCATACTCTGAGCTGCCACTCGAGGCGGCCGAGTTTGTCGAGCCCCGGCCGCCGGCGAGCTGGCCGACTTCTGGCCGAATCGACGTCGAGGACCTTGAAATCAAGTACGCCCCGGAGCTGCCGACCGTCCTGCACAAGGTGTCGTTCAGCGTCGAGGCTGGCACCCGCGTCGCGATCGTCGGATCGACCGGTAGCGGCAAGGTGAGTGGCTGCGTTGTCAGCTTTCCGATCGATTTGGTCTGATGTTGAAGAGCTGATCCGCCCCCGCAGTCAACCCTGGCCCTCGCTCTCCTCCGTTTGGTCGAGGCTCACTCGGGTAGGATTCTTGTCGATGGCATCGGTGAGCGTCGCAACACCGGTCGGGAAGACGTACCGGAGCTAATCAACCTCCGGCGCTTGTAACAGACATCGCCAAGATCGGCCTAACCGACCTTCGACAGAGGGCCTTGACTATCATCCCGCAGGATCCGACGATCCTCTCGGGAACGCTTCGGTCCACGCTTGACGTCTTTGGCGACTATGAGGGCTCGGATGGCGAAATCTTCGAAGCCCTCCGCCGCGTTCACCTGCTTCCCCGAGACGAGGCCGGAAGCTCGCGGTCTGCCTCGTCGGACGCCATCGAGGAGGCCAACGCCAACGTCTTCCGCGACCTTGACAGCAAGGTCAGCGAGAGCGGCGATAACTTCAGCCAGGTGTGTTCCCGGCCGCGCTCCACGCACGAGGTTCGAAGCTCGGAGACTGGCTCGCTGACACTTACTCGCTCTCTGGTCGTTACAGGGCGAGAAGCAGCTCATTTGCTTCGCGCGGGCCCTCCTCAAGAAGAGCAAGATTCTCCTCCTCGACGAGGCGACGGCTTCGATCGACAACCATACAGACGAGCTCGTACAGCAGACGCTCCGCGAAGAGTTCTCTGGCTCGACCCTTGTCACGATCGCGCATCGCCTCCAGACCATCATCGGTGTGTTCAGACGACGCCACGTCCGCTCGCCCTTTCTTCCAGCGTGGCCGCTAACCCCCCACCTTTCCCTGCCCTTCTGCATAGATTACGATAAAGTCATCGTCCTGGCCGAGGGCCGCCTGCTCGAGCACGAAAGCCCTTGGACGCTCCTGCAGGACCCGACGTCGGCTTTCCACGCCCTCTGCGAGGCGACCGGCCCGGTAGAGTTTGAAGTCTTGAAGAGGGCGGCCGAGACTGCTTCGACCGCGCGACCTTGACTGAGCCGCGCCCGGCGTTGAAGATGTAATGGCTGTCGCATAGCTCGCCCTTAGGCTGCCACTCGCTTCTTCTTGCTCGAGCCGGCTTTCTCGAGCACCTCGACCGGTCGACGCTTCTCCTTGCCGGCCTTCGCTGCCTCGGCGATCCTCCCAGCCAGCGCCGTCAGCGGTCCGCCGACGACATCGCCTGCGTCGTATGCTGCTCCGTCTCCAGCTGCAGGATGCGCGTCGCCCGCCGACTCCTGCGCCTGCTCGCGGCTCTTTGCTTGGAGAGCTCGCCGCTGCTCCCTCGCTTTTGCCTTGGACCGCTTGGGCGCTGGGGGTAGCGGGATGGGCTGGTACGTGACGTGCTTGTTGCCCGCGAGAGGAGACAGTGGCCGGGTCGAGAGCGTGATTCGCATGTACGGCGTGTGCGCCATCTTGGGTCTGCGAGGAGACGCACAAAGGCAGCACCAATCAGTCCGAGACAAATTGTTGGGACAGCCATCCAGCTGCGGCCGAGACGCACCCGGCCTTCGACTCGAGCGCGCTCTTGAGCCGCTCCAACGCGCGGTTGGCCTCGTCGACGGCGTCGCGCTTGGACTCGCCGCGCGTCCGATACTCGTCGAGATCCTCCAGACAGCCCGTCTCGTTGTACTGCCAGAGGCCAGGGAGCGGCCGCGGGACCTCGAGCTCGCGCCCCTTGCCCTTGACGAGGCTGGCACTGTACAGTTCAAGGTAGGCCCGCTTGACATTCTCGACCGTCGAGACGAGCATCGGAATGGTCGCCGTCGCGGGCGCCTTTGGCTTCCTGGCCTTGGACTCGCCAGCTTGCGCATTTCGCGTCGCCGCCGGGGCCGAGGTCGAAGTTGGAGGCGGCAGGGTGTGGAAGACGAGCGGTCGGGAGGGGTTCTCCTTCGGGTCGAACGAGGTCAGCTCGAGCTCGCTGCCAGCAGAGCTCAGCAAGAGTCCCCGGTGCCGACGAACCTGCAGGAAGCGGAGGGCAAACTCGCGGTAATACCGGATCTTGCCCTGAGTCGCAATCCGCATCAGATGAGGCTCCTTGTTACCGGGTGCTGGCGCGCCTGCCTGAGGGGTAGCCGAGAAGGAAGCGGAGGCGACGGGAGTTGCCTCTGATGCGGAGCCTGATGCGACGGCGAGCGCTGGACGGGTCGGGAGCGTTGACGGGCCGGCTTGAGCTTGCGACTGGACGGCTACCGGCGACCCGGCTGGGGCTGAAGGCATGGCGAAGCGAGACGAGAGACGGGGCAAAGGGTCGCGGACGAGTTGAAAGGGGGTCGATGGCAGGACGAGCTGCTGGTCTGCGCGTCGCGCGCGCGCCGACCCTTGGGCTTTCCATGAGTACTCAGTACGCGTCCCGGTGCACTCAAGCTGACTGAACTCTGTAAGACTCCTGAATCCAGGCAGGGTCGTGTGTATAGTAACAAGTCGGCGCTTACAAGGGAGGAAGAGGGTGACAGTGATACATTGCCGGCTAGGTAGGGCGGCAGGCGAGGGCAGTCGGCGCTGGGCGAAGCACTCTCGACAGCCGACCCTTCTACTGCCTCTGGTAGCCCATCTTCTCGCGGGCGTAACCGCTCTGCTCGGTCGAGACGCCGGAGGGCCCGCCGCCCTCCATCGCGGTGAGCTCGTAGCTTGGCGGGTGGGCCGCCGGCGCCGAGCTCGAGCCAGATGCCGCCTGCTGGGCGAGCTGCTCCTGGGCATCGTAGATGTCGGACGCGCCCGACGGGTTCTGCAGCCGGACCGGCGCGGGCTGGTAGACGCTCGGGTGAGTCGCTGGAGGCGCAGGAGTCTGCGACGGCTGCGGCAGGTAGCCGCCGTAAGGGTCCTGTGCGGCGGCCGCTTGCGAGGGCGAGACGAAGCCGGCCTGCATTGCTCGACGGGGGTCGCCGCCGACGGGCGACATGGTCGGCTGGGGCGTCGCTTGGCCATACGTTGCGATGGCGCCGCCATAAGCGGCGTTGGAAGAGCTGTGGTAGTCTGTTTGCTGCGGCGCGTAGCCGGAGGTCTGCGAGTGCGGCGCCGGGTCGTAGGGATTCGTGTACGCGTCGTTCTGGTAGTCTGCAGGGAAACAAAGCGAGATCAAGGACGGTTCGTCAGCACTGACCATCCTCTCCAGTCGAGCGGCGCGCTCAAAGATGCACGCACAACCGTTGTCGGCCGCAAGAGCGGGGTAGCCGCCGGGGCTCTGTTGGCCACTGGCGTAATAGGCGTCGCTCGGCTGCCGGTGCAGGCCGGGCACGACCATCGGCTGGCCGTAAGCATCGAGCCCGCTTCCACCCGCACCAACGCCAGCCCTGTAACCACCTTGGGCGTAACTGTCGCTGTGGCTGAGGGCGGAGCGCGGGTACCCGCCAACAACGGATGGGTCGGGCTGGTCGCGGTACGCCTGCGAGTGGGCGAGCGATGGGTCGGCCGCGCCGTCGTCCTCGTCCAGCCACTGGTCGCGCGTCGTGTTGAGCGGTTGAGACTCGGCCGCGTAAGGCTGAAAGCCTGGGAGCGAGCTGCCACTCGCTCCCGCGGCAAGCCGACGAGCGTCCTCGCTGCGCATGGCCTCGAGGCGGGCCTCCTCGGCGTAGCGATCGTCAGCGTCCATGCGCTTGCCGCGCGCACCGCCGTCGGGGTTACGGGGCCCGCGCGACGAGATACAACGCCGACCGCAGCCAAAGGCGCAGCCTGAGAAGACAAGACAGACGAAGCCGGCTAGCGTGAGCCAGACGGCCGGGCCGAGCGAGGACGATCCGCCGATGGCCCGGATCCGCGTCCGCGCGAGCAGGAAGAGGACGATGTCGAAGATCTGGCAGACGTCAATATAAGAGTCAGCAGAGTCCCGAGAGGTGTCGCACGTGCCGACTCGAAGGGATGCTCACAAAGGCAATGAGAGCTGTCATCATTCGAGCGCGCGTCAGCAAGCGAGAGCTGGGCGCTGGTCGACAGGAGCTGTCAAAGACATACCGACGGACGATGCGAGACTGGCAGAGAAGGTCGACATGCACGTCATGGCAAACTCTTGGCAGTGGGCGATGGCGCCCAGCACGGTCGCGAGCTGCGAACGGCGAAGGGGCTCAGAGACGGGGTCAGTCGCTGCAAGCCTCGCATCTGAGGTCGTGGCGAGTGAGGACGCACGGCGGCCAGACCGAGTGCTAATAAAGCGCGTCGACCAGGCGTCAGCGTCAACTTGCTCTCAGTAGTGCTGCGGCAGGCAAGTCAAAGGTAGCACGCACCGACGATGTGCAGGACGAGCACGTACGTCAACCATTTGCCCACGACCTGGGGCAAATTGACGACGGTGATGCCGAGCAGGCTGTCGAGATCTGCCAACGCCAGAATTAGAGCGGGAGGTTCAGCAATGTGCTTGCCAATAAAGTGAGTGCAGGTACGGACCGAGATCATAGCCGACTGAGGGTGACGAGCACGTCTGGGTACCGCCGACGTTGGTGCAGTAGCCTGCGATGACAGGGCCAGGCGGGGTCAGCCCAGAGCTCACACTGTTGCCCCAGCAGAGCGGACGGTCTCCAACGCACCGAGCGTGCCGAGCTCTATCTGCCCGGTGAAGCCACTCGTGGTGATGTTGGCCCTGAGGAAGTAGAGCTGCTTGATGAGCGGCGTCGAGAACGAGGCGAGCGCGAGGCAGACGGTCGCCGCGAGGCAGATGACGGTCCCTGGCGTGGCTGGGGCCATGACTGCGGACGAGGAGGCGCAAGGGAAGCGTTCACTTGAGGATGCTGAAGCTTGCTAGCGTCTGTGCGAGCTGTCGGAAGGAAGCAAGGCGCAGGCGGAGGGATCGAGGGCTCGAGAGGAGGTGGCGCGTCGACAGCGGGGTCAAAGGGCTAGGCTGAGCTGCGGGCTGGGCTGCTAGCGGCGATGGGTTGGAGAAGTTTATAAGGGCCAGGTGTGAGGAGATGAAGTCGACCCTCGATTGCCTCGGGAGCTGGATTGACGGAGGAGGTTCAGATGGTCGCGGTTGGCAGGACAGGCGAGGCTTGAAGGCGGGTCACCTCGGAGGGGCACACAGCCGAGGCGCCGACGCTCTGCGGGGGGTGACGGCCGCGCGCAGCAGCAGCAGCAACAGGCGAGCCGGCCGGCGCATACCAGAAGCTCGTCTGTCTGCCAGGGGGTATCAGCGCGCTTCATAGGTGGATCACTGCTCAGCCACCTGATCTCCGCCGAAAAGGGATCCCACCTTGAGCGATGGCAAAAGTACTGATGGCAAAAGAATCAGACCCGAACGTGATTTGAACACGTGGCCTTGAGAGGTGTGCAAGTTCCTAGCTGGATGAACAACTTGGAAAGTCATTGCAATCTCACGCTCTACCACTGAGCTATCGGGTCTTCGTTGTGAGCAGCATTGACAAAAATTATATAAACTATGATTATAACGAAGAAACCGGAAGGGCGCTTTCGGAATCTGCCGGCTGGCGTTTGGACGACATAACGTCTACACGAGAGGACGCCCGCCTTTGTGCTCCGCCCCACGCCGTCTACCACTGAGCAGAGACAGCTGCTACCTCATCTCCTGGGACGACAACCATCTGCTCTGCATCTTGTGCAGGGCCTGTTGGCAGAGCCGAGGCGACGCATGCCTGCATCTGCGACTTCAACTGCGCTCGTGAGGTCGCTCGCTCGGCCGCACCCGACGATCACCCTTGCCTCACCTTGGCTTGCCTTCGCTCACTCGAGTCCCCAAGAGGCAGCAGTCTTCAACGCGCTCCGTCGAGATCAGGCACCCTCGACACTTGCTGCACTCGCACGCCCACCGACTGGTGTCAAGCGCGTCCCAAGCTCCCGTGCCAGGTCGTCGTCGTCAGCTGCGACCTACATTCTAGACACTGGCAGGGTCGGTTGCAGAGCGCTTCCACGCTGCCGGCTGTGAACAGCCGCTCGACTCTGTAAGTAGCTCTACTTATGCGGCCTGTCCTCTCGTGCGATCCCAGCTGGACGCCCAATCGAGATGCAGTCGGCGGGTCCTCAGTCGGCCGCTCGGGCCCGCTACTGCGGCTCACCGGGTTAACGCTGCCTTGGCTACACCTTGCGCGCCTCACCCTCCGCACCTCTCCGTGCAAGCAGCAGCCGTCGTCACTGACCTGCTATCCGCCGGCCGCGCCTCGAGAACGCCTCGTGCGGACTGCCTGGTTATTGAGGAGCTGGCGATGTAGGCCCGCACTCGCCCGGAGGGCACGCGCAGCCCGCCTTGGTCAGGAGGCAGTCAGCGGGGCTTTGCGCCAACGTCGCAGCATGAAGTGATTCCGAAAGCTCAATCTGAAGGCCAGAGCGTATTGTTGACCTTGCTCCCTGCTATGCTCCTCGGCCGCGCAAGTGCGCTCATGGTTTGATGCGTGCTTGACCGTCGGCCTCCAAGAGGGTGACGACGAGCTTACCGCAACAACCCGGGCTCATGAACGGCCCACCAAAGGGTCGGCACAGGTGACACGACGCATGGGCCCGCATGCTAACCCGGCGACGGCCGCGCGCCTTGCGCCCTCGACCGGGGTGATGGTGGCTCCGGGAGGGCCCTTGCTGCTAACCCGCCCAGAGCGGCAACTGACCGCTCTCATTCAGCGAGCGATCCTCAGGCTTCCGACTAACCAGGCTGGAATATGTCAAGCAGATCTCAAGGGAGGAGGGGGGAGGAGGCAGGCGTACTTTGTACGCGCGCGCGCTCTCCGGATCCAGCACGTCGCGTTTGTCACCCGACGATCGGCTCATTGGGGCCACGATCTGCCGTCGCATCTAGCTGGCGTGCATGCATCTCGAAGGGAGGTCACCGGCTCGTTGACTACGGTCGCCAGGCCTTGGCAGTCGTTACCCGTCGACAACCTTCGGCTGGTCGCGGGCGAATCTCCTTCCGTGTCGCCGCGCAGCACGACTGCCCGGCGACAGACCGCCCCATGCAAGGACAAACCGTCGGTCAACACATGAGGTTGACGACCGGCGAGCAAGCCGAATACAAAGGTAGGCTCTCACGCGCGTCGTTCTGGCCATCCGTCTTGCGCCATTCCTCTCTCACTTCCTTCCATCCCTCGCCTAGTTAACCAGGCTTCGCCCACATGGTCGCCCTCGCCTCGATGTTTTCGGCCGTCGCCGCCGGCTCCGTCCTTGCTCTACAGCTCACCTCGGCCATGCCGACAGACAACGAAGTCGCCCGGATGTTCAAACGGCAGACGATCTCTGAGGTCGGCAGCGCCGGTGCGTGATGTATTGCAGGCGGCAGGTCGTCTACATTGGTTGACTAACGGCGGCCCTGCCTTGCTGCGCTCCCTGTTGTTGAGTAGAATGGAAAGCCCAGTATCCTGCAGCTGGTGCGATACCCAAGGCCAAGCAAGAGTGGGTCGACGCTCTAAATGAGGTCGTCAAGCAAGGCAAGATCCCCGATATCCCAGTCGCGACGATGACGGCCGGAATGTGCGTAGTCTCGCTCTCGCCCTCGTCGCTGCTGTTGTCCAGCCCCGGCGGCTGACTTCCAGCTTCCTCCTGCCCTGCAGTCCCTCGTATCCAGGCGGGCTCTCGCCGACAGACAGCAAGGTCTGCCACAACACGTTGGGGTGCCAGAGCCCGCTCGACTTCATCACCGCCCCCGACGGCCACATCGGCGTGCGTTCAGCTTCTTCACGCCGCGACCTGTGCCTCTCAAGCCAGCTCCTCAACTGACCACGGACGCCCTCGTGGCTTCCCTCGCTGTAGATCTCCTTCGACGACGGACCCCTCCTGCCAGGCAGGGCCCTCAACGACTTCCTCAAGGAGCAGAAGATCTCGAGCACGCTGTTCTACATCGGCGCGAACGTCGTCAAGAACACGGTTCGTCTGATCATCGACAGTTTGACGCACATTGAATGAGCCCTGCTGACGCTCAACCTCTTACCACCCGCTCGCACGCACACAGGACATCGCCATGCAAGCCCGTGAGAATCCCGGGACGACCTTTGGCGTTCACTCGTGGACGCACGGCTACTCGAGCAGCCAGAGCAACGAGGAGCTCGTCGGCGAGCTCGGCTGGACGATGCAGGGTGTGTAGCACCCGTCAACTTCCTCACGAATTTGACCGGCCTCGCTGACATGGTCGCCTCCCATCGTGCCTCAGTCTTGGCTGACATGAACGGCGGCCGCATTCCAGCCTTCTGGGTGCGTCTCGACACTCGTTGTAAGATCCTCTCCAGCAGCCCCTCAGTCGCTGACTCCGTTCTCTTGTGACCGCAGCGCCCGCCCTTCGGCGACGTCGACAACCGAGTGCGGGCCATCGCGCGCGAGGTCTTTGGTCTCCACACGATTATCTGGTCGAGCGACTCGTTCGTCATATCTGCCACGCTCGACGACGCCGTTTTGATCACTGACACCATCCACCGCTTACCAGCCAGGACTGGACGTTTGGCACGACCGGCCAGCTTGCCGATGTTCAGGGTGAGCCATTAACTCGCCTCAGACAAGCTCTGTTTGTGGTAGACTCGGCTGACGATCGACTCGATGCAGCCACTGTCCAAGCGGTTGTCGACGGACCCCAGAAGCCCGGGCAGATGATCCTCCAGCACGAGCTCTACGACAATTGCGTCACCGGTGCGTCCTGACGCTTTCGAAAGCAGGAGATAGTCGGCTGCTAACGTGTTGGCCATATGCTCTCCCGACGGGCAGTCTTCAAAAACACCTTTCCGAGCATGGTCAGCAAGGGCTGGAAGCTGACCGACATCCCGGGCCTCTGGGGCTTCAACTCGTACAAGAACGCGGTCGGCCCCCACACAGACGTCGTCGCCGGCATCGCCATCGCCAACACGACAGCCATAGATCTCTCCGGCGACTCGGGCAAGCCATCGGCTGCCGCCTCCTCATCTGGGATGATGAAGGCGTCGACGGCGAGGTCATCGGCGGCCGCAGCGGCCTCATCAGCCGTCAACGGCCGGACGCAGGCCGCCGGCAGCACGCAGAATGGCTCGTCAGCCGCCTCGCCCGTCACGAGACAGTCGTTCTTCGGCACTGGAGTCTCGCTTCTTGTCGCCGTAGGTGCGACGCTGTAGGTGATGACCCCGTCCTCTGCAGCCCCTCTCGCAACCTACAATTGCCCCTTTTCCTGCTGCCAGCAGCTACCGCTGGAGACAGCAGCTGGAAAGGTGTTGCAATCTCACGCTCTAGCACTGAGCTATCGGGTCGTCGTCGTGAACTGTCTGCACGAAGCTTTCATGAATGATTGCCTGATTGACGGACAAAGAGGTGCGCTTTGGGAACCTGCTGCGGGCTGGAGAGGGAGCCCCATCTGCCGGCACCTCCCCCCCCTTTCCTATGATACTCGCGTCCCCTTCTCACTCGCGAGCAGCGTCGTATGTGAAAGTGTGCATGCTGGATCGTCGTGATAGTCGTGTCTGTCCCGCCCACCCCCTCTCGGGAC
>Ga0308160_10001260_pt1 | contig 37177 bp, 46 predicted proteins | sample PhyFR1_FD_201036 | JGI IMG/M metagenome (GOLD analysis project Ga0308160, IMG submission 201036) | Phyllosphere microbial communities from UC Gill Tract Community Farm, Albany, California, United States - DLSLF.R1 | ecosystem: Host-associated > Plants > Phyllosphere > Unclassified | place: USA... | reverse complement strand
TCCGACTATCAATTATGGGATGATAAAGAGGTCATCGAAGGTGCTGAGACTGCCGAAGGGGAATTGAGGTGTTTGGAAGATGGAGATCTCATGAAGAAGAGCTTGCTAGTATTGAGATGGCCTACTTGGAAGAAAGTCTACGTTGGGTATGACTTTGCCTTGTTTATCGTTAATAGAGTGATGAGCTGATCAGTAGATTTAAAGGCGCTGATGGGTCATTTGAGAAACCAGAATATACGATACCAGATGCTGATGATGGGGATGCAGAGGGTGGGGATGGAGTGGCTGCATAATTATGCTAGAAATTAGACTCTAATGTATTTAGATTACAAGTGTGACAGTGCAGGTCATGATATTTCGTTTCTCTACTCCCGTACCTCACTCCTCGACGATTCCAGACATCCCTTCTCCATGTGCTTCGCCATCCTGGGCGTCCTCCTCTTCTTCCTCTTCGCCATCATCTCCTTCCATATCCAGTACTTCAACCTCTTTTCCATCATCCATCATCACACAGCCTACTCGCCTTCCCGTACGACCGTTCAGAGCTATACTAGCTGCTCCTACGCTTTCGACTTGAGATGTGGTTCTGAGGTGATGAAACTTCGGTGATGCATTCTCGAGAGGGTATACAGGCTTCTGGTCAGCTTAAATCTCAAGCTGAGATAGAAAGCTTACCGTGCCAAACCATATCAGTGGCAGTGTCGCGAGTTCAGTGATCGGCTCGATCTTTTCGAAATCACGACCAGCATAGGTGACGGTATATAGAACTCGTTCGCCGCCCTCCAGCTCGACGAGCAAGGCTAATTCAATATCATCGAAGAACGATATTGCCAGGACCTTGATTCCCGATAGGGCAATCTTGGTGCAGTAATCCTTGTTGGAGAGGATGTACACTTGAAATCAGCTTAACCTCTTGAGCAGACTTACGAATCGCATTTCCTGGCAAGATAGCTGCAGTAATTTCCCGTCCATCGACCATCCTCGTATCCACCAGTGCGCCTTCTGACAACTTCCATCCCTGAGATTCCTCTCGACCTATATCCTTCGATTTGACTAGTGTTTTTAGGGATGCAATGAGCGTATTCGCCCATACCCATGGTTCTAGCTCCAATACCCTAGGCGGCTCTAACTCTTCCTTGATTGACGGTTTCTGGGATACTGTATCAGGCGAGGAAGGAATGTCGGGGGAGGACGGTACGACTCCGCTCTCATCCAGTACAGTCATGTCCACTGAAGAATCATTGGACTCTTCATGTTGAACAGGTGGCGTTTCTTGAACAGTCTCGGGTTCTATCGCTCGCTTCGACCGTCCCGTCAACGACCTGATAGTCTCCGCTAGGACTTCGCTCATACTTCTACGCTTCGGTCTTGGGTTCGCATCGAAGTTTTCGGGAAGGATATCGTCCGGTGGTCGCTGTCTGAACTGTTGTGGGAAGTGGACTAGCAGTGGAGATCTGACGAAGCCATTTTTTAGGAAATACCAAACTAGTTTCGTATCGCATAAAGAGGGCAGGAAAGTATCGGTACTGATATCTTGTGCTGCTGTTCTTCCGATTTCTATCATCAGCTACATGCAGGCTGAGTGAACTTACCATATTTCAACCACTTGATCCATTCTGAAGCCGCATACGCCTCCTCTTGGGCTTGTTGTCGCATTCGCTCGATGAGCTTGGCAAATCCAATAGCTACAGCAAGATTGTTCTTGACAGCCAGGGGACTCAGTCCTAGGTGGGAGTAGCTTGATCTTCTGATTAGCGAGTCCTGCAAGAGAGTCCGCTGAATACGTACACCATACTCCACCCCCACATTTCTTCGAGTAGAAGGACTACACGTTCTATTGATGGTCCCACACTTTCGGCAAATACACTTTGGATTCGCTTGTAGCTAGTCTCGAGGGATACCTCCCATTTAGCAATTGTCTACCTGTCAGCTAGCACCAAGGAATGGATGAGGAAACGTACTCTTCCGGTGAGCCTATTCCCAAGCCATTCTGCGACTGCCGGTGATCCTCGACCTGTAACGAGGAGTTGGAACAGATGAGCATGCACCTCTTCTATCGATACTAAAGTCAGCACTGTCAGCTCTCTAAAAATTCACCTCCTCGTTGTTCTCCACAAGATTCAAGCTCTTCTCTCCATATCATCGTTTGTTTCTCGCCCTCCTTGAAAGCATCTCCGACGGATTCCAAGCCTCTCAGTACGATGTCTATAAATCCACTCAGGCGATCACAACTCCTCGCTAGCTTCAACAGTTGTTCATCGATCACTTGTCCCTTCCCGAGAGGTAGTGTCCCGGTCAACAAGCGTTTCGAACATGATCTATCAGGCGAGTTGATCGAAAGGACGTGAGGCGGACTTGGGACTAGGGTGGGCAAGAGCGAAGGGAAAGAATCGAGCTTGGCGTGAGCAGCCACCGTTGAAGTCTTCTTGATTTTGGTGGCGCTAGGAAGCATGAATGGTAGAGCACTTTGATCAGCGTCAATACAAGAAGCAGTCGTGACTCACTTGGCAGCTTGAGGCGGTTCAACAGGTGTAGGGCGAGGTAATGAATCAATAATCATCCCCGCTGATCCTCTCTGTGGTTTGGGCCAATCATCCGTACTTTCCGTCCATCGCAGATCCCACCATACCTCGGAAGTATCAGAACTGGGTCCCGCTTCTGTGATATCGAGTTTGATGGATTTGACTAATTCTCCTGTATGTACTGAGAAATGTTCCAATGCCATGGTTCGAGCCGCAAGTCCGCCGGCCGGTTTGGCAATCAGGACAGTCAGGTATAACCCTATCTATCAGCTTACAGTCAACCCAGTTACCGAGTAATGCTACCATCATGACTCCATGCCAGGCCCCTTACCCGACCATCTAGATCACTCTCCCACACTCTACTTCCCGACATCCTCCACAATGTCAATTTCGTGAATCTCTCGGATCCGACTTTAGCTTTCCCTTTGGAACTGCCCTGACCCAAAAGGACGACTAGGTCCATCGTAGGGTTACATGCTTGAGGATGTAGCACATGCGGACCAGGCAGGTGGAGTGTGGCCAGGGGCGTGAAGGCGCTCCCCGTTGGATCCATAATTTCCGGTGGTGGTGGTTACTTGACGCGTCAGAGCGCGCATTGGCGAAAGAAGTCAAGCAACTCCGCCTCCACGTGGTTTCTGAATCATCCTCCTCAAACCCCATCAACGTCTAGCCCCGTCATATGTCATACCTGAGTCACCATGTCATCCCCCGCTGCCCCCAGGATTCGCCTAGGCCCAAGATTCGCAGCTGTAAACGATGTAGATAGGGATGTAGAAGAAGCTCTAGGTCTGGAACCCGAAGTGCTACCTGAGCCAAGATTCGAAGTGGAAGAAGCGGAGCCTGCGACTTCTACCATGGAAGAGATGGAAGTGGACACCAAAGTAGGAGTGGACGAGGAGATTGATGAGCTATTGAGTGAGACGGAGGAACCGGTGGTGAAGGAAAACAGTGGTGGTTGGAAATGCCGTTGGGATGATTGTTGGAAGGATCAAGATAGTCAGGAAATCTTGGTGGAGCATCTACAGACTGGTGAGTTTTCCTCTCTCTCTCTCTCGCGCAGAGGGAGTACTCAGAAGCAGAACATATCGGTCAAGGAAGAGAAACATATGTCTGCAAATGGGATCTGTGTCCTAGGAAGGGGCAGAAGCAAGCCACTCGACATTCACTCATCACTCATTGTAGAGCCCACACAGGAGAAAGACCATATACTTGTCAAGAATATGGTGAGCCTCGTCATTCCTTCGGAGACTAGTCTGATGGTCAGAATGTGGGAAAACATTCACGCGTTCCGACGCATTGACAAAACACCTTCGATCACTACACAACATAACCCCCGAAATACCACCTCGTAAAAAGGGAAAAGATGCGGCCGGTCAAGCTTTGCCTATGACGACTATGCCACTAGGAAGCCCACCAACATCACCTCTCCTCGTGACTAGACCAAAATCAAAAGAAGCAGGGATCGACGATGCCATTGCCGATATCCTCCCCGACTCACCGCCCCCAAATATCAATCCGGATCAGGCAGTACCATCTGCTGCCGCCCCTCCACCAACCACTGCTCCTGCAAAAGCTCCTTCGAAAGCCAAACCAAGACGATCGCGGGCGAAGACTGAAAAAGGAAAGATGGCCGCTGCGCAGGCTTCTTCGTCCACTTCCGCCAACGTCGAAGCGGCACACACGCGTTTTCGAGAAGTCGCATCGCATATCCCCCCCACTTCACCATTCTATGACCCTTGCATGGGCGAACTGAACAACGATGAAGACCTGTCAAGCGTTTTACCCCGTTTATTCGGTCGACAAACATTTTGGAACGATTCCGATGATGATGAACCAGCTCTAGATCTTATTCGGGATGTCAGATCTAGGGGCCGACAGATACCACAAGAGGCAGAGGACGAATACGACTCGCTAGATGAGATGATCCCACCCATAGGACCGGTGAGGGTCATTGGGGAGACTAGTCATCCGGATGATCCAGAGGTGGTAGTTCCCGTGACGAGTCGGAGTAGATATCAAGCTAGGTTCATGATGGCTAAAGCCAAAGTCATGTTGTTGGCGGAAGAGAACGAGATGAGGAGGAAAGAACTGGAGAGTACAATGAATGAGGAGGTTGAGTTGGATAAGCAATTGTCGAAACGTGATCGCCAGAACCTAAAGTAGTGGATTATAGTGTAATGTCCCCCAGTTGTATGTACCGCATGTGATTCGACTAAAACCTTCTTACACCATTCATGCGTATCTACAAGAACCGTCATCAAGACCATCTGATCAAATTCGATCGGTTTATCTAGTTCAACTGGGGCATGTGTACGGTAGCTTTATGTCCAAGAGCATCTCCCTCGGGCCATAGAGAAGTGGTAGTCTGATCATCAGCGCGCTCTATCTATCGTCCACATACCTTTCGTTCAGTGTAGAACTCAATACCAGTCTTTCCGTAGAATGGGATTTGACCCTTGAAACTTCCCTTGTTACCTGACCAATTGAACATTGGTAGAGGGACCTGGTGTTTTAGCTTGCTTCATGAATGCGAATATTCCAAGGGGCATACAGGAACAGCGACATTGATTCCGATTTGTCCTGGTTCAGCTTGTAATTCGAACTTCCTAGCTGCGGCTCCGTTGTTCGTCTGATGTCAGCGCCTGGCCTATCAATACTCGGATCAAGGAGACATACAAATAGTGCAGCACCATTTCCACTGTTTCGTCAGCTACGATCAAGCAATATGAAAGAGACTTACTACTTATTAGCATTGATGATCTCAATAGCCTCATCCATAGTCTCGGCAGCAACGATGCTCAAGACAGGTCCAAAGATCTCGTTCCTGTCTTTAGCCTTTACATGATTCGTATGTCGTCCGAGCAAGAACTCACTTGTAGGCATCCATATCGGTCGTGACCTCCACGATGGTAGGTCCGACAAAGTTCCCATCGGGATACTCGGCGACCGTACATCCTCGTCCATCCAGCAATATCTTTCCACCCTGAGTTTCGACGGATGCAATGGCAGCTTCGATCCGTTCTTTCGCTTGGGGCGAGATGACTGGTCCACTGCAGACGTGAGCATGGGAGAAGTCCAGGTGGCAAAAGACCTACATATCGGTTCCCTCTTCGAAACCACCCGAGATCTTGAGGTTCTTTGCCCGCTCGACTAGCTCTGGGATCCATTGTCTTGCTGGACCGACGAAGATTGCTAGATGAGTCAGCGCGATCGTGCTACAGTGAGGATCCACGTACCGACAGACAAAGCCATACATCGCTGACCGGCAGCTCCGAATGCTGCTCCTGCAACAGCGTTCAAGGTCAGATTTTTGTTGGCTATCCGTCAATCTCTGAAATTCAGATCTGAAGCGACGACTGACCATCAGGCATGATGACAGCGTGGTTTTTCGCGCCCAGATTTGCCTGTACCCGTTTGCCAAGTGGAGTGGCCCTGATGTCAGCCAGCTCAATAATTAGACGCATACCTTTCGTAGATATGGGTTCCAGCATTGTCTCCGCCGACGAAGGAGATTGCCTTGATGGCTGGATGATCACAGATCCTGTTTACGGTGTCCGCTGATCCGTGAACACTAACTCGTCAGTCGAGCCCCAAGTACAGTGGGTGACGTACACGTTGATAACCCCAGGAGGCATACCTGCCTTTTCGCAGAGCTCGGCGATGATCATCGTTGCTCCAGGATCCCGCTCGGATGGTTTGACCACCAATGTGTTTCCTGACATCAGCAACTGGACTATTTTCGGATTTTTTTACTTACCGGTGACCGTAGCCAGAGCAGCTGACCAGAGTACGATCCTGAGCGTCAGGGCATTCTGAGAGTCTCGGTATAGCTTACATGGCAGGGAAATTGAAAGGTGTTATAGCAGCGCAAACTCCCAAAGGCAATCTCCTTGAGTAAGTATCCATATCCTTGGTGACCTCCAATTTATCACCCAGCATATTCGACGTGATGGCCGTAGCAGACTCGACCACCTGCAAACCTCGATGAACATCACCTTGAGCATCGGCAAATGTCTTGCCTTGTTCCAGTACGATCGACTTTGCGATATCAGGCATATGTTCCCTGATCAAGTGTTGCAGCCTGTTATCAGTCCTAGCGCTGGAGAAACAAGGTGACTAACTGGAACATGACCTGCTGCCGCCTGAGGATAGAAGTTTGAGACCAAGTCTTGAAAGCTTGTGAAGCAGCATCGACAGCTGCATTGAACTCCTTCTCGGTTGTTTCTGGGACTGTATTGACCAAAGTCTGAGTAGACTGAATCATGAGCAAGTTTACGAATGTCAGGCTGATGAGCATACCGGATCCCTAACTTCTAGCCATTTCTTAGCAGATGACTCAACGAACTCTCCTCCAATGTAGTTCTTGGTCTTGCCCCCATTGGCGGTAGTACCCTTCCATCTCGAGCTGACTTCCTCAGCGGCTTTAATCGCCAATGGAGCGAATTTAGCAGAAGACGAGGAGGAAGCGGCAGCTGCCGTAGAAGCATATCGAACACTCGAGCCTAGGTATCGTGGGAGTCGTAGCATATTGATTATGGGTATACTACAGTGTTACTTGGTAGGGGATTGAATTATCGGGCTTAAAGGATGCTCAGATCCGGCCGGTACACAACCAACCCGAGATGGGAACCCGGATTAACCGGGGGGAATGGAGTCTCCGCAAACACAGAAGATAGGCTCACTGTGGTCTGAGCGTGTTTTCTACGTGCCTATCTATAACGCACCTGCCCGACGTCACTGAGCACAGACATGGCAAAGAGCTTCTAATGACCTATACATATACACAACGATGAGCGTCCCGGAAGAAGGTCTTAGTGGAGTAGGGTCGAGCTTTGTCGAATCGTCGGCAGGCCCATCTAGACCGCTCTCTCGCACATCACAACGCTCCTCGAGCTCAACAAGCTCGCGGAAGGGGAAAGAGCGAGCAATTGATGTGGGAGATCCGGAGGTAGCAATTGATGTGGGAGATCCGGAGGTAGCTATTGAGGCAAGCAAGCCTGCCAAGTCTGTCAGGACAGTCACGACAAATCAAGATGAGAGCAGTGATGGAGAAGAGGATGAAGAGGACGATGACGAGGAGGAAGAACCGTAGGTGGTTACTATTTCTTGGTTGACTCTTGCTAATGCTCTAGGGCATTGAAGTACAGTCGTCTCAGAGGAAAGCTTCCGGAAATATTGGCGAAAGATACTGCGTCGACTATAGAAGTGTCGTCTAGGGTCATTGTCAGTCGTCTTCGGCTCGGAAGTATCCAGCTAACAGTTAGGCCTTAGGAACACATAACGGAATGGTCCATATCCTGACTTACGAAGGGTCTAAGGTCAATTCCTCCAGACCACATGGGGCAAGTATAACTTGCCTTCGCCTAGATGAAGAGAACGATTTCGTAGCTACTTCGAGTGTTGAAGGTTAGCTTTCAACCACAGGAAAATCTGGAACAAGCTGATGATCAGGTCGTGTGGTCATTCGGTCATTGACGAGTACTGAGAAATACGCATTCGATTATAAACGACCAATGCACGCTGTAGCGCTTGAACCTGGTTTTAACAAGAATGCCAGTCGGCGATTTGTCTGCGGAGGAATGGCTGGCAACTTGATTCTGCAGGAAAAGGGGTGGTTGGGGTATAAAGAGCAGATCATCCATTCTGGGGAAGGACCGATCTGGGCTATAGAATGGAGAGGCGACCTTATTGCCTGGGCCAATGATTCGGTGAGCTTTCAAGCTCGTTATGTGAAAATAGCTGACATGTCAGGGGGTCAAGATATACGATACCACTACTCAACAGCGAATTGGATATATCGACCGAGGAGCCAATGCTCCTAGAGCTGAACTGTTCAAGTGCTCTATGAAGTGGAAGGACGATTCAACACTAGTCATCGGGTGGGCGGACCACATCAAGGTCGTTCGGGTCCGAGCTCGCAATCGCCAACAAAGCTCCTCCGGTCTACCACCTCTCACTGTCGAAATGACAGCAATCTACCAAGTAGACTGTATGATCTCAGGTATCGCTCAATACCAAAATTCTTTCCTTGTCCTCGCCTACATCTCGCCAGATACGTACGACAACGAGGCGACCGAGGATCGAGCAGAACAACGCCGGAAAGCTGCAAATCGCCCTGAATTGCGGTTGATCGATAAAGGCGAGGAGGTCTCGGCTGATGCGCTCAGTCTTTCGAATTATCACATGTACGGTTGTAATGACTACTCGCTGATCAAATCCCAAAGGCCAGGAGAAGAGGTCTTCTTCGTTGTAAGCCCGAGCGACATTATAGTGGTCAGACCACGAGATGAGGTGGACCATATTGATTGGCTGGTCGACCGACAACGATATGAGGAAGCCCTGACGGCTGCGGAAGGTTTGCAGAAACAGCATGGGTCGGCACTGGATGTCAAGGCTATTGGCCTGAAATATATCCAGCATCTGATTGATCAGGGTGAGTTGGCTATAGCTGTAGTATTCAGTCAGAACTGACAGGTAGATGACTATGTTCAGGCTGCGTCATTGATCCCAAAGGTCATGGGTCAGGATATTGAAGGTTGGGAGAAATGGATCTACACGTTCGTTCAGCAACATCAATTACCTGTAAATTCACTCGTTCGTCTTCAAGAAAGCAACTAATGTGATAGGCTATCATCCCATACATCCCCACAAGTAGTCCCCAATTAGGTCGACAGGTATACGAGATGGTCTTCGAGCATCAATTACTCAACGATCGTCCAGCGCTCCTCAAGACAATCACCACTTGGCCTCGCGAGGTATATGATCTCGACTCATTGATGAGTTCCATCCAGAGCGAGTCTCGCGCCTCGAAGGATGACCCACTACTACTAGAATGCATCGGAGAATTGTACCTGGTCAACCGACAACCTGGTAAAGCGTTGCCGTACTTCCTCCGCCTACGTCGACCTCATGTCTTTGATCTCATCCGAGAACACAATCTTTTCACAGCCGTTCAGGACCAGGCGTTGCTGCTAGTAGAATTCGATCAGGAACGTAAAGGCAAGATGGACAAAGAGGATGTAGAAAGTGAAAAGGGAAGGCACGGAGCTGCCATTCAATTACTTGTCGATCATACCCACTCGATTCCTGTAAGTCCCTGTACAGCGCTTTTCGATGTGCTGACGCTGTAGATCGACCGAGTAGTCAAGCAACTCGAAGTCAAGCCGCATTATCTGTATATGTACCTCGACTCGCTTTTCGATAAGGATCCTCAATTCTGTCTACCCTACAGTGACCGAATCGTGGAGCTGTATGCGGAGTACGATCATGATCGCTTGATGCCATTCTTGCGGGCTAGCAATTTCTACGATCTCGAAAAAGCATTGAAAATATGTCGAGAAAGGGATTACGTGACGGAGATGGTATTCCTCCTGGGTCGGATGGGAAACAATAAGCAAGCTTTGATGCTTATCATTGAACGTCTCGGAGATGTACAGAGGGTAAGCTATAATGCAACGAAGATGTGAGCTGAAGATAGGCAATCGATTTCGCAAAAGAGCAAGCGGACGAAGATCTCTGGGAAGATCTGTTGACATATTCCGAGACTCGACCCGATTTCATTCGAGCGCTTCTCGAACACGTTGGGGCCGAGATTAACCCGATCAGGCTCATTTCGAGGATCCGAAATGGACTTGAAATTCCGGGACTGAAACCTGCCTTGATCAAAGTCTTGCAAGCTTCCAACTTGCAAATATCGTTGTTGGAGGGATGTCAAGACATCCTCAATAGCGACTGTAGTGCTCTTGCCACACAGCTGCAGATGAGTCAAAGCGGTAGTACACCCGTATCAGGTATGTTTTGAGCACAGACGGGATCCTGAAATTCACGTATAGCAACGAGTGAATGTGCAGTCTGTCGTCAGAAGGCCTTCACAGCCGACGACGATCCACCTCTTGTCTTGCTCTATCTATGCCGACATCTTGTTCATGCCACATGCGCACTTCCTCGTACCGATATCGACCTGCCGTCCCATCCCGAATCAGCGTCCATCTCTCACTTGCTATCGAACGATAATCGGCGCAACACCAAATCGAGGGAAAGAGAGCTGAGCGCAAAGCTGTCGTATGCTGCCGCTGTTCGAGTTAGAGTCGGCCGTTGCCCAGTCTGTGAGGTGACAGGCAGAGATACAGCGAGGGTGCCCCCAACTAATCGAGTCCAGAGTCTCGTTACTGCACAAGCTTAGGGCAAATGTCAATACATAGACTTCTCTGACTAGCAGACCAGTGTATGTTATAGACAGTAGCTAGCTATGTACATGATGTAAATCTACAACGTCCGTGGAGTGGGAGAGGGAATGGCTACAATTGATGTGAGATACAAAGGAGGAGACTAGTGAAAGTCCCAAGCTTCGAGGTGGGAAGATGGTCCTTTCCTAGTAGCTCCCTTTCCCATCATCTGCTGCCTTTTCTTCAGATATGATTTCCAGGCATCATGACTCATTACTGGTCCGACAGTCTTGTGCGCCTCCGCAGAAGCCTCCTGTGCCTGTCCTTGATCCTGGCCATGACCCTGTCGATTGAAAGAGTTGATAGTCATCCCCCACTCCGCCTGAGTATGGCCACCAGGTAGTTCCCAAATAGCCATCAAACTCTTCCTTGCGTCTCCGACCCACTGGTTATGATGTTTGATGATCCGAACGAGAGTTTCGGGGTTCATGACGAAGGAAATTATGACGAGGATGAAAGCCGCCGTGATAAGGATGAGTGACGCGGTTGTGCCTCGACTGTGGAGTGGCATGGCATCATAAGCTCGAGGTTGACTATGGGGTCGTCTCCTAGATTCTCGTACGGTGGGCAATTGAGATCGACGTGGAGAGGGTAGTGGAGATCTCTCAAGTCGGTAGGATTGGTCATAGAGCGCGCAAGCCTGTTGTTGAGATTTAGCAGGTGGTGGTCGCGTCCTCATCGCAGTGGAGGATCCATGGACGCGTCCGTGTTTGGCGGGGGTGGATCGCGAAGGTTGGAGAAGAGGTTGATTTCGTGGAACATTCAGACGCGGTCGACCAGCGAGTAAGGGAGTGTCGTCTGTGGGTGTGGAAGGGGTAATGATGAGTTTCGGGATCTCGAGTGGGTGCGAAGTGGGATTTGACGGTACAAAGGAGGCCATTGTGTCGGCTGGGGGTTCTTCAGGTGAGAAGTGAGTGACAAGAGGGTGAACAGAGAGAGAGTCGACCAGCGATGCTCTTAAGTATGATTGTGTGTTAGGGTAATGGTGCAATGTGCAGTAAGAAGGGTGGATGATGGATGCCTGAATGTCCAACTTGCCAAACACGGTTAACTTTATTCCCACTAGGCAACTCTAATTCCGTGCCTGGACCCTAGTGTCGCATCTCACAAACAGAATCTCTAAATTATTGCTGCATCATCCAGCACAATAGGGCGTCCGTAGTATGCGGCCAGAACGGAAGGGGTACGTGATCAGGACCCACACCAATACGTGCACATCGGCTCCAGCTAATCGGGCCCGCCATTCTCTTGCTGTCAGTACGGCCTTGCCGCCAATAGGTCGCGAACGCCAGGGCAAGTCTAGCGGCACTATAGAGCACTGTAGATTGACTCGACATGGAAGCGCATGTATGACGAAACGTCAAAGCCTCGTATACACAGAGTCTTGCCAAGATCCATCTTATGGACACACACTATCTGAGGATTGATTGTGTCGGTTTTATGAGTAGAAATTGTCTACAAACAGCAAGAGTTTCCGCACTTATCCGACTCGATCAAAGCCTTGCAACTATACTTTCACGCAGACTTCTTATTTCATTCAATCCATCCATTCGCGCCCTCATCGGACCAGCGCATTCTGACTGGACGTCCCTGGTCTCCGATTCATACCTGTCACACCCCTTGACCCATCTGTATCATGACACGCTAGCCAGGCAGGCCTTCATCCTAGAATCATCTTCGCGGCAAGGCGAGTGGTACTCCCAAGACGTCATCCATTATCATGATCATCACGCAGGCGTCTTCTTTCACGACCATGATTCTTGCCCGCATTGTGATTTCCGAATATCATTAATCGATGTTGCTAGACTTCATGGATGTGCATTTCTTACCAATTTGCAGTATCATTCGGCGGACTGGACAATCTTCAACCGGTATATCAGAGCTTGTCTCGTGCATAGTGGCCATGTTGTTTGCTGCACACGGCATGCATACGTGGTGGATGCACGAGACGACGACGGTCTCGTTCGACACGATATCGTGCCTGGTTGTGATGTCGGCAGCGACTCACAATTGCACTAGAAACCTTCTGTGACACATACTCTAGCACTGATTACATCGAGTACGCCAGCAAAGCATCATATGTCGGGTAGTCAGTATAGCTATTGAAGGATGCCGAAGGTGCCATCAGCACACAGGAAATAAGACACCTTTTGAGGAATCAACGAGATACCATATTCATTACAATCTTCTCGACAAGCTCTAGCTGTTTTACAAATCCCCGTCCGCCCTAAAGCTCTGAGACCTGCAGGACCAATGTGATCTCGGAGCTTCTGGAGCTTCTGGAATACAGCACATGGCGTATTGATGCGCGACCAAATCGGCTTCCCTGTTTAGATTACCACGGAACAAGCGAAGATATTTACATATCCAGGCCTTCAAGGGACCATTGGGAACAGCTCGGAACTCCAACTCCAAGCATGGTTCCAATGCTGCGTTAAATCGACCTATCGCCTGCCGACGTATATCCACCAATCTATTCCACTCGGTGCCCGCTATCTTGAATACTTCATCCGGGATATATTCCAATCTCGCAGGCGGAAGTTCGGGATTAGGGTCAAGCGGGTCGATTGCGAGGAACCATTGATGGACATGCCTGAGAGAGAAGCGGGTACGTATGGAATGGATCTCGATGTAATCATCGAATTTCAGCTTGACTCGTTCTCCAGTAATCCGAGATCGGATAATGTAGCCTTCCTCATTTTTTATGTTCTTTGACTGTAAGGCCTTGTAGGTATCGGACGATTCAATGATACGAGGAAAGGCGAGTCCGAGCAGCTCGGCTTCCATGACTACACTTTCGTAACTAAAATCGACGGATGTGTAAGTATCAACCATGGCGATTAAGATGATGTCTGAGCGATCCCCATAATTCACCACGATCCTGTTTTCCGGGTAGATCATTTCAAACAGGTAGGTGTTACCCGCTAAACACTTCTCCTTCTCCAAGCCCTTCTCCTTCACCATCTCCATTCCGCGTTGAGCGTGCGTGCTAACGAAACTTCCTCTAGATGCAAATATCCATTCATCCTTGTACTTGAAGAAAATCCCCAGCGACCCATCAAGTTTCTCCACGATATCACAGTCCTCAATCTTCATTGTCGACGCATCATGCTTCTTGTCGCTGTAGTTGAAGAATTTGCGCATCGGGCGAGCTACCACTTCACCAGTATCGGTATCGAGAATTAGTCCCCGACATTGCATCAGGGTATCATCCCATTCATCACGCCATTGCACCGTTGCGGAATAGTTGTAGATAGCAAGGGGAAGCCGAGGGTGGATGGCTTTACGGACTTGCTGTGATTCTACGAGCGCCTCGATACTATTCAGGAGTTTCTTAGGCTCACTTTCGGCGGTCAAGTCGGACATGATGGTCGAATCGAGAGACTCGTTTGCAGTAGGCGGACGCTTATGCGACGAGGAGAGTGGAGCAGTATCTAAGGATGATGAAGGCGATATTGGAGAGAGGCGATCGAAGATAAGGTGAAGATGTGACTATAAAAGAAGACGCGGTTGGCGGGATGTTGAAGTGAAGATGTTGGATGATACTGTGCTAGCTGCTGGAGACTAGCCTACTTATATCCATCGACTGACCCAAGGTGAGACTCATATTGAACAATAAATCGAGTCGACGCAACTTGTGGTACCTAATCGAGTGAGGAGAACTCGACAATCGGGTGAGCGATCCGGACCAGTCGAGTGGGGTTGAGTGGCGGCGGCAAAGAATACAGGGAGGAATTGTTAAGCGTGCTAGAGGTAGGTGAAGCTGGTTATATGCTTGAAGGGGTAGGTGACAATGAAGGAAGCCAGAGTTGAGTGAAAGCTGGAAGAAAGATTGAAATCAAACGCGTCGATTCGCCAACCTCGATCCAGATGAATGCGACTTATACAATGGCTGGATCTTTACTTCGGAGGTCTCACCAGATCTACCGCGATTCTTTCCCCTTATTCACACGCATGTTCAAAATTAAGCTCAATATATCTACTCCACATATCAATACCCACATTGTGAAAGTCTCACCACGGGACCAATCGGTCATGGGGATGTTTGTGATGTATGGCGGGACGGGAGGGGGCGGCCACTAGGATCCTCCTATAAAGCTGGTGTGTCCTATACTCTCGTCTCCTCAACCACAATCACTTCCACATCCTCCCAACCCCGCCATTCCAATCATATACATACCACCTCTTCTTAATCCTACACAATGTTTGGAATCTCCTTCATGGCTATCCTGGAGGCTGTCTTCGCTGAAGGGGTTTTGAAGCCGCACAGGCAAGCCAAACGACCACGACCCTTTTGCAAAGAATTCGACGTCAACTCTGGCCTCGCCTCAATGGTGACCATTCGGGATGTCAACAAGAATCCCTTTGTGTCTCTCATGGAACGTGAGTCCCATTTCACGTTCCATTCGCCTTCACGCGTTCGAACTGACTCCCTTCAGTTGAAGACTATCTCGTCGTCCTTGGCGCGTTCCATCAGCTTCAAACCGCTCCGGATTTCGGCCGACGAATGCTCGATTATGCTGATGATTACGAAAGATATGCCGCAATCACCATCCCTCGCTACCGAAAATTATGCAGCGATGTTGTGGCAAGGAGAGCTAATCGGAGTTCGCCTCCTCAAGTATCTCACCGATTCATTCCTTCTTCACCGGAGTTGTCCTTGTCTGGCGATACTGGCCGTTCGGGTACCGAGTCGTTCGCTGATTCGGTTTTGCAAACGCCCAGGTCGGACAACTACATCGAATACAACATGCTCTATTCCCCGTTGACATATCTGATTCCCTCCGAAAAGCTGTTGACTGGCGAATTCCCTTCAATAACGGCTCCCCGGGACTCTGGCCGCCTGCGAACCAATCTTTTCCTCGCCTCGGCATTGCCCGGCTATTCTGGCGATTCCTGCTTTCTGCCTCTGCCCCTATCGGTGTCTTGCTCGCCTGGCATTGTCATCTCATGAGGCCCGACATCTATATCCGGGGATCTCATAATGCGTTCAAGTCCCTCAAAGGTGTCCCGTTTCCTCTTCATCAAGTTGTAAGTGTCTGACCACGCTTCATAGCTGATTGTGTAGGTTCAAGCTATTAAGCAAGGCGCACTACCCAAAGAGTTGGATATGTGCGATCGAATCGCTACCATCCGACCCGAGTATTATGGTGGACCTGCCATTGCCACTCTTGCCTCGCTCATCGATTGCCAGACTGTCTTCATTGAGTACTGTCACCAGGCTGGTTTTCTGAAGACAGGCTTGCTCCGACAAAATCCATCCGCTGGGACTTCTGCTATTGTCAGGTACCGTACGTCCCCCTATACCTCTTCCACACTTCCATGCTAACGATTCAGATGGGTTTCTGGAAATCATACGAGCCACCGAATTCTGGCACTGTCTCGAACATACCCTCGATGTCGAGCTTGTTTGGAAATGCCATCGACTCAACAATTCGCTCTACTGCAACGACGTAGCCGGCTACGCCGATCAAGAGTACTTTGAGTCTGGATCTGGCCGACATGAACGATGGTCAACCACTGTCCACCACGCGGACGACTACAAGAAGGAAACTCAAAAGGCTTGGGGCAAGAGGTTCAAAGGCGAACAGTTCTACAAGACTACCTAGACTTGTCTCCCTTTCGCTTGATAGCTCTTTCCTGTGTGTTCCGGGCCTTTGTATCTGCTTTCTCTTGATCATCGTTTTTGTATGCATGTTGATTTGTTGATCTTTTTTCCCTTCTCGGGCAGTGTCAGGAGCGCTGTAGGATTGGTAGACCATCGAAGTTGCCATTCTCGTTGACATGTTGACAATACTGGCCAGATCGAACAGGTTGTGCTTCACCAAACTCTGTATCACGAGTAGCGGTTCCTCTGAAGTCCGTAGTGCATTCCGTAGCTACTCGTCCCAGGTGCACACACACTTGACCAAAGCGATGGGCTGGCCCATACTTAGTTGAAGTAAACATATGACCTGACAGCAGTAACTCAATTACGACACCGATTCCAAAAGTCACCATTGCACTAATCACGAGGAAAGAAGACGTTCTGGAGACACCGGAGACCAGAGGTAGGACGGGTTTCTCATGCGGGTCCAACAAGAGATAGGTGCACCTTGCATATCTTGTCTAGCAATCGTAATACTGTGATCTTTGCGTATCTGAGTGTGTCCTGACACCCTCCGATAGCCAGTTCCTCACTTCATTCCAACCATGTTCTTGATGAGCTAGATAGGTCAGCTTGACTCCATCAGCCCAGAAGGTGGATCGTACGGTATGTGCGCCAGGCAAATAACTCAGGGAATACTGAAAGGTCAGCGCCCGCGCACGGGATCTCCTGACCACAAGACTGAATGGTACGTAATTGACTTACCCATAGATATGCCAAATATTGGATCTGATCTCATCAGCAATATTCCCGTTTAGCAAATAATGACCGACTCACGATGACGAAGACGATACACAAAATCGCAGGTAGTACGAATGCAGCGACGAAGGTCATTACTAGCGCGACTATCAGAATGACCGTTGCAGCCACTCGTTTCAGCTTAAAGGCAGATTCCATCTGATGTTTGAATCCGCTATTCGTCAGCTCATTCCATCAGTATGGTGGGCGAGCTTACACAATGAATCCAGTTCCAATCAGAGATACAATCGTTCCGACACCGAATAACGCTGAGGTTCAGCTTGACGCCTGGATCTTTCAAACAGCAGTGAGCTTACTCGCAAAAGCCCCTGTGAACCCGATGAACAGCATGATAGCCCCCAGCAGACTGACACCGAAACCGACAACGAAGCCTGACAGGTCAGCTCTCAGAACAGTTGAACCGTTATGAGCTTACATGCTGCGAATCCTGTGAGACGTTGGTAACGGGTCAACTTGAGTGAAGAGAATGCCGATTCTTGCTACAGCGTTCAGCATCGACCCCTCGATTCGGTCATTGATCGAGAGCTATGTAAAACAGCCAAGGAGTCTGATTTGCGACGCGACTTACCCCTCCAAAAACGGCATCATCCGTGTGACCTTCAAGATCTAGTCTATCAGCCCTACCTCCGCAACTCTGGGAGCAAATACGTCACTGACCGTACCACTTTCTTCCTTCTGTCGTTGGCATCTCTATCTATATGGTCTGGGTAGTTAAGTAATGGTTTGAACGGCTACAAAATCTGCGTATAAAGGGAGATGGGTTAATTGATTGTCTTGGTTCTTGGCTTTAAGCATATTACTCGTTATTTAAATATTCCCACTCTTTAGATTGCACAAGCCAATTTATCCGGGAATCCCGTTGATGTCGATCCCCTCCCTTGCCACTTGAGTATTGTCTAATTGTTCCTATATCATACACCCCAGAGTGACACCAGTGCACATGTCTACAATCTCGCCAAATGCATTATCACTGTTCTTCCCAAATGATCAACCAACACCAACAACAGTCGATCACCTTTTAAACCTACCGCCGCTCATCAATTCATTTTCACCCGCACTCGCATCTTTACATCTCGCTCGTATACGCCTAGGACTGCTCATACCTCCAGGAACATTCGACCAAACAGCATGGTGCAGGACATGCGGAGGGTTGAGGCAGGTCGTCGAGGCGTTTGGCCCATCTAGCCCAAGCCCAAGTCCGAGGAAGGCAAGAGGGAAGAAGAGATCTGGAGTAGTCAAGAAGAGGATAGTGAGGCCGAAAGAATGTGCGATATGCGGGACTTCCTTCAGAGGACCAAAGAAGGAGGATACGGCCATGTCATTCCCCCCAGCGAGAACGATACGAGCGACGAGATCCAACTCTGCAAATCAAGCTCCAGCAACCATCAATGTGCCGTACGACTCGACGACTCCACCTGTCATCCCCTCGCCCACCACATCAATGGATATTGATCAACCTCCAGAAGAGCCGAAATCGATGATGGTAGACCCAATCGCTATCGATCCTGTCGTAATTCAACCAGACTACCACTATACACCAAGACCGCCGCCCCCTCCAAAGTACGTCTACAATAACGGCCTAACGCATGTTTACACTTCGGCACCGAATCTACCGACGTATCCTCAGCCGCCCGCTCAACATGTCTCTCCACCGCCAAAGGAGAAAAACAGGAAGAGGAAGAAATCTGGATTGGCAAAACTGCTGGCTGAAAACAAGGAACGAGAGGGAGGCGCAGGAGGGGGAAGTGGAAGCTGGGGCTTGGAGTGAAGCTAGATTTCATCGGCAGAAGAGTCTCGTTAGGGAGCGGGCAGGGAGCGGCTGTCAGGACTGAGTCCATCAAAGTCGCTCCAAGTTGTAACAGTACTGTGATCGTATAATATGTTGTATCGGTGTGATCATTCAATGTATAATAGCAGCATGCGCTCGACGTTCATAACAAATACATCGATCCCCTCTCATGATGTCTCTCGCACGTCCACAGACGCAATCCCATCGATTACTTGCTGTACTGATTGTCAGCTTCGTCAATCCGGACACTTACATCGTAAAAACCCTTCCCGCTCTTTCTACCCAATCGACCTTGCTTGACCATCTCTTCCAACATCGGGATAGGCTTGACGAGCTCTTCGGAGATCTCGCCCTGTTTGGCTTTCTCCTGCCATCCTTGCGAGATGTATGATGTGGTGTCTTTCCATCAGCTCTGTCAAACAGCGCCAGAATTCAGCTCACCTAGTCCAACGAAATCAAGGAGCTTGAATGGCTATTCATCAGCTGATTCCGTCAGTCAGACGGCGATAACGTACACCCATTGCTACTACATCAGCTGATTCATCATTCAAGTGAGCATATGCTCACGATAGCCCGCTCCGAGCTCCATTGCGGTGTCGACATCCTCGGCAGTAGCATCTCCCCTCTCTACCATTCGGATCGCCTCGACTTGCCATCAGCTCCTTCCTAGTCTGGCCTCTTCAGAATAAACTCACGCATGTATGGGACAAGTAGTCTATTGACAATGAAGCCGGGAGTATCATTACATGTTACCGGTGATTTGCCCATTCGCTTTGTGACTTCCTGGAGAGCTTGGAATGTCTCTTCGGACGTTTTTGGGGTTTTGATGATTTCAACCAGTTTCATGGCTGTCCGTCAGTTTTCGTACACGAAAGGCGTAGATGGACATACCAGGTACAGCTACTACATTAGCTCGGTCAGATCAGATCTGGAAACGAGGACTCACGATTAAAGAAATGAAGACCGGCGAATCTGCCATGAGCCCTTGCCCACATCTCATTATGACTTACCTCTCTTGTCGAGCTGCCCCACATGAAGACGCAATCTCTGTGACAGACAGACTCGAGGTATTGGTCGCGAAGATACATTCGGGTCTAGTTATCAGCTATATTTCTGGCAAAATTAGGAGAGGAGCAGGACTGACTTGGCTTTATCGTCCAAGTATTTGAACAGGTCACCTTTAACTTTCAAACTTTCAATAATCGCTTCAACGACCAGATCACTCTCCTTGACAGCTTCCGCCCTATATCATTAGACATCTTCACTTCTTCCCAAGTGATCAGGAGATTGGTATGGAACGACGATGGCGACTTACGCATCGGTGGTTGTCGTGATATTTGCCATTATATTCTTGGTGAACCCCTCAATATCGTTTGGACTTGCTTTCTTCGCTACACGAGATAAAGACTTGGTGATGATGTTGAGTCCATTCCTACCTGTCAGCACAGCTCATCAGAGCTTCGCTGCCCAGAAGCCCGGCGACTCCTTTAGGCAAATCGAGCTGGAAGGGTTAGGGAAACATACTGAAGTGCTTGATCCGTCACGTCCGACAAAACCACCTGGTCCCCTTAGCTCATAATTTGCAGACTGTAGGATGCGGGTCCTCACCTTCAACCCGTTCTGTGCCCCAACCTGAGCAATCCCAGCACCCATCAATCCCGCTCCGAACACCGTCATTCTCTCAACTTGTTTCCCGCCCGAAGAGCTCGAGCTCGACAAGTGGCGCTGAATAGTGGATAGTCTGCCCGCCGCAGCACTGGCCGCTGAAACTGATGCTTTACCTGAAGACATTGTGGTTGTTCTGGCCAAATATCGAGCACTGAGCATAGCGATGTATATATAGTAGGTGGACGAAGTTGATTTATGATGTCCGGTTAATTTACCGGAGATAAGCGGAACTGAACGATCATGCATGATTAGGGGTCGGGGTAATGTATGGATGGGATAGCTACAGTCTAGAAACGAATACAGGCTACGTGGTGGAGGTATGGGTATGGAGAATCTTTATCTGATCAGGAACGCTAGAGCCCATTGGACGAAACATAGGAGAGCAACGATGTAGAAGCCAGTAGCGTATCCAGAGGGGTTGCCATTGATACTAGCTGACCAAACCTGCCTATCAGCTTAAATTATCCGCAAGGCCGAGTAAGCTTACAGCACCACCAATAACTGGTCCAAAGAACCTGGCGAAAGATACGGTACTCTGCGCTAGACCATTGGCTAGTCCAACAACGTGAGGAGGAGACATTGCGTTCTGCCATCAGCTTCACAACCAGTTGGGACACACGATTAGGATCATAACAGCGGTGTAGGCTAGTGTACCACCACAATACCTGACCGCAGTGATAATAGTGAGTACTGATGATCAGCTAAGCCTAGGCGAAGAAGGAAAGACTCACGAGTCATGACCAAGATCCCTCCGTCGGAATCAGGCGAGGCGACAGACCTCAAAAGAGGTAAACAGAGGTAGGCGGGGATATACAGAAAACACCCCAATCTAAACATCTGGAGATGATTGAATTTCCCAAGGGGTGGACCGAGTCGAGGGTAGAGGTAGAACTGGTAGAATAATTGACAAATACACATCATGGCGATGAGAAGGGAGAATCGAGCGGGATTAAGACCGATACCTCCTGATTTGTATGGCCTGGCTGTCAGGCCAGATAATGAAGACAAATGAGACGACCTACGTAACGAGGAAAGAAAGGAACAGCTGGTCGTGGGTAGTATTGTGGAGTGCTACTAGACCATACTGATATCAGCTCTTGAGTCGCCAAGGGAGACATACCTGGACAATCATCATCAGGGGCAGAGACTTCCAGGTCGATACAGGTTTCTCACTAACTCCCATCCCGTTAGTAGGGCTGACCAGAGGCGATCGCTCATGAGCCCTCCCCTCAGCGATGACACTAAGTCCACCGGTGAGAGGTGCTCTTCTCTCAGATTGCGGAGTACCAAAGAACGGATCACTCTCTTCCTCAAGTTGAATATGCGCGGGGGAATGAAGACCGGTATTGGAGAAGATGGCGGGAACGTTTCCAGAAGCAGTACTGAATCGCCTCGTACCGGAGAACCGACGACTGGGGATTCGAAGTGAATTTCCACTGACGATTCGCTGTTTGTGCTTGCGCCTTTGACTGGCAGAGTTGGGTGGGAAGGAATCGATACCAGGTGAAGGTTGGGGTGTTTCATCATCATCGGACCCATTAGCAGGTGTAGTATCTTCCATTTCCTCATCCTCGTCTTCAAAAACAGCTGTGTCTTGAGCAGCAGCGGCAGAGACCCAGAGATCATTGATGTTGAACGTGTTCTCCTCATTGGCTGTATATCAGCATTTCGTCATTGTCACAATCGCGAGGAACCTACCAAGTAGGAAACGCTCAGCGAAATTTGGCTTTTGCTCATCTTCCTGCTCCTCTTCGTACTCGTCCTCATCTTCGGGATGTATAGCCGAGACACGCCTAGCAGCTTCCATAGCAGCCCTCGCAGCCAAAGTAGGATGCTTAGATCGAATACCACCATATCTATAATCAGCTAGACTCATAGCGTGGAACATACCCGTAAGCAGTCCCAAGACTAGCTCGACTATCCCGTCGATTATTTCTAACTGATGTGGAGAAACCGACAGTCTCTTCTCCCGGGGACATGATGAAACTCCTCTTGTTCTTGATCGTTTTGATGGTGGCATGGTGCGAAGGGACGGGGGACGCGGCTCTCTCGATCTCGGTAGTCGTGGCGGGTTCGGTCTTTTCAACTGGCAGGGCAATTCGGGATCCACCTCGGACTCCTCCGTCCCATGACAGGAAACAAGCACTGATAGCCCCGCAGATCAAGATGATACCTGCCAGGAACGTAGGTAGGAGATATGGGAAAGACTGAAATAATTCTGCAAGTCAGCTCAATACCAAGTCTCCAATACCTGACTAGCTTACCGATATCCGAGAGGAAAGTGCCGGGAAAGTTCTTGGCAGGACTCTCGAATACACCTCCGAGGATCTGTTGTCAGCAATTTCATGGGTCTAGACATACAGGTCCGATGACTCCTCCGAATCCCCAAGAGAAACCTAGCATCGCATATGCTCTCGTTGCGTTGGTCTCATCTTTTTGTCAGAATGCACTGTATCATTTGTAGAGTGTACTTACCGGTGACATCTCGGATAGATCCCCTAAAGACTCCTACAGCGCCTCCAAAGATCCCCTGAACTAGTCGAATACAGATTGCCTCTGGAAGCTGAACATCAGCTACTGTCCACCGTCAGTGGATCTCGAAGCTCACGCTCTCGGACGTTCCGAAAACAGTCAAAGCGATCGCGCTTCCCTGACTATCAGCTCGGACCACAAAAAGGTACTGCCAGCTTACAGCCAAACTAGCGACGATGACCGCCCGCCTTCCGTGTCGATCCGCGATACTACTCCACAACAGCGATGTGAAGAATTGAGTGATGAAGAATACCGAAACCAGATTACCAGTCCATAGACCGACTGTAGCTTCTCTTGCACTTCCTTCTTCGTAGCCTGCTCGAGCAAAGAATCCTGGCTATCAGTCTCGTGGCCTGGTCCTGGCCTGACGAAGTGCACTAACCTTCTACCATTGGCAGTAAGAAGGGTGTACATAGATTGGCCGAGAGTAGCTCCGACAACATTGCCTATTGATCAGTACACAGGCAGAAGAGTCGACTTACGATACACAATACGATCATAGGCAGTACAGGGAGTGGTGTTGAATAAGCTGGTCGAATCCCAGGGACAAGAGTAGGTAATTTAGCTCCCTCATCTTCATCATCTAATCCCAAATCCTCAAGACCCCTCAGAGTAGCTCTACTGACCTTCCGACGACCTCCTACAGTCGAGAATGAAGGGCGCAGAGATCGATTAATAAGGTGTCGATTGGGATATGGGACTGAAGGTGAAGGTGAATCGGCAGGTGATGAGGCTCCCGCGCCGAAAACATCGGAGGGTGGTTGACGAGGCGGCAGAGAAATGCGGGCTGGAGGAGTAGCCGTCATCTTTGAGGCTTGAGGGATGGCGCTACGATGTTCGTAAAGTGAAAGTGAAAGTGTAGCCGTTTAATCGTGATTCCTGTGTCGCGTCGCGTGCCGAGTTTATCAAGTGGCGTTCTGCCAAGGTGGAGTAAATCAGTACGAGTACTCGGATACGTCACATAATCGTGCTCCTGTCTTTGGTCTTCTGGCGTCTGATGTCCGCGAAGCAGATATGCATGGACGAATACAGCTCAGAGGTCTAGATATACACACAATCAAGAGACCTAGACAGTATTTCCAACACCCAACTTCTTTCCTTCTCCCTTGACGACCAAGTCCCAATGTTTAGTCAAGATCTCAACTTCATAGAAACTGGTTGCGAACGGATTGACCAGTTGAGGATCATCCATCTCGGCCTTGTATACTCCATCAGCCATTCTTTCCTCAGAATCCAACATCCCCTCTAGCTTTGGATATCGGCCCACTAATTGCCTTACGAACGTGACAGCCTGCGAGGCAGAGACGGGTGGGAAAAGAATTGAAGCTTCCAGTAGACGTTTGGCGAATGCAGCAGCTCTGTATGGGGGAGAGACGAAATGTCTTGAAAAGAAGATATGATTCAAGCATCTGAATAGTAACGAAGCGGTCGTCTCAGTTTGAACAGCGGGCTTGTGTCTTGATTTCATAGGCGCCTTTGCGGAGGTTGTGAGAAGTGGTGGATCTTCAATACCAGTATCGAGCGATAGCGGACGTAATAGACCGAATAGTTGTGTGATTAGATCTCCTAGATCGATATTGAGTGCTTCACCTTGTCCCGATAATAGATCAAAGGCAGTGACGATAGCCAGTAGTCGTAGTCTGACATTTTCGGAATCACCGACGATATCGAGTTTATTAATTTCTTCCTCTTCTTCATCATTCTCATCGTATTGATCCAGGACGATCCGGCGTAAAACAGCTAGCAGATCACGGAAGAAATCGACATTGATGAAATGGGCGAAATGGGAGATACCCTCTAGGGCCGCTGGTAGGAGAGGTGTTCGGATAGGGTTCTTCAGGATCGAGAAATAGAGCACGAATAAATTCTTGAGCGTCTCGGTTTGCTGGAAATCAGTGAACATTCTTTGCCGAGATAGAAGGGACTACTTACTACACCGGCACGCTCTTCCAGATCGACCTCGGCCGCAGCCTCGCCCATCTCCTTCTCAACCTCCTTCATCTCCTTCTCCCTCTTCTTTTGGTTCTTGGTCTGCCATTTCTTTCTAATCTCCGATTTGAACTGCCCCTGTCCCTTTTCTTTAGGTCCCCTCTTTCCTCGGTCCTTCTCTTTAGCCTCGCGCTTTTGCTTGGACTTATCACGCATCATGTCTAATTCGGATCGAAGTCGGAGATGAAGTAGACAAGAAAGAAGGTTGGGGTGTACTTGGAATTTACGTTCTTTGATCATTCGTGCTATTAGACGGAGGAGAGTCTGAGAGTATACAGAGGTCAAATCGGACTTGAAGACATCGATGAATGTTTGGAGGATCATCTCTGCGTCCTGATTATCAGTCACTATCAGTGTCGTCATGTGACAGACTCACCTCGTCCCAGCTTCGTCGACCGATCCGACCAACAAGGACACCCATGATATTCTCAGAGAAATTGAAATGAGGTACTGAAGACAACAACTCGCTCATACAACGCAAACTGAGTGTTGCTAATGCGGTCCGGCCTGGCGTAAGTACACCGCCAATCTACCACATGAGCAGGAACTCACCCTTGATCTCGCCCTCTAGGATCTTCAAATACCCCTTGTAGCTCTTTATCAATAGCTTTTCACCTTCTCGCTGACGTCTGACTTCGTCTCGGACCTTCTCAGCTTCCTCAGTCGCTGTCAATTGTCGGATCCGATACCCTTTCAAAGTCAGCGTTATTCATCGATTTGGGTGGAATGCTTACCAGGGATGATATCCTTGTAGACTGCCAATTGCGAGAGCAGGGCTAGACCTCGAATGGAGGCTGGGACTGAAATCATTGTCTCGACCTCTCCAACTGATTTGACAGTCGTGAGTGCGAATGTCGACATTCTCGTCAAAAGTGGTCCCTACCGATCAGCCTTTTCTCGCAGGCCGTATAGACAAACTCACATTATCGATCAACTCTCCACCAGCCAAGATCTCAGCACCAATGCCTGCAATCTGCTCTTTTGCAACTTCAAGCTTCTGAGCATTTTTCCACCCAGCCATTCCGACAATCTCTGCAATTCCCATTCTACCAAATTTCCCACGTTGACTGGCCATCCTAGCCGCTTGAGTAGCTTCATCCAATTCTTCCTCTTCTTCCACCTCTTCCTCTGATTCACTTTCTTCCACCTTCTTCTTTTTGATTGCTGGTAATTTCGTGGTTCCAGCTACCATCTGTACTTCACCAGTTGGAAGCTTGATTGGGAGTCTACCAACTTCAACTTCTTCAGGTTCGGCTTTTGCGCTTTTCACCCATCGTTGTCGACCTGATGTTTCGTAGTCCGCTTCTCCTTCTGCCCTCTTTCGTTTCCTCTTCTCATGCTCTGTTCCATCATCATCCTCGTCCAAATCCTGCTCTGCATCATATGCTTCCATCAATTCCTCGTCGTCCTCATCATCGTCTGAATCGGAATCGAATTCTTCATCTAAATCCTCGTCATCCTCATCACCACTGCCGAGATCGATGTCGGATCCGTCCATGGATAGGTCATCCAGTGAATCGATATCATAATCCTCGCTATCAGACCCAGCAGTAATTGGGATCGCCTTCTTCTTTTGCGCTTTAGGTAACGGTTCCTCAGCTTTCAAAACAGCATGTATCCTCTGTTGCTCTTTATTCGACCTATTCATCAACTCAATCATCCCAGTTTTATGATACCCATGATATGATATACCTCTTGAGATCAGTTTCGTTCATCCTAGCCAAGAAAGAAGCATCAATCCCCTCATCCTCCTCTCCCAAATCCAGCATATCATCCATTCCATCATCTTCGTCCGACTCCTCATCCTCCTCTGATTCGCGCTTCCGACGCCCTGCAAATACAGATTGAGGTACTGGAATCGATTTCTGATCTCTCAATTTGACTTTCTTGGGTTGATCTTCTTTACGTTTGGGTTTACCAGTGGGTCCGACTTCTTTCGGGGCTGCATTGGATTTTTTCGCCTAACGATCAGTCTCTTCCCCAAGTGGTGCGCTGAGTGACCTACATCTTTGGCTTGGGGCGCTGCTTTGCCCTTGCCTTTTGCTTTTGCTGATAGCTTGACCATTGTGTATGGTCTCGAATGGGTTGATATCAAGAGACGGTAGAGAGAGTGCAAAGAGTTGTCGGAAATCTTGAAATAGGTCACGTGACTCTACTTCCGGCGGAGCGGCTTACCCTCTACGAGTACCCTCTACCTCTGTCACTTACCCTCAACCACTTATTGAATCGCATACAACACAATGTCAGCCCCGGTCAAACCAGTCAAACTGGAGCAAGACTCATCATACATCCATATCAGCTCTTCCCAAACTCCACAAGCTATTCAACAACAAGCAGCAGCCCAAAATGTACATCTCGAACATAAAGGACCAATTGGTGAATTGGAGGGGGAACACATCTTTGAAATACTGGATACTAGGCGTAGAGCTGTGAGCAGGGATACGGAGGAGGGCAAGACTGCTGTTGACTCGGCAGTTGATGCGCTGAAAGGGGAGGAGGGAGTTAAGGATGCAAAAGTCATGGAGACTAGGCAGAGGACGAAGCGATAGGACCCGGGATCGAAACGGGCAGGGGGCTAGAGTGACGAATGATCATGTTAATGCCATATAGGCCGCCTCTCATACGCCTTTCCTCAGCCTCGGCCGCCGATGGTAATGTGGTCGGAATCACATGATCAGGATCAATAGATTTGCATACAACAGAAAGCGACATCATTGTTCAGTATACTAGATAAAGATTGTTAGGTTACAACAGATGACAAATAACGATCTGACCAAGCATAGACCTATGGCCCCATATTCGCAATCTCCTCCCTGACGCCATGGGCTCTCGTCGCTCGTGTTAATTGAGCAGGTGCGGTCTATCACTGTCAGTCATGCTATTCCATAGACAACAATGAGAGACGTACCTGAGCCAGCTCCGATAGATTCGCCGCGACGGTCGTGAATGTATCAACAGTCTCCTGATATCGTTCAGGTTTAGGCACTTCCTTCACTCTTCCTTCATCTATTTCATCAGTCATACCCCAGATCCCAAAGGCCCGCCACTCACCCTCTGGAATCTCATCTGCTGGCAGCCACTCGCCCGCCGTTCTGAGCTTCTCGATATAATTCGATGCCCTGTTGATTGACCCTGGCAGCGTACGGCGAGCTTCAACGACGGCTGCTTCTGAACTTAGTCGTTCTGCGCGTAGACCCTTAAGATTTCGATCCATCACTTCATCAAATGCTTCTGTTGCTATAACGTCAGAATCCATACCAGTATGATGGCTTGACTGTTAAACCTACATTCCACGAAATCTTCATAATTATGCCCATTTACACGTAAATTTGGTTTTGCTAATTTGAACGATTCCTCCCGGATCTACCATCAGTATCACTACGAACTCTCGCAATCTCCTTGTCGATAAAGGGAGTGCATCAAGAGACGTACCTTCTTGATCCTCTCCTCCAATTCCCGCCTAACTCCCTTTGCAGCAGCCCCATCCCTACCTCCAGGTAAAGTAGCCAATCTAGCATCCAGCGATTTCTGCAATCCAGTCGCGATATTCTCCTGTACCCTAAACCAATACGACTCTCTATCTACCGCTATACGTCTTATTGTTGGTTCTTCCATTATATCTGTTATATGATAGAGTAGGTTGCTCACTGTTTATACGCGTCTTTGTGATCTTTCAGATGTAACGGAAGTATATTAGGTGGCGACTGACTTTAAGGCACGGGTATCACGTATCAGAGATGAGGAAGGTAGATTACCTCTATCACTTCCGTGATTGTACATGGATATTGGGCAAGATGTCTGCTGTGTTCAGTGATGCTGAGGAGTCACTGGGTACCGGGATGGACCGACAGGTGAATAAACTATCAGGTCAGTCAGGTTTTGACCAACTTCCGTGGCACAGCTAATCAACAGATTTGGAAGAGATGGTATGACTCTCTTGTCGCGATGCAGGTGCAAGACGCTGATGATCTCTCAGATGAACTCGTTCAGACGCGATATTCCATCTCTGAAGAGACAAGCCGAAAGATTCAAGACGGAAGTAGCATCCCTCAAGACTGAGATCTTAGCTCTGAAATCCGAACGCGATTCACTCCGCATAGAAGTAAACTTCGAGCACGCTCAGAATACCCACTTGCACGAGATCAGCTTGATAGATCAATCGAACGATCAAGGTCGTCTTAATAGGAGAATATGGGTTCTGGAGCAGGAGAACCAGGATCTGAAGCGAGATATGGAATCATCGAAAGTTACTCGAAAAGAGGAATTGGAGAAGGAAGTGGGAATTAGTAATGGTCTAAGAGATCGCATTGGGACTCTTGATGACAAACGAGGCAAGGCTTTGAAGAGGCTGGAAGAGGCTGAAGGAAGGGAAATGCGATTGAAAGGGGAATTGGAGGCTTTGAGAATTAGAAGTAGGGTAGACATTGAGCGTTTGGAGCGGGAAGTCCAGGAGGCGCGTCTTGCTGTGACTACAGTAGAAAGTCAATCGCGAGTCCAGGTTGTCGCTGCGGAAGAACAAGTTGTGATCAACAGGTAAATCTCAGAGTAAGGAGTCAAGACTAACATCTAGCCCTCGTCGCGCCCTCCAGAAACGCCCATCAAACTTTGCCCACCCAGTAACGCCCACCAAGACCCAAGCGACCCCTTCCCATCCCCCATCTTCGAAACGAAAACGTGCAACATCATTATCTCCTGCTTCATTGTCAAAGAGGTGTACTATGGTCGAAGAGCGCTACAACACCTTGAAGGGGGAATATGATAAATTAAGGGGGAAATACCAGGATGATATCAAACATTGGAAAGAATGGAAAGCGGCTGATATGGCTCGAAAAGAAGAGAAGAGGAAGAAGAAGGAGATCAAGAAATCTACCCCGAAGGAAGAAGCTGATAAGATCGAGCAGGAAGGGAATCACTTGAAAGAGGCGCAGGCGATGGAGACGGTCACTTTGGTTCCACCCTCGCAAGAGAGTGCGAGCGCAAGTCAAGGTGGATCACAAAGGGTTACGAGATCACAAGCGAAAAAGAGAAAAGTGGACGAACGATCCGACTGTGAGGATCGCAAGGAGGTCGCTGAAACGATATTTCCCCCTCAGGTGAATATGCCAAGTCTGAATTCAGATCGGATGCCTGAAGAACCCGAATTACTCTCCCCTCGCAAAGAGACTTTCATACCACCTCCTCCATCGCAGAAACGTCGAATCACTCGAACACCAGTCGCTCCGCCTCCGCTGCCCGCTGCTCGTTCCGAAACACCTACACCTCATCATTTGACTCCTCAGATGAATACATCAAGGAAGAGAGTGAGGGTCACCCCTTGGTTAGGTGGATCTAGTACCAGGCCGCTTGCTAGGACCTCTTCGAAACCAATGTTGGCAGATACAGATCAAGATCCATTCGACGATAATGATCACGAAGGCGGAATATCTCCCATGAAAGCTGTCGATCTATCAACAAGTCTCATACCAGGTGTCAAGGGTCCGCTTATCCGGGATAGAGGAGAAGGTCCGACATCGTCTTTACGTCGCACGCTCCTCGCTCGGAATGTGTCTACTACAGATGCCGATAGATCACGCAGAGAGAGTGCTTCTCCAGCACCTTCCGTCGGATCTGTCGACTCGCCATTGAAGAGGGCCTTGGACATGTCGGACCTGACCCCACAACAAGTCGCCAAAGAGAGAAAGAGGATTAGTAAAATGACCCCAGCCGAGAAGAAAGTCTTGTACGCCGACTATAAAGGTAAAGGCCGTTACTTGAGACCTGATGAAGTGTAAGTGAACCCTCCATCTCCACAGCGAAAGATGGGCTAATGTCAAGGAAGACTACGGTGGCGGATGAGTTCGAGATCGACCCGAAACAGAATAATGGGTTGAACTATCAATATCACGATGTTCAGCGAGGTCGGGCTGAACGGAAGTTAATGCATGGAGGTGATTGTGAATGTTGTAATGGGGTATGTTATCCTCCTTTCTTCCTCTCGCCTGCCGTTGTTCTATCATGTGCGAGACGAAGAGCTGATAGACAGTATTACGAGGCAGTAGGGCCATTACCTAAATACAATGCTGGACCTGCATGGAAAGATGCTTCTCAGGTAGAAGGTGATATGACGGAAGCTCAGGTCAAAGAACATCAAAATAAAGTATCAAGGCATCGTGAGACTGTATGCCTACCTCTCTTGTTCAATGCTCCGAATCACAGAAGTTGGACAGGAGCTGATGAATAGTGGGTTCGACCACCTACTCCTCCTGGGTATTGGCAGATTGGATTCCCAAACACTCAGGATGTGGAGGAACAAAATCGAAGAGCAGATGCAATGGCAGCAGAGAAAGAAGCCAAGATCAGGCGTGAGGCAGCGTGAGTATTCCATTCAACTCCATATCAGTCCTTGGGTGAGGCACTAACCAGTAGACACCGAGATAGTAAATGGAAAAAGAAGAACTAGGCCGTTACAAATTATACATGATGTTGTGCAAAAACAAATTTGTGTACTCAATCACTCATCAATTCATTCATTCATGACGACATATAATGATGTTGTATCGTTTCTATCGTAAAATATCGTTTGTAATCATGCACTCCTCGCATTGTCCAGTCTAGATTCGATGCCCATGTCCTACGGTCCTATCGGTACAGCTGACTCTTCCTCCGATCAATCTGCTCATGTCCCCTATTACTCTCCCTGAGGTGAATAGAGGGTATCCGCGGAACAGGCGGCGGTGTGCCCTCGACAACCATCGAAACCGGTCGACTAGGTGTTCTCGGCTGAGGCAATCCGGTAGTTTTCGCATCGTGCGTACCTACACTAGATCGCCTGGCAGATTTGCGAAGAGCAGGATTGGAAGCCGTTGAAGTTGATATACTCGGTTTTATCCCCGCGCTACCAGGAAAGACTTTCGGTGGCGGTCCTCGTCCAATCATCCTGTGGGCATGCTGAGAGTTCGATCGAACGGGTGTGGAGGATGACGCGGGGATGGAAGCGAGGTTTGAATTGGAATGAGAGGTCGACATGAATGTTTGCATCATTGAGCTAGATGGTCGTGGGATCATTGAGGGTGATATAGGTCTACCATTTCCATTATCCGCTCGGGAAGATGGGCGGATCGATTGAGAGAGATTGGAAATGCCCGCTCGACTTGGTGTTCTTTGTGGTAATCGCGATGTGGACTTGTTCAGGCCGTTGACTGATGCCAGTGGTGATGGGATCCCAGGTCTAGCCGGTAATCTACTAGTAGTCGATTTCTGGCTCGTTTGACTGGCTTGGGATATCGCCCGATAAGCTGGATCAAGTGGTGATTCCGGTTCGTGGCGTGATCGGCTATTCTGCAAGGTAGGTGTATCTTCGCCATCTACCATTTCCCACGGACTGAGAATAGACGATTTGTCGTTGACAGTACCAGAAGGCGTGGTAATATCTCCAGCGAGAGCTTGAATGCGAGCATGAGGAGCACGCGCTGTCATCGTACTTGAGGAAGTAGGGGGTAAAGCCCGCTTTGCCTGGAGTGGCATTGGCCCAGAGACATTACGCTTGGGTACCCCTTGTTCAAGCTTGTTGTCAGTCTTCTTGAGTCGGGCTTGAAGCTCATGCAAGAGCTTGAACCCTCGAGTCTTTGATGAAGTGGCGCTGACAGCTCTGGCTGGTGATTTGGCATGTAAGTTCGAGCTAGTAGTGGATCTGGCGAAAGGAGATGGCGAGCCGGGAGCCGTGGCGCCAGCGAGATTTCGGGTGTTTGTAGATCGAGCGAGTCCCGGTAAACCAGATGGTGATCGGACCATACCAGTATTGGACCTCTTGATAGACGGTGAGGCGAGCGCTATGATAGAGGAAGAAGTAGCTGATCTGGGCATTGGTGAGCGGGGTATATGTGCGAGGGGTTTTGCGAGGGGTTCATCGGTAAATCTGTCCTCTTCTTGGGTTGTGACTTCTGCACTAGGGGGTGAGGTGGACGATTGTACAGGTGAACGAGGCGCGGAAATGGATGAAGGCGGTGTGGGAATTCCTCGGAATTGTTGCTCTTTTTCTCGAAGAATTGATATTTCGCTATTTGCATCTGATGATCAGCTCACGAAACCTGGAGGATATTTTGCAACTCACCTCGAAGTTCATCCCTCAACCTCTGAGTCTCAATTTCGAGCTCCTCGCGCGATATTATCTCTTGTTCCAATAATGTCTTCTCTTCAATTGCTCGGTTATATTTGCTTTCCAGATCAAGCAGGGAAGAAGATGCTACCCTAGCTGATCAGCTCGACGACATTCGAATTAGGTCAGCTGACGAACCTCTCATTCCGCTCAAGCTCGTCGTTTCCCATTTCGAGATCCCGGAGAGCTACTAATGTCTTGTCCCTTTCAGAACGAAGGTTATCCATTTCTCGCTGTCAGGTCAGCTTTTGTCCCTGATGCGAGGGCGGCAGCTTACTTGCATAGCACCAGTAGAAGAGCTATGCATTTTCTGCAGGGCTATATGTTTGTTCTGTCCATCAGCCGGCTTCGACACGATTGAAGGCTTTATAACATACCTTCCAATCCTCCTTCTCTCCCTCTAGTCGCTTGATCTTTTCCCTCAGATCCGTCTGTTGCTTTTCGGTAGCCGCAAGCTCCTTCTCTAATTCATCCTCCAACTCTTTTGAAGAAGCCTGGAATTCATCTTGGATTATCAGCAAGTAAATCCCGTGAAACAGGGTTGCTGTTGACATACCTAATTCAGCTCTTGTTTCATCCAACATGTCCAGAATCCGACGGTATTTCTCCCTATAATGGGCCGCTTCCTCTTGAGGTGAGTCAAAGCTGCTTGTCAGCTGTTTGCCTGCCATGCGGGCTTGTAAAGCTTACACGACTTCATCCTCGTCTGACCTGAATAGGTCGCTACTTGGCATTTTGTGGACTGATGGGCTGTTTGGTCGACTATCACTTCTTGACACACTCATATGATCGTGCGCCATCTTGGTCTCCCTGATTGGTCCTCCTTTTATGCCCCCTTGTTGATTACAGATATCAAGTTGAGTCCATGATATGAAATCGCGTCCAATTGATCAAATCAACACAGAGTGGCAAGCTGAAACGCGTCTTGGAATCAAGGTGCCACATTCGGATATAAGCGGTATTACCCTTAACAGGTTACTTACTTGGGTTCAGTAGGAAGAGAAGTCTATTACTATTATATTACTACTATTATACTATACTCTGTACCTTGTCCCTCATATCCTCCCAATTCATCTTACTCACCACAGGCAGTAGTCTGGGTAGTATAGATCAATCAAAGATGAATTCGGATCTGAAACGGGTAAGGGATGGACAGGCATCTGATGATGTTGCGTCCGGGTCACCCGTTTTGAAGAAACGGACATTGGGTACCCCGCCACGGGCCGAGGTCAAATCTGAGGGCATGTTGGGTGATTGGATGGAGGTTGTCGAGGTAAGTTAATGTTCTGAGGTGATGTAGTGCATGGAAAGCATTCAGGCATCTCGTATCACAAGTCAAGACAGTCAAGACCCCGTGCTGATCAATCTTTTAGACAAAACGCAAAGAAGCCATCTACCGTCAAATGCTAGAGTACCGCCGGTCATTCGAAGCAGAACAAAAGCGAGCAGATGAACTCGAAGCTCAGCACCGGATCTTAGAAGCAAGTATTCAAGCGGTAGAAGTCTGTTGGACTCAGGTACGCTGTTCATCAACAATGCCGAGTTGGATAACTAATCCATCAGGTCGTAGCTGCCGTCCAAAATCTTGCAGGACAGGCATTATCAGAAACTACCGAGGCTCTCGAACGTATGTCTCCTCTTCACTCGTACTGATAATTAGCTGACTCATTTAAGCCAGACTGGAGGTTCGGTGCAATCATGGCCAACTTGAAAAAGCTATCCAAACTCGGTTACCAGCGACTCAGCGGTTGCTTCAGAATCTCAACGATTTAGCGTCGAAAGGTGGATTGCGTCCAAATAGCGATGATTTACACACTCGTTGCCAGCAGTTACAAGTAGAGGTAATTCAATTTCATGGTTTTGAGGAACTTTGCTGAGTTTTTAGTCAAATTCGGCAAAGTCGTCTGAAAAGCTACTTCAAAGTCAAGTCGGAACGCTCAGTCAGTCGAATTCGGAATTACAGCGAGAGTTGGATAAAGCCCGAAAATCCCTAGATCGTCAGCGCATGGAACACGACAAAGCTCGTGTGGAGTGGGCAGAATTGGACAGCATACGCAAACGTGAAAGTGGGACTCCTGGACTCGTCGGCAGAACCAACGGATCTGGTCACGCGACACCTAATGGTAAAGCTGAAGATGTCAGTGCAAGCCGTCGGTGATTGTCCCGTATTGAGCTGATTGTCAGGATATCAAACCCGCAATACCTGGTCCATCGGCTGATGTCCAACTGCAAGATACGTCAGAACTGGAGAAACTCGCAAATACACGCTTGAAGGAATTGGACACTCTGCGCGAAAAGTACACAACTCTGCAGCAGGAGCACGATCGACTCAAAGTGGAAAGCAGTTCTCCCACAGAAGAGGTCGTTCGGGCATCAGCCTTCTTTCAGGTTTACTTGCAACGCCTTGCATTCCAGCAAAGTCGAGCAGACGAACTTCAACAGCACGCAACTCTGAACGACAAGAAGTTAGACGATCTTCGTCAGACCAATGGAGATTTCAGGGATGCGGTGGTCAATGAGGCTCGGCAGGAGATCGATGCACTTCGTCAACTCTCCATGAAAAAGGATCAAGATTCAGCTCGGTTGCGTGGGCAACGAGATGAGATCCAAGCGGAATTGACAGAGAGGACGGCCAGGGAGGCAGAGAAGATGCAGTCTATCGAGGAGTTTGAAGGATTGGCCGAAGCTCGACAAGAACGGATATCTTTCTTGACATCCGAAGTCAGGCGTCTTAGAGGGAAGCTGGCCGCTCAGCATGGTTCGGAAGGCTACTTGGCGTTTCTTAAAGGTGATGGTGGAATTGATGGGGATTATGTCGCGGATCTCGAGTCCAAGGTCTCGTACGTATTATTACAACCGTCACAGGCCCGGAGCTGACAGCCAGGACCGCTTCCGCCCAGATCGCTGCACTCACTTCGCAACTCGAGGGATCTGCCGCTGGCTCGAGCGCAGCTGAATCCGACGAGACCCGTCGTACGCTCGCAAAATACCAACGAATCCTCGGTCCTAATGCTGAAGCTGCGGAAGATGTTCGCCAACTCGCTGAAAGATTGGAGTCGGCAGACAAGGACAACAAGACTCTGCGATTGCAATTGGAGGAATCAGAGGCCGCTACCAACGCCCTATACACCGAGGTCGAGGGATTATCAAAGTTGTATGAGGATCTGGACGCCAAGGTCAAGAGCAAATGTTTCGAGCTCAAGGATGGCGAGTTGAAGTTGCAGCGACTTATCACTGAGGTGAGTAGTGTCGTGAGATGACTTGATAGTCAAGATGGCTGACGTGCCAGAAAGCCAAAGCCGACAACAAATTCTTTGCTGCCATGCGGGCCAAGGAAGGAATCGACGCTCAAGCCAAGATGGCCCAGCGGACCGTCGAGAAGCAAAACAAATTGTTGGAGAAAGCCCAAGAGGTGGAACGGAGTCTTCAAGCTCAAATCTCTGCTCAGGAACAAGCCGTCACTCAGCTCAAGAACGCCATAATTGACCTCCAACGTCAAGTCACGACTGCTTCTTCTGAAAAGACTGCCCTTGATCATCAACTCCAGCACTCGCAGAAACACTTGTCGGAAGCTCAACAGATCATGCATGTCCGAGTCGCCGAATCATCTTCGGACCGCGAGATTAAGCGGAAATTGGAGGAGGAAGCTGAAGTGGCTGCCAAGACTGTCAAGAAGCTGCGGGAGAAGCAGGAAGCACTGATTGCTGCTCCGGGCAAGGACATGTCGGCTGGTGAATGGCAATTGAAAGAAGAGCGGGATAAGCTACTTGTGAGTCTGACGCCAATCTCACGGGTGAAAGCTGACGAGTAGAAATTGTTGAAATGTTCTTGTTGTGAGCAGAACTTCAAACAACAGGTCATCATCAAGTGTATGCACAGTGAGTTAGCGAACGCCTTACGTGGACAGACAAC
>Ga0308160_10001258_pt1 | contig 37184 bp, 24 predicted proteins | sample PhyFR1_FD_201036 | JGI IMG/M metagenome (GOLD analysis project Ga0308160, IMG submission 201036) | Phyllosphere microbial communities from UC Gill Tract Community Farm, Albany, California, United States - DLSLF.R1 | ecosystem: Host-associated > Plants > Phyllosphere > Unclassified | place: USA... | reverse complement strand
AGAGCAATGCCGGCTATAACGCCTTCAACCAGGCGATGGCCTTTGTGAAGAAAGACAAGTCGCGCGAAGTGCCGGTGCACCTGCGCAATGCGCCGACCAGGCTGATGAAGGAACTCGGCTACGGCCACGCCTACCGCTACGCCCATGACGAGCCGAACGCCTATGCCGCCGGCGAGACCTATCTGCCGGAAGGCATGCCTGAGCCGGGCTGGTATCGGCCGGTGCCGCGTGGCATGGAAGCCAAGATCGCCGACAAGCTGGCCTGGCTGCGCCAGCTGGACCGGGACGCCGACAAGGCCCGGTAGCGTGGCGCGCTCCATGCTGCGCGCTGTTTAAGCTCCTGGCCGGCTTTTCGCCGCGGCGCAGGCATGGTTGCCAGGACAGCCTTGTTACAATGGCGGCTTTCGAAACAGCCAGCCGTCCGTCATGATAGACATCCAACTCCTACGCAAAGATATCGCCGCCGTTGCCGAGCGCCTGGCAGCGCGCAAGTTCCAGCTTGATGTAAGCGCCTTCAACGAACTGGAATCCGAGCGCAAGCAGATCCAGACCCGCACCGAGGAATTGCAGGGCCGTCGCAACAGCCTGTCCAAGCAGATCGGCATATTGAAGGGCAAGGGCGAGGATGCCTCCGCAGTCATGGCCGAAGTGTCCGGCATAGGCGACGAACTGAAGGTGTCCGCCGCCCGGCTTGATGACGTGCAGGCGGCGATGGGCCGCTTCCTGGAAGCGGTGCCCAACCTGCCGCATCCCTCGGTGCCGCTTGGCGCCGATGAGTCGGGCAATGTCGAAGTCAGGAAAGTCGGCCAGCCTCCCGCCTTCGACTTCGAGGTCAAGGATCATGTGGACATCGGGGCGCGCCTGGGCCTGGACTTCGACACCGCGGCCAAGCTGAGCGGCTCGCGTTTTGCCGTGATGAAGGGCGGCATCGCCCGTCTGCACCGCGCGCTGGCCCAGTTCATGCTGGACACCCATGTCGAGGAGCACGGCTATACCGAGTGCTATACACCCTATATCGTCAATGCCGATTCCCTGCGCGGCACCGGTCAGCTGCCCAAGTTCGAAGCCGACCTGTTTGCGGCGAAGAAGGGCGGCCAGGAAGGCGAGGGCGAGGCGCTGTACCTGATACCGACCGCGGAGGTGCCGCTGACCAATATGGTGCGGGACGAGATCGTCGCCCGCGACAGCCTGCCGATTCGCCTGACCGCGCATTCACCATGCTTCCGCTCCGAGGCCGGGGCATATGGTCGGGATACCCGCGGCCTGATCCGTCAGCATCAGTTCGACAAGGTGGAAATGGTGCAGATCGTCGAGCCGGAGCATTCCTACGACGCGCTGGAGGAAATGCTGGGCCATGCCGAGAACATCCTGAAGAAGCTGGGCTTGCCCTACCGCGTCATCACGCTCTGCACCGGCGACATGGGCTTCGGCGCCGCCAAGACCTATGACATCGAAGTCTGGGTGCCGGCGCAGGGAACATACAGGGAAATTTCCTCGGTATCGAACTGCGAGGCATTCCAGGCGCGGCGCATGCAGGCAAGATTCAGGAATGCCCAGGGCAAGCCGGAACTGCTGCATACCCTAAACGGCTCCGGCCTGGCAGTGGGCCGCACCCTGGTTGCGCTGCTGGAGAATAATCAGCAGGCCGACGGCAGCGTGCTCATCCCGGCGGTGCTGCAGCCCTATATGGGCGGTCTGGAAAGACTGGCGCCGGCCGCGTAAGCGGATTTGAAATAAAGCGCATTTTCCCTATTCCAATTCTGGAAACCCCTCTGCTATAATTCAGCGCCTTGCGGGACTGCGGTGCCGCAAGGAATCAGACCAGGAAAGGTGGCAGAGTGGTCGAATGCGCTGGACTCGAAATCCAGTGTACAGTTATGCTGTACCGTGGGTTCGAATCCCACCCTTTCCGCCAAAAATACGAAAAAGCCCTTGATTATCAAGGGCTTTTTTATTGTCCTTATCCTTACCCACATATCTACCCACAAATTGCTAGCCTTGCGTCTGCTTGAGCGAATGCTAGAGATTCTGTGCTGTACGGCCAGTGAGTGTGTGGCTGCAGGATGGCTCGCTGACTGAGCCTAGCCAAGCTCGCTTCCATCTGACTTAGTGGTAATCGTGCATCCAGGACATAGTCCAATCTGCCCATACTTCGGCTTACTGCAAATCGACTAGCGCCGCCATAGGTCATCCGTAAAGTACACCTCAACTCAAATTGTAGGAAATACCTACGCTGATCTCTCTTAGTAGAAACAGAATGCCGGCAACGCTGGCCGTTGAGTCGCGGCTTAGTACACTTGGATTAAAGACTGAGGGGCAGTAATAGTGGTCCCATGAAGACCGATAGATAATCAAGCAGGATCGGTTTCGCTACAGGAAAAGTTTCTTAAGCTGACGGGCTTCCGCAGGACCAGGCGTGCATCGTTTCTCCGCCATGCGAGATCCTCAGGCACATAAGTATATAAATATCTCTGATACAGCCCATAGTTTAGTTTCCTAGAACAGCGAGTCCTGCTTTCTGCTGCTTTTCGCAAGAAAAATTAGGCAAAAAAAAATATACCACTGTAAAAAAAAATGGTTAAAAATATAATTTCAAGTATTTCTTGATTCGCAAACCTTTCCAGGCTTGAAATTAAGAAAAATTTAATATATGCAACTTTTTTGCGTCATGTTATTATTCCGTGGCTCAATATTGCTCTTGGTAATGCCTAATCCAGTCATCAACCTTCTACTTGTGGCGCTGAAGCATGCCGACCCCTACAAGAAAACCACTTTAAACAGTGCTAGTTAAGCAAGCGCCTAAATTCTTCGAGTTTTTCTATACAACCCATGCGCCACTTCCTACCACATTGATGTCCTTCTGGGTCATCTCTGCATTGAATTAACTGGTAGCGCACATCTGCTTCAGCAGCAGGCGTGGTGTATTTCAATTTAACTTTTTGAATAGTCAATTTGAAAGGCTAGGTATAGTAATGGCGGCGAAAAACAATTGGGGCTACTTTGCATTCTCAGAAGCGGCAAACGAGTTAAGTATCAGTGAAGCAGATCTAACGCGGCATATCGCCGTAGGCAATATCGTGCCATCTATGTTTTTCAGTGGTCGGTACGAGCATTGTTCAATTGAAGGGCATTATTCTGATGGCCGCCCCGATTTCAATCATCTTTGTGATCTCAATATAAAAGGCTCTTACTATCTACAAGGGCATCGACAAACAGCACCTTCCTCCTGCACGTGGGAATGGTTTTCTGAGTACCAAGACGTTGAAAAAAATGGTCATCCATTCTACGCTATCGGTTCTGAGTTAAATAGTCTGCATGTAAAAGATGATTTGATTTTCATGCCTGAAGAACTGGCTAGATTTAGGCAGAAGTTCTATTCTGAAAAAGAAGCACCCGGCTTGACCAATGAAGATAATCGGGAAGATAGAGCCGTTCCTGAAAAGCGGCGAAATAGTGAGCGCAAGCTGCTTATAGGTATGGCGATGCGCGGATATAACTATGATCCGAAAGCATCGCGTCAAAACGCTGTCAGTGATATTCACGCAGATCTTTCACTGCTCGGGATTAAGATTGATGAACAGACTATCCGTAGTATTTTAAAGGACGCTGTACAAGTTCTGCCAGGCAAAGCCGCGAAGTAAACCCTCAGGAAGCCAATTGGCTCAGCGTTAAGCCAATTCGGACAACGTCTTTCCTGCTCCTTTTAAAGTACATCCATCGGCTTACAGGAAGCCGATGGAAATCTAAAAAAGGAACTGGACATGCACACTCAAACTATCATTCTCAGGCTGCCCGCCGTGAAGGCTCGTACTGGCAAGAGCCGTAGCGCGATCTATGCCGAAATCCAAAAGCAGCTCTTTCCCCGCCCCGTAGTGCTCAGCGCCCGGCCCGGCGCACGCGCTGTCGGCTGGCTCGAACACGAAATCGACGCCTGGCTGGAAGCGCGCGTCAAAGCAAGTCACAGCGTAGCGAAATAAGGAGGACGGAATGAAAAACAATCGCATGGCGAAGACATTGCGTGAAAATTTGAAAGCCAAGATTTATAGCAAAAAGCGGGCGATTATTTCGCTGAAGGTCGGCGCTCCGATGATTCCGATTAGCCAGTCTGATGGGAAGCCGAATCGCTCTTGCTTTACTTTCACAAGGAATAATGCGAGTTCTCCTAAAGAGCAGCGCGAAGCCTTGTTGAGCCATTTGGAAAATTATCTTTGGATAGACTCGCTTTACGCGGCAGCAGAATTGCACATTTGGGACCTACCGAGCCGGATTCGTACTCTTCAGCGGCAAGGATACAAAGTTTTTAAGTGTGATACACGCGATAGCGTGCCGCGGTATGGATTCATTCGCAAAATTGACCCCAATTCATTTGAACATAAAGATGTTGTTCGACCGCGTGAGGAGAGTAATCGGCTCATTGGCATTGTTTCCAAATTGGGTTTTGAGGTGGATATTTCAGAAATGACTGATGTTGATTGGCTTGATCTTTACTGCTTTATTCGGCGTATGCATAGGCTTTCCAATAGCTAGAAAGATGGCCGGAAAGGCGTGTGCTAGCCATGCGCCTTTTCTTGAATCGAAGTTGACTTGTTATAGATTAAGGAATAGTGGAAATGAATGAAAACAGCATGGTTCAGTTGGCTAAACCATTGGTTGAAGTTTGTGCTAAAGGCAATGTCGGAGATCGTAAGTGGTTTATTGAAAATCCCACTCGGCAGATCCGGTTGCGCTACGCAACTATGGGCGAATACCAGGATGCCTTCCCTGTAGTAATTGTCAGGCGGCTTGCCGATGGATCCCAAGTAGTAATGCCGTTGCCGTTTGAGAAAAAGGATGTGAAAGATATCGACAATGTTTCGGAATCGAAGCTCGAAGAGTTATGGCTGGCATTGGGAGAATTGATTGACTCTATACGAAAACATGACAAGGCGATGCAAAGAAAATAAAGTTTGCATGTCAATAAATTCCTCTGTAATGGGAAAAGCAAACTGATTCGAAAAAACAGTTAGGTGCTCAAAGCAGCGAATGGAAAGCGTGTGTTTCCTTCGTTGTAAGGACTGTCAGCCAAGAACGTAAAGGGATAGCCTTTACGTCCTAGACGAAAATTAAGTAAACAGGTGAAAACTAATGAACCCTATTGATGACCCGGAAATGCTAGCGGCCGCAAAAGATGCTGCTGAGCTAGGATTCAGCATTATTGAATCGCGGATTCCAGGCCAGCTCACTAAAACAATTGGACTGTCAGCCCAAGGAACGTTGAAAAAAAGCGCCGTGGCCCAGCTCGTTGATGGCCATGTACATCAGGCGTCAGTTGCAAGGCTTCAGCAGTTCTGTCATGTACTGGATGACCTTAAAAAGAACCAAGCGTTGATGTACGGCGTTGCTTCGAAGGATGCACGAGTTGTCACGAACAGCGCGTTGTCGAATCATCCTGAAGCCATAGCAAGGACCCGCGAATATTTTCAGTTTCACCGTGGGCCAGGCATCTGGATGAATGACTTCGATGGTGGCCCGGATGGGGAAGGCATGACAAGCAACGAGCTGCGCGAAAAACTGATTTCCCTGTATCCCGGTTTGGCAGATGCGCCCATGCTGATACGTGGTAGTTCCAGCGCTGGGATCACGACGTTCGAAGGCAAATGTCTTGCCAACACAGTAGGCATGCGGGTGTATGTTGCGGTTGCAGACGCTTCCTTGATTCCAGCAGCAGGCAAGGCGCTCAATGACTTGGCGTGGGCTGGCGGCATGGGGTGGATTGCATGCGGTAATGCAGGCCAACTGCTGGAGCGAATGCTATTTGATACCAGCGTATGGCAACCTGAGCGCCTCGACTTTGCTGCTCCCCCTGTCCTTCAAGATGGTTTGCAGCGCACCGCGCCAGAGCCTTCCTTCTACGGCAACGCAAACAGCCTGTTTGACCTTAAGCCGCTGATTGCGGCTGCAGATGGCAATATTCGGCATGCCGCCGCAGTCTCACGTAGCAACGCAAAAAACCAAATTCGGCCGAAACAGGAAGCCGCTCGTAATGAATGGATTAATTTGCACGCGCCACGATTCGCTGAGGAACGTGGCATTGATGAGGAATCCGCGCGCGAGGTTCTTGCTCGAGCTGCCAAGCGCCAAATCCTGATGGGTGACTACATTGTTGAACTCGAGACGGGCAAGCGGGTCACCGTTGGCGAGATACTCGACAACCCGGAGCGATATCACGGACGGCGTTGCGCAGATCCTCTTGATCCCGAGTATCACCAGGACAAGCGTATTGGTTATATCAACTTGCGGAGTGGGGAGAGGCCGTTCATTTGGAGTCATGCACGGGGCGGCCAGCGATTCACACTCGCTCGGCCTTCGGTACGCATTCTTGTAGCCCGGGGCGAACGGGCTCGCATGGTCGATGACGTTCTTTCGGTACTTCGAGAGCGCGGCGAAGTCTATGATCAATTTGTAGGCGGGGGTTTGATCAGAATTGCTGATAGTCGCGCCGTACCGGCAACCGTGGACTACATGATTGATCTCGTGGATAGGCACGTTGATCTGTACACGCTTAAGAAAGGTAAAGAGGACGGCGAATTTGTGGAAGTACCCGTTGATACCCCAGACCGAATAATCAAATCTATTCTGGCACGAAGCGGACAGCGCCAGCTCCCGCAACTGAGTGCGGTGGTCTCAGCCCCGAGCCTGCGTCTCGACGGTTCAATGATCGACGTTCCAGGTCATGACCGTGAATCAGGAATCTTGTTCTTGTCTGAGCAAACCGAGGTCGCAAAGGTGCCGCGCATTCCAACCATCAATGAAGTGGTTAATGCAGCAAAAACTTTATGGGCGACAATCAGCACGTTCCCCTTTGTGTCGGAAATTGACCGGGGAGTGGCATTTGCAGCACTTATGACGGCCTGTGTCCGTGCGACCCTTCCAACGGCGCCTGGTTTTGGCTTCAATGCTCCCGCAGCTGGAACCGGGAAAACTCTTCTTGCTCAGGTCATTGGGACTATTGCGGCTGGATCACCCCCTGCTGTTCTACCGCCCGTGGACTCGAATGAAGAAGAAACACGGAAGCGTTTGTTTGCGGCTGTACGGGAAGGGCACCCCGTACTGCTGCTGGATAATGTGCGTGAGCCGCTCGGCAGTGCGTCGCTTGATGCCTTCCTGACTTCTGCAGCCTATACCGATCGTGTTCTCGGCGCTTCGGAAACTGCAGTAGCGTTGAACCGCTCACTGTTTATGGTGACCGGAAACAACCTTCGGATTGTTGGTGATACTTGCAGGCGGATTCTGGTGTGTCGGCTGGATGCCAACCTTGAGCACCCATTTCTTCGTCGTTTTGAGCGTGATCCGTTGCAGGATGCATTGTCGTCCCGACAGCGCCTTGTTGTCGCAGGGCTAACGATTGTAAGGGGTTGGATTGCAGCTGGTTGTCCACGCTTGGCAGACGGCTCAGTTGCGTCTTTTGACGATTGGGACCGCCTTGTCCGTCAGCCGCTTGTATGGCTTGCTTCGCTTGAGGAGGTGCGCGAGAGCTTGCCGCCTTTTGCAGATCCGGTTCAGGCTACTGCAGTCGCATTGGAAAGCGATCCTGAAACGATGAAATTGCGGGCGCTGCTGGTCGCATGGAGAGCGTGTTTTGGCAACGATGGAGTCTGGGTAAAACATGTGATCGATACTTGTGACTTGGCCAAGGGCACGATGCAGGACTCTTTGGCGCCCCTTGTCGCAGCCCTGGAGGACATCGCTTATGACGGCCGGCAGGTAAGTTCTCGGGCGCTGGGGCGATATCTGGAACGCTTTGAAGGCAGGCACGTCGCCGGGATGGTGATTCGACGTGCTGGGATAAGCAGAGGCCTCATGCGCTGGCGCGTGCAGAAAGAATAGGGCGGTGGTGGGAGTGGTGTATTTGGTGGGCTTATTTTTCTCTGTTCTGGACTCTATATCTCAGACAATGAAAAAACTGATAAACATATTAAGCATGAATGACCTGAAATCTATCCACCACTTCCACCACTCCCACCACAACCGGGCTAAAGATGCTCGAATGACCATTCAATCCATACCGCTAGGCTAAGCCCTAGTTGTAAAGCGATTTGCAATAGATTTCGACATGCGGAGGAAATATGATGGAATGCCGAGACAGAAAAGATAACGCGCTGCGGCGATGTACTGTCGAAGAGTCGTTGAAAGTAGATATTAATCAGATCCGTCGTACGATCGCTCAGCTCGGCTCGCCGATATGCAAGCTGACTTGGGACTTCGGAGCAACAAGCATCACCGGCATTGCTGCGCTTATGGGTGATAGGGTAATTGTCTGTGTGCAGAATCGGCGATTCTACGCTGACCTTCGGTACCGAAAACCGCATTTTGGAGGGATCTCGGCTTCCCTTGCCTGCCCCTCGTGTGCGCGCGAGGCTCGCACGCTGTTCATCACCAGCCGCGCATTGGCGTGTCGGACTTGCAGCGGTCTGAAGTATCAATCGCAGTTGGAACGCAGGCCCGATCGGGCACGCCGCAGGGCACTGAAGATCATGGACAGACTTGCCCGTGGCCACGCGTCGCTCATGACGATTCCTGAACGGCCTGCGGGTATGCACAGGCGCACTTACTTGCGAAATGTTTTAGACCTTGCCAGCTTTATGCGGCTTGGCGATGAAGCGTTAACGAACCAAGCATTGAAGCTCAAAAATCGTTGCTTGGTGGAAGATGACTTGCGTAGCACTTGATGAAGCAAGTAGCCTGAACTGGGTCGTTGAATAGCTGCGGCGCCGATAGTATCGGTGCGTGCCTACCCATTTAACCTACCGCGCCCGGATCCTGCAGCATCTTGCCAAGGTGGACGGCTTCGTCACTGCGCGCGAGATTGCCAAAGCGCCGGACCTGCCATGCAAGGCGGTTCAGGACGCTTTGAATGCGCTGTGGGGATGCGAGCTTGTCTCGCGCACCGGGCGAAAGTTCTCGGCGTGCTGGGGCGCTTGGCAGCCGGAAGTCCTGGCGGCGGGCTGGCAAGCGCTTTCGGCCGCCTGGCTCAGGTCGAACTGTAGAGCCAAACGAGGGGGGAGGGCAAAAAGCGAGCCTTACCGCTATAAGGCAAGTAGACAGCAGTCCCAAAAATTTTCGCGACTACGTAACGCAATTTTTATCTGATTTTTACTACATTATTCGTAGTAAAGAATTTGACGCTGGTGAAAAGTGGCGGCCTAAAATACGAAGTGCAACATTTTTTCTTGTAAGGTATGCGCATGCAGAAACAGACCACTTACCTGCAGCTTCAGCCTGAGGATCGCATCACCATTGCCACCATGAGACAGCGGGGGTTTGGTGTGCGTCATTGTCCGTACTCTGAAACTAGCGCCATCGACCATCACTGGCGAGTTGGCTCGCAACATTAATACCATGCACGACTACAGTTCTCACCCTGAAAAATTGAGGGCAGTAGCTTGCCGACGTAATGCACGACGCAATGGCTAGCTACATGCGTAAAGTGTCTGTCGGCGCGTAGTGAGCCCCATGCTGAGCTGGAAGTAGTCGCCGCGGCAGATATTGGCTACCCTCAGGCGCGTCTATCCTAACCAACGCGAATTCCATGTGTCACACGAAACGATCTATACCGCTATCTATATATATGCCAGGGCGAACTGCGCCGTAAATTCATCGCATGCCTGCGTCATGGCTACAGCATGCGCCTGCCACGCAGCCGTAGCGCCGATCGCCGAGGCCAGGTTCCCGACATGATTAGTCTTCGTGTGCGCCCGCATCAACCGGATACGTCAGTTCATAAAATAGCCGTCGCACTCAAGGAGGTAGGCTTTTCGGAAACCACGCAAATACACAGTAGGCCAAATGTCTATTACTGAAAACGACAATTTAATGTGGGAGCGCTCCGGTACGTACATCGCTTCTTATGTCAGGTATAGTCGTTAAAGACATGCCTTGTCTGGCTCCAAGTGCACCGAGAGATGCAACTGTAGTTTGCAATAGTTTCCGCTACAGTCCGCGCGCCAGCGTTTCTGTTCGAACGACGTTTGGATAAAGGCGGTTAAGGCAACCTGAGGCGTTTGCTATAGGCGTCGAGCGTTGTTGCTACCCGTTGCAGTATCTGCTGGGCGCGGTCATCCGCATCGCTATCGTGCGCTTCTGCGTCATAAGCAGGCGTTCCTCCAAGGAGGCGACCAAAATTGCTGAGACGGTCGCGCATGATTTTCACGACGCGTTCATCACGGGTTCGAGCGAATGCGGGCATCGCATATTCCACAGGTTGCTTGACTACACTGGCCCAGTTGCCGATACGGCGCACTCGTCCCTCACGTTGGATAGTGCGCATCGGACTGGGATTGAGCTCGTAATGCACTAGCACGCGGCAGCAGCGATGCATGTCAATGCCTTCTGAATAGCGGTCTGTCAGTACAAGCACGTCTGGCCCGAATGGGCTATTAAACAGTGCCAGCAGCAGGTCTGGACGATCTTCCTGCAGAAAGAGGTGACCATCGTGGTATGTATCAACTGAATTCTGGTGATCGCACGCCCCGATCACACGCGTCGTTTGCGCGTCGGCGAAGGGAAGCGCCTTAAGCGCGGACGTGCCGCTGGCACGCTGGCGGAAGACGCCGATCGTCGAGGTAGATGTTGGCTTGAATACGGTCGTCATTAGGTCATGCATTGCCTCGGCAATGCTGCGGCCGTTGCAACGTGGGGGCCTCGTGGTCCGTAGGGTGTCCAAAGTGATTTCTTTACCTCGACCTATCCAACTTCCGATCTGGTCCCGGAATGATGCGCAGCAGATCCACTCGATGAACGCGCGCCGTAACGCCGCGTTGGCGGGCACGGCTGAGGCTGGCTCGAGTAGTTCAATCCATAGGTCACGCCACTCCGCTGCCGGAATGTCCGAACGCCGATACGGCGATACATGGCGTGCCAGTACACGCGTCATTTCTGCCGCCACTAAATGGTGGTGACAAAACACGATTACCTTTTCGCCAGCGGCGGCGCGGGTAGCGACGGCGAGTGCCACCGCCGTCATTTTTGGGTGTGCGGTCTTTAGCAGGCCGGAAGCTTCGATCGCTTCCTGGTGGAGCCTTGCATGTGCCCCCAATCCCCGTTTCTCGAGTCTGGCAGCGGCTGTGGTAATGGCGTGTTCGACCGGACTTCGGGCAACGTGGAATTGCGGATCATTCGCCCGGCTTGCGTGGCGCTGGACCAGCCGGTTCAATCGGTCGACCCGCGCCAGCAGGGCAATCTCGTCGTCCGATGCGGCCGGTACCGGAAACAACCACTCGACGCGTTCCGGTCCGAATGCTTGCTGTTCCTCAAGATCGAGTTCATCAATCGAGTGGCGTAGTACGCACTTCCGCATACATTCGGTTGCGACATTTGCTGCGGTGAGCAGTTCGTTCTGCACCGTTGCTTCGTCGCGCGTATCGTTTGGGTCATACAGAAGCCGAATCTGCTTACCAAAGGCGCAGACGGCGTCGTAGACTTGCTGGCCCGCCAGCAGGCGCAGCAGACTGGCCAGTTCCTCGGTCTTGATGCTCATCGGCGTAGCCGTCAGTAGCAATACCTTGGAACCACCGGCAATGGCGTTACTAATGGCGGTCCGGAACTGTGAGGTATCCGACTTCGAGCGATGCGCTTCGTCGACAATAATCAGCTCGCCCTTGAGCCGGCCCTTTGTGACCGCACGCATCTGCGTGGTGATGTAGATGTGGGTGCGATGTAGCTTCCCATCACTGGCGCGCAACTTTTTCGGGCCGATATCGAGCTGCCCATCGGCCAATTGCTGCATCGCTGGAAGCACCCGCATCAATTCCTCTTCCCAGCGCTTGCGCATTACCTTGTTCGGGGCCAGGATCTGTACGACACGACCTTCTGCTTGCCCTGCGGAGGCCCATGCAACGATGGCGCCGATCGTAGTCTTGCCAAGACCGACATCGTCTGCGAGTAGCATGCCCTTTACGTCGCTGGACTGTCCATATAACCGGTCAAGAATGTAGCGTGCAGAGCGCAATTGCCGCTTTAATGATGCAGATTGCATCTTTGCTGCGTTGGCAAACTTGGCCGCCTTAGCAGCATGCAGAAAGGCGAATTTATGCTTGGCCATTGTGTATGTTCGCGAGCTGCAAGCGCAGCGCAAGTTCGTCGGCTACCGCATCGAGTACCTGAGGAGTTGTGTGCGGGCGTGTACGATAGCGTCGCAATACCTCTAGCAGCTTGTTACCGTCTGCAAGTACGTGTGGACGCAGCTTGCCGCTATCGAACTGTTCTTGCCAGCCGTCGACATAGTTAAAAAAGCGTCGTGCTTCGTTGAGCATCGACACGCTATAGTCTCCTTCGCTTCCATGGTTGCTACCACGCTTTTGGCGCGGCGGTGGGTCACCGGGTTCCGGGGTGTAGCCATAGCGTTCCAGAAGAAGCTGATCACGCCATTCTTGCCATGACTCGGCGGGCAGGTCACCGATCGGCAGGTCGTCTGGTGCAGGGCGCACATCGACAATGGGCACGCAAATGCTGTGCTTGCCCTGCTTGACGGTGACAATGGCTGGTGGCGTACCGCAGTGAGAGACTACAATCTTGCGCAACCTCCCCTGTGCTGATACTTTTTGCTTGTTTTTACTCTTAAACACGACCTGAATGTCGGGGTGATTGGTGACATAGACCGTGATGTGTTGACCATCCCATTCGGCACTAGCCCACAGTCCAGCACCATCCATCATTGGGCTGCCTCGTGCCTGTACCTGATCACGGCAGCGAGCTAGCGGCGCCCGGAAGGGCAGCACTTCGCCATTGAGCAAGACACCTAGCTCGAAATTTCCATTACCGTCCGTATCCCAGGCGGTTGGCGTGAAATTGGCAGAGGTGATAAGTAACGCGCTGCGGTCTCCGTCACTGAACTCATACAGCTTGGCATGAGTCCATCGCGGATCATCTAAAGTACTGGCGCCACCACGTAATGTCTTGCTAACCTCATTCGACAGCAAGCCAAAACAGACGGCAAACTGGCCATTGGGATCCGCATCCCACAAATTGTCACGGGTTGCTTTAGGCAGGATCCATGATGCCTGTTCGGGAACTGTCGAGGCGCTTTCAACGGCGGCAATTTCAAGTTCGGTCACCTTGCCCGCGCCACACGCTTTCAGCCAAGCACCGGTGCTTGGGCAAGTCCATGCACCGACGAAAGGAGCAACGATACGCAGCTTGCATGGCTTGAGGGACATCGCGTGCAACGCACGTTTAAGACTTGCGGTGCCCCAGCCAGCATTGTTTGGTATGGTTGCGACGAAGCGCACACCGGCCGGACATGCGGCCCGCTCGATCAGTTCGGTGAACTGTTGCATACTATTGTTCGGTCCAATGGACTCGTTTAGGTAGGCAAGAAAATGCGGTAGATCAGCCCAGCTGCTCTTATTACGCTGGGACGCGCGGCGCAATGGCACGCTGGTTCGCCATGCTCCTTGGATCTGGCTGTCAATGCCGCTTGTCGTCAAGTTGGCGGACGACACGATGAGCTCGAGTCGCTCGGCGCCCGATGCGTGTCGCCATTGCAGCATCCACAGTTTGGCGTGCTGGACCGTAAATGTGCGGTAAAAACGGACATACGACGATAACCACGGCAGTTGCTTATCGGTACGGCACGACGATACGACCACGATTCGACCACGCAAACGAGCCAATGCATCGCAAAGCTCGGCGCGCGCGCGTTTGAATTCTTGCGTGTCGTCTAAACGGGCAGGTGCGTGCCCTAGCAGTCCTGGCAGCAACCGGTCTGCTAACAAGTTACGGTCAGGAGGCTCGAAACTGGTGAACAGCGCCGCGACTAGTTGTTCATCTGGCTGCGGTCCAATATTTAGCAATGGTTGGGGTGTCATGCGTCATCCTCGTCGACGACTTGGCCGACCAGTGCTTGAGGTAAAGACGCCAGTACGCCACACTGGACCGCGAGGCGTGCCAAGGCATGCAGGCGATAGCCAAAATTACCGCTCGCGATGCCGGACTCGGCACCGATCAAAATGATCTCGTTGTCCGTACGCGCAAACCAGCGAGCACCGCTGCCATACTGTTCATGGTGGTCGATGAAACGGCGCAGAAAAGCCCCACCCTCATGGGTAGCGATCTGCGCTAGTCGGTTAACTTCGTCCTGGAACTTGAACTGCGGCGAATTGTGAGCCGCTTGTCGCCAATCTGCGGCAAAGGATGAAAACGCCCGCGATGCCGCGGCAAAGCGTAAGTCGCGGGCAAGTGCAGCCACCGTGCAAATATTTTCTGCAACGCACTGGGCGATGATGCGCAACATTGTCACGCCGGCGTCGTGCAATGCTGCCAGATCACCGAGCCGGGACAGGGACGGATCGCTGCCGGCTTGCGGCAATGTTTTAGCCAGAAACCGGCACAAGGCTACGTAGTCCCCGCTAGCATGGTTCGCACCAATAGCTTGCGCGGTACGCAGGCGCGGAGACCCTGGCGGAAAAAGTAGCGGGGCTAGGATGTTAATTTCGGCCTGATGTAATTTTCTGGGAGTAATACCCGACAATAGTAATTGACTGGATTGGCGCGTTTCCTGCCATTGTGGCCAGCCAGTCGTGATCCACCATTGGGCAGGATCGGAAAGGCGTGGCTTGTTCTGCCAAGTCGGAGCAGCTCCCTCTTGTTCCAGTGTCTTGGTAACGAATGCACCTAACGCATGCGCAGGACTTGCTGGAGTCCAGCCATCGTTGGACTCAGTAAAACCATCCTGGCGGAACAAAACCCGGTAAGCACCGTACGCCCCCAACTGGCGATGATTGTTGAGCTGGCTGTCGCTCATCGCGAACCGGGCAGATACTTTGTCCCAGCGTCTCAAGCTGCGGTAACCCGGCCACTGCGCGGCGCGATAACCAGTTCCGCCGAGGTGTATGGAGCGGGCAACCCATAAAAGTTCTAGTGGTCGCAACCAGGCGTAGCGATGGCGTCTGTCGTCCGCCGTGGTTAGGTCGCCGCCTCCCGTCTTGTGCCAAGCTCGCTCTGACTCCACCAGCGACCACGACAGTAAGGTCAGCCAGCGGGCATCGCGCGTGCGGTTCGTTAGGCCGGGCGCTAGCAGTTCAGCAACCTCGTCGGTGATGTTGCGCAGCCCGAGCGGGTCACCCCGCCGGCGTGGCGCGGAAGTTTCTGGTGCACTTAAAAACCACGTTGCTTGTGTACTCGACATTGTATTTCCGATAAATCAGCCGATTCCACCTCTGTCGCAGCCATATAGCCGGGAGAGCTTTGGAAGTAGAACGCCAGCCAAGCAAGATAAGAACGAGGTAGTGCCTAGGGCGCAAAATGATAAGAATTATAACGGATGATGTTGTATTATTGAAACATTTTGCGAGTCTGGCTAATGCGATTGCCTCTATGAAAAGCGCTGCTAGCACAAGTCGGCTCTTGGTGTGGCGAGAACTGACTAAGAAGCATGTAACTTGGTAGCCACTGCTCAGCCTTCACTTTTAAATCGGAGCACGCCGCGCCGCCGCATCGGCGCGCAGCCAAGCCTATACAGTCGTAAGTTACTGTTATGTTCTTTTGATCAACCTCGGTGTAAACTATTGCAAATCGTTAATGCCTGCATTCAACTTGAATCGAAGGGTTAGCGAGACATCACTTTGGCGAGCAGACAAACAAAAAGGTCGGGAATGGGTATTTTGTTCGACGTAAAGCGTAGCCATGTGTTCTGGAACCGTGAAAGGACCCAGACTTCTACGCATGTAATGCATCCGTTTACAAATGAAAGAGGACATCACCGAGACCGATACGAAGTCCTGCGATCGCTGAGTCCCAAGAAAAAACAATCGGCCCATGTCTCTTATCCAGAACTGGTTGAAATGTATGCACACGGCTGTTTTGCGGAATTTAATATCAGGCTCCGCATGAAGGCGTACGGCAGTGTCTATCCCACCAGCGCCCCCGCCTTGCACCCGCAAGTAGATGACATTGTGCCGGAATCCGATTTCGCGCATGCTGTGGCGCGGATCGACACCCGCGCCGCGCTGTCGCCCGCCGTCAAGGAAGTGCTGCGCCAACTTGATGTCGCTCTCTAGGCGGCCGCGCATGATTAATCCTTAGCACAAGGACCGATTTTTAGTCCCGGTGTATTCAATTTGCTGTATCTCGGTAGGACATGGATTATGGTGCCGAGCAATCGAGTAAAGACACATATGATTGTTCAGCTAGGTAATACGTTTGCGATCGGGAGATCACAATGCCATATTTCCAATTCTCAGGGGTTGGCGGGCGCATTACCGTCGAAGAGAACGAAAGAGATTTCTAGTCCTAAATGTCTAGCTTGGTAACGTCCTCCTGCACCAAGCCTGGGCAAGTCGGGCCAATAAGCTTTACTAGGTGTGCACAGCGCAGAATACGCGACACTTTGCTGCGTCGCGAAAGCAGTGGGCTCACTGTTCGCAGAAGTTAATAGATACGATAAAAAACGAAAACACGACGACGATGGAAGCAAATACACGCAAGCTCGAACGAATCTTCGACCAGACGATCACCTACCAAGTCCCGCTGTTCCAGCGTCCGTATGTCTGGACCCAAAACGATAACTGGGAGCCGCTGTGGGAAGATATCCAGACTCTGCTCGACAAGCACCTGCGTAGTGCGAAAGTACATGCACATTTCCTTGGTGCTGTCGTGCTTGAGCAACTTGCTAATTCGACCGGCTCGATCGAAAGCCGCCAAGTAATCGACGGGCAACAGCGGTTTACTACCTTGCAGCTGTTCCTAATGGCGGCGCGCGACTTGGCCACCCACCACAACGCTACCAAGTACATCGAACGCTTCACTGATTTAGTGGCGAACCGACGCAGCAAGATCGACCACGATGACGAAGTATTCAAAGTCTGGCCAACGAATAGCAATCGGGTCGCATTCCGGATTGTGCACGAGGCAGGTTCGCTGGCGAAAATCGACCAGATACTGAAGCTGCGGCCTGAGCTGAACGAGCGCTCGAATATCATTGAAGCCTATCGTTTTTTTTACAGCCAGCTATCATCCTGGTTCAATGGTAGATTGGATGATGATGCCGACGAGGATGTGCTGTCCAAGAAGTCGATCGACGACCGCTTTGATTCGCTATGGCACGTCGTCAAGGATTGTTTGCAGGTTGTCGTGATTGACCTCGACAAGGATGACGAGACCCAGGTCATTTTTGAGACACTAAACGCTCGCGGTGAGGACCTACTTCCGGCCGACCTTATTAAAAACTTCCTGTTCCGCCGTGCTGCCGCGGATGGCGAAAACGTCGAAAACCTGTACGACGACCATTGGCAGCACTTCGAGACGGCATGGTGGCGTGAACCTGTTAAGCAAGGAAGAATCGTCAGGCCGCGCGTTGACGTGTTCATCAGCCATTACCTGACAATGATGACGCGTGAAGAGGTCAAGGCATCACACCTCTTTAACGCCTTCAAGGCATTCGTGATGCAGTCTGAAACGATCAGCGGGTCGTTGCTGGCCGTGCCTAAGACGGCATCCGAGCATATTGCTCAGCTGTCGCGCTACGCTGGCGTATTTAAAAATCTTTACGCGCCGGATCATCATCCGCGCTTAGAAACGTTTCTCCGGCGGCTCGAGGCGGTCGATACGAATACGGTATTCCCTTTCCTGTTGTACGCACACGCCGAACTGGTACCACATGAAACCGCCGAATTTGATCGGATCCTAGTGCTATTGGAGTCTTACCTGATGCGCCGGATGATTTGCCACCTGACGGGCAAGGCCTATAACCGCTACTTCGTCGACTTGATCCGAAATATTGACCGCAACGGCGTCCTGAGCGCAGCAGCGGTCAGCGAGCACATGGCGAAGAGCAGCGCAGAAAGCATCCGTTATCCCGACGACCAGTCGTTTGCTGAGGCCATCACAGATTTGCCGCTGTACGGCCGGCTGGCACAATACAAGGTACGTGCGATCCTGGAAGCGCTTGATGCCTATGCCCATACTAGCAAGAGTGAAGTACAGCCGTTGCCGGCTGGCCTGACGATAGAACATGTGATGCCGCAGGCATGGGATGCCAACTGGCCGCTTGCTGCAGGCGATACGACTAATGATGACACGGGAGAGCGTGATACGATCATGGAACAAAAGGCCCAACGGCGACGTGACCGCCTGATCAACACGCTCGGTAACCTGACTCTGATAACCGGCAGCCTGAACCCGTCGTTATCGAATTCAGCTTGGGCGAACAAGCGTCCAGAGCTGATAAAGTTCAGCAAGCTCAACCTAACCCAGTATTTTCATGGGACAGAAGCGGACGATTGGAACGAAGCAGCAATTGAACAGAGAACAAGCTATCTATTTAACCAGCTTGCTAGAATCTGGCCGGAGCTACCGAGGGCGGCGATCGCCTGATGGCGGCATAGTCAACTGGTTCCAATGCTGGCCACACTATCATCGGAACCAGAATCAGAAGGCCAACAAGAATGATGCGCGATGAGGGCAAAATCAAAAGCTGCGTAGCGTAAACGATGGCGAGCCTGGGAATTTTCGCCTGCAGCATGACCTAGTGCATTGGTTAGATGAAGACGGCAACCGTCCTCCTCTTCACCGATGAAGTTATCATGCTGCGGGATGGTGATACCTTCGGGGCATCCTTGGCATGGCGTGATGGACGGCTTGGGTGACGGTTCCGAGCCCTCCTTTGATTAGGTCGCGCGAGGGGAGGCTTGTATCTCACTCCTGACCTCCGCCACCGCGAATGCTACCAGCTCGGCTAATCCAACAGCATGTGCATGTCGATGCGGTACGGGACGACCTCGACACCTTGGTGCTAGATGCCGATCTGCTGGAGGCGGTGTTATCGAACCCCACTTCGAGGAAAGCCAAGGAAATCGAGATCAAACTCAAGCGGCGGCTGCGCGGGCACGGCGGCGACCCGAAGTTCAAACAGCTATTGAAGCGGACTGATGCGCTGAAGGACCGTTTCGAGTCCGGTCAGATGAATAGCGTCGAGTTTTTGAAGCAGTTACTGGAAATCGCCAAGGAAACACTACAGGCTGAAAGGTAGGTCCTGCTCGAGAAAGACGAGGATCGCGGAAAGGCAGCGCTGACTGCGCTCTTCAACGAGGTTAGACGCCGAGACACCTGTAGTCGTCGAACGGATAGTGGCGGACATCGACGAGATCGTGCGCTTTGTTCGCTTTTCGGGTTTACTAGGCACGCAGGCCGGCGAACGCGAAGTCAATCAAGAAGGCGCTTTTCAAATACAAGCTGCACTCGGATGAGGATTTGTTCGAGAAGGCTTACAGCTACATCTGGCAGTACTACTGAGCTGCGTATGTCATATGGAATAGTAGGAATTGCAATTTCGAAAGGGAAACCGATGGCGGCAGACAAGCCAGCAATGAAGATGCCCGAGGTGTTGATCTTTGCCAGGGCGCTGGTCACTGGTTTCGTCGGTGCGGAGGTCTGGCGGGTGGCTTTCTACCTTGGTACTAACTTCGCTCTGACATTGTCAAATGTACCCCTTTGGATTAAGGCTAGCGGGATATTGCTCGTAGTGCTGCTATGTCTGATCTATTCAATCGAGCGGGGCGCGCATGCCGCCTCTGCCCGAATGATTCGTAGTCTTCGCATTGATCTGCTGCTCGCCCTTGGCGTTGGCATTTGGACAAATGAATTGGTCGCACCTTGGTTATTCAAGGCTCATTTAGCGGTCAAGAAAGCGGATCCTCATTGGGCACCAGCGGTGGCTCTTTTATTTTGCGCTATGCTTCTGTCACCGCTCGTTCAAGAATACAGATCAAGGCGCGCCAAAAGGGCAGCAGCACAGCTATATTTCATTGCCGATGAAGAGATCAGAGAGAAAGATGAAGATCTTCTTGCGAGTGAGGTACAGGCCAAATCCTTTGCGGAAACTGTGCTTGCTAGCGATGCGCACACGGGGCTTGTTTTTGGAGTGGACGGGCCGTGGGGAGTTGGCAAGACCAGCTTCATCAATCTCGCCGAGCGTTACTGGGAACGCGCAGAAGACAATGTGGTTGTTTGTCGATTCGAACCGCTTCGGTACGCATCAGAGCCTGACCTTACGGACCGCTTGATTCGGGACTTGTCCGCCGCGATCCAACGAAAGGTATTTGTCCCAGAGTTTCGGCCGGTGGCATCGCGCTACTCTCGTCTGATAAAGGGAAAGGCCGACGTATCGTTCCTTGGCTTCAAACTGTCTTTGGAACCATCGCAGGAGACCGTTGACGATTTACTTGACGATATCGACGGGGTCCTCAGGCGGATCGGCCGGCGCGTGATCATCGTCATTGATGATCTGGATCGATTGGACGCGAAGACTGCAAACAACGTTTTGTTTGCAACGCGAAGGACGTTCAAGCTCTCTCAAGCGACCTATGTACTCTGCTACGACACTGAGATACTTGCTGGAGGCAAGGAAGAAGGCATAAATGCTCGGGAGTTCCTTGAGAAATTTGTCACAGTTAAGCTAAGTTTGTTTGTCGACAGCTCAAGCATCCGGGATTTCTTACGGAGGGACTGGCAGCGCATAGATAAACAGCTGGGCTCAATTCCATCGGACACGATGTTAAAGCTCGGCGCCGTGCTTACCGAGTTGGCGAACATTCTTGATAGTGATTTGGCAGCAAAGTACTTACCCCTGGTCGGTAACCTGCGTAAGGTAAAGCGCTTTGCGAATGCCATGTTGCTCATGCGCCTTGATAAGAGCGACTTGGGGCGGACGGACTTCAATAAGCGTGATCTCATTAACCTCATGCTTTTGCATCTGAACTACCCCGGGCTCTTCAGACAGATTTACGCCGAAGAGACAGAGGGCCGTTCCGGAGTTTTCTCAGTGCGTCGCAAATATGGGGAGCAAGAGTTCAGGAACTCGGCTGAGTTCTCAACGCTGCTAGAAGGGCAACAAGAAGCAGCAAAATTTCTTTTGGAACAGCTCTTCGACTTGCACACTCTGAAGCTCACCAATCGAAGGGACGTGGACGAGGCGGTCCTGGCATCCCGTGCTTGCTTTAATCAGACCCCGTTCAAAAACCTGGAAGGGTACCTCAAGCTCATCGTGCGGTTTGCCGCACCTGAGCCACAAGATACCTTTGTCCTGTACCAAGAGGCCGTAGAGCAAGTTCGAAAGGGAACATCCATCGCTTCAGTTCTAACGTCACCCGACTTTCGATTGACTGGTGGGGAGCACGCACATGATAAGTTCTGGAGCATGCTCGTCAACCAGTCTTATGACTTTACTCGTGCTGTCGCCGATGATGCCATCGACACCCTCGTGGATTATCTGCCACGCTACTCGATGATTGAGCATGATAAGCAAGGATTGCGGCAGAGGTCGATCTACTCCTTGCTGAGATTGTTAGACCGAGCTGGTTGGGGGAGGACATCGGGCCGTCGTCTTCCGAATAATGAAGAGAATGTCTTAGAAATTGCATGGCGCATTTTCGGCGAACATTCCTACAGAGGCAAAGGTTTACTTCAGTGCCTTGTCGGCAAAGACCGCGGCGTCCTGGGCTGGAACGATCTTATGCTGTTCAGGCTTCACTGTGCTGAAGATCGTCAGGGACAGCTGAACAACCTGTATTCAGCCCTCATCCTCCACCAAGATAGTAGCGCTGCAACGACTGGGTTAGTTAGCAAACTCACATTGATGGGGATGAGAAGGCTGTCTCAAGAGGTCTTCGCTCTGTTCAAACGAACATACATAGATCAACGGCAAAATTTTTTTTCAGAGGTCAACAATGCTCCAGATGAAGCGGTTTTTGGCGATGCGCCATCGCAATTTGGCACGCGCGCTTCAAGGGAAGATAAATACGAACAAGGTTTTATTTCGATTGTTCAGCGAGCAGCCGCGGCACGCTCTGTTGTAAAGGCCTTTGTGATATACCAGTTGAGCAATGCGCTCCCCCCCAACGGGGCAGGTGTGGGCTGTGGGTATTACGACGAGTGCGGGATTGGGGACAGTGGCGGCATAGCAAAGCTGATGAACGAATATGTGTTCCATGTATGCTTCAACCCCGTCATCCACGAGGACAATGTCTTTTACTTTCTCGACCACTGCCTGTCGCACTTAATTAGCTCGTTTTTCTCTGGCAGAGATCAATCGGGCTACATTGCGTCTAAGGCACAACTTCCAGGAGGTCTCGATTCTATGGAGATGGGACGGTACTGGAGTCAACACCGGGAATTCATCCGCCAACGAGCGCAGCAAGTCGAAGAGCGGTACATATTCACATCTAATTATATAGCTTCGTATCGAGAAGATTTGCCTGGAGTCTTTGTCGAACTTGATAAATTGGCCGACGAAGCGTCTACGGTTGGGGTGAATTCCGACAAAAGTTCGCCGGGCGTGCTTTGAGTGAGATTGGGTTTGTCGCATAAATCAGGCAGCTCAGCGCAGCTCTGAAGGCTCGGGTAGGCTGGGCGCGTGAAACCCGCTGCTCAGAAATACCGAACGACGAACTGGAGGGCGTACAACGCAGCGTTGAAGGTACGCGGCTCGCTACTCATCTGGCTCGATCCCAGCATGAACTGGCACGGTAAGGGAAGCGGTAAGCGTGGCTGCAGTCCGACCTTTAGTGACGAAGCCATTCAGTTCTGTCTGAGCATCAAGTGCCTGTTCAGTTTGCCGCTACGGCATGACGCCGAGCGTGCGGCAATTGGCAGGCCTGGACTGGCCCGTCCCCGACTACAGCAGTGCTGAATCGCTTTACGCGCCTTGGCACGCCGATTACGGTTGCTATGCCATAACTCCGTCTATAGGAAAGCTAACTCGTCCTTTATCTTATTTCTGCAACAGAGTCGGGACGAACTCGTATCAGCTTGCTGAAATGGACAGCATTTCAGAGCTTCAAGGCCATGTATTCAACTGCTTAGCGGTAAACTACTTCAAGCCGATGGATATATTTGAGCGATTTCTGCCCAGCCCTTGTCGAAAGTAAACGTCCGTGCATGGGCAATAGGGTCCTGTATCCTGAGAACCCGCGCTCTTGAAGGATCGGTTGCATACTCGACGACGTACAACCAGTATGCCGCACCGAGAGTCTGCGCGCACCTGAACTGCGTGTGCGAAAGACCGATTGGACGATCTTCGAGGCTTCCTGTCATTGATTTGACTTCGACCCATCGAATCGGCTGACCACCGCTGGTATTTTCGTAAAGGTCAAAACCCGGATTGCCCTGTGGTGTGCGCCGCAGCGTTGGTTCAAGGCCAATGATCAGTTCGATGGCCCGCTCTTCAATTTGCATCCGTACGGCTTGATTGAGCCCATCCGGATCATGTTCCTCGTCATTCGGATGAACCCCAACGTATGAAATAAAGGGACGGCCTCCAGCACGCCCGGCTAGCCGTTTCCCTGGAGTGCCGCCTCCGGTTCCTTTGCTTTGATCAGGCCGGCTAGTGTTGGCTTCTGAGCCGCCATTTGCGCCATTGTTGCCAAAGCCCCCTCCCTTTGGCGTGCCTGTACCCGTGTGCCCATTAGCCCCGCGTCCTGCACCCCGTGTCGCGCCATCGCCACCATCAGGATCGTACGTCCCTTGCGATATTTCCGGCATGTCGCCGTACAGATCTTGCGCATCGCTGTATACATCGCCGCTAGATTCTTCCGTCAATTCCGGTTCCACATCAGGTTCTGATTCCGCCGTGGGTGGTGGGCTAGTAATGCCCAGCCGGGATGCCAGTTCAGTGACGCTAGTGATGCCGTACTTGCGTAGCAGGTCAAGTGCTGCAGGGTCGATACCAGCCTCCTTGGCCAGCTGGTCAATGATCGGCGGCTTGAAGGCGAACTTAGTCAGCAGGAAGGGGTTGGGCTTCCACCCAAGGGTGTCGAAGACCACAAGGGCAGGAGGCATAAGTTCTCCATGAGTTCCAGGAATCCACGCCACTTGATTAAGAGTCCGTATGAAAGATGCGTCGAATCGAGATGTTTTCGTCTCATGAGAATAGCCCCATCGATAGGACCCATAAAAAGCACCCGTGCCTCGCGCCTCAAGGTCCGCCAGTGAATCCCACAGCAATCTGGCCCGGACTTTAGCATCATCGGCTCCCAGCTTGGGCAAGATCTCTAAAAGCTGCGCCAGACCACGAATGGTGAAGTCTTCAGGCTGATTTTGCCAGCTCGCGCGTTCTAATCCAGTTTCTTTGCGGATTTGCGTCTTCTCGGTAGATGTTAGGCTAGAGGCAGCGGGGAGTGGACTGAGGTAACGGCTTGCGCCGCAAGCTACAAGTAATTCACGTGTATCTTCGCCGCGAAGGCAGTCATACCCATCGTCCACCATATAAACGTTTGGAACGCCAGCAAATAGCTGCTTCAATCGATCCGTGGCAATGTAGATATCACCTGGTTTGGCGACGTAACGTTTCCCGTCCCCGGTGTCAGTTACAAGCACGAAGGCGGTCTCGCGCAAGGCTGAACGAAGCTTTTCCCGCTGCGTCGCCGAGTCAGTGTTAAAGGCTAAGCGGATGCGTTCAATGTCGGCGGTGTAAGCATTCTCTTCGACATCAACTTCCTTCTGCCGATACTTCGGTAGCACGTTCCAGATCACGTCATCAACTGGATCAGGCTCGGTGATGCCTAGCGAGGTCAGGAAACGGCGCACTTCCGGCGTCGAGCATACTGTGCGGCGTATTGTCGGGAAACTAGTTTCAATGGGGCTGGGAAGAAACGCGTTGGCCTTGCCGCTTTCATAGGCAATAACGTGAGTGCCGTTGTCCAAGCGGATTAATGGAATCTTTTCGAGGTGGCGGCGCAACGCGGCCTCTTGGCCGCTCAGAAAGTCATACAGCCGCAACACCCACTCGTCGGACTGCGCTTCAAGAAAAGTTTGGCTGAGGCGTGGCACAAGTGTCGTGGGCGTTACCTCTGTGATTCCAAGTTCACGCATCACGTACTGACGAAGCTCCGGCGCCTTGTCCTGAGTAATATCGCCAGACAGCCAAGCGATAACATCCGAGCCGAACAGTGCTGCAATCTGTTCCGAGGAAACCAATTCTCGTAGCTCTTGCGTGCGTGCCAGTTTCGTTTGCCCCGCTGCTGCGTAGTCGCCGTCGAAAAGGGGTAAAAACGGTTCTTTTAGAAACGCCTGCTGAACCGTATTAAAGAGCGGCGCAAACCGTGAGTTTTGCGGGAATTTCTCACGGTCGAGTGGTAGGCAGCGTAGTGCGGCGACATCCAACATTGCATTGTCACGCATCCAGCGCATTGCTGTCACCAACAGAGTGGCCGTTTCCCTAACCAGATGCTGGTTCCACGGATCACCGGGCGGTATATTGTCCCGGCTAGGTGTGGTGCGATATGGCCCTTGCAAAAGAAATCCGAGGTGGGTTTCAACCACGGTCGGAAAGAACACTGCCAGGGGGGAGCTAGCCAGTGACTGCACGCTCCAGCGATCAGGAGCATCCTTTATCGCGACTAGCGAAAAGGCAATTTCTACCCGGCCCACCTTCTCTTGTTCTGCGGAGAAAACGTCGCGGTGGAATACTAGCCAGTTCTGGTCAACCTCCGACTGGTCGCTTTCCTGACCGATCACCGTGATGCGCTGGACGTTGGGGCCGAGCGATTCGGGACTGTTGCGCAGATAGAACCCAAACGCGCCACCTTCCACGTTCCAGCTAATTTCGTTAATGTGGCGCAGAAAGAGTAGTGCGCCGGGACCCAAGTGCCGGAATCCCGCTGTAATTTCCTGCGGCGCAGTCCTGTCTTGTGCCTTTAAAGGCAGAACGATTTGCGTCTCGTCCGTCTTACGCGCCGTGCGATTTACCCGTTTTGGGAAAACGTAGCCCTCAATGGCGAAGTCCTCTTCGCCAGAGTGAATTTCCGGGAGATCAGTAACTGTGTAAACCGACTTGAAGCCAAGGCCAAAACGGCCAATCGACAACTCGTTTTTTGTGCTCTCGGCAATGTCACAAACGCTGCGGACGTCGGCTTCATCGAATGGCCTGCCGAAGTGAGACAGCACCAAGCTAGTTGATGTCAACGTAAACGCAACCTTACGCGGCCCGTGCCAATCACCGCGCCGACCGAGAGCATCCTCGGCATTTTGTAGTAGCTCAAAAATGAAGTGTGTACGGTTATCGTAAAGGCCAGCAGCCAGCCCTCCAGATTTTTGAGCGCCTTCCGTGCCATAGCGGCGCCGGTTTTCTTCGCAGATCGCTTCGTAATTAGATGCCACGTCTTCTCCCAAGTGGGGCTTTTCAGCGTCAATCTACTTGCGAGCTGTCGCCTAATTTTGCCAAATCGCAACATCTTATGACAAGATACGGTTATAGACCAACACAGTAACAGGCCAGAAATTGACTATATGGGCTACCAGTCGAAAGAAATCCTCACCATAGACAAGGCTGTCGTCTGTCTGATGCTCGGCACGCTGATGGTGTATCACCTTGCCAAGACCGGCAAGCTCCTGCGTTCGAGCTGGGTGACATGTGGCATATCCGACAAGGCGATTTGGACAAGTGCATTGCCAGCCGTATCGGCAAGGCAGCGAGAGGAAGGCAAGGAGACAGAATGACCGCTAAGGCCGCGCCCCTCCAAACCAAGGCTAATCAACAGCAGCTCGAAGCGATCTTAGCCACCGACGGCCCGGTGCTAATTATTGCAGGGCCGGGTTCCGGCAAAACGTTCACGCTGGTCGAACGCATCGTCTATCTCATTACGCACAAAGGGGTGGATCCCGAATCGCTACTCGTGGTGACCTTTACCGACAAGGCCGCACGTGAGCTGACCACACGTATTTCTAACCGGCTGGCCGACCTTGGCATCCAGTTCAACCTGAACGAAATGTACCTCGGCACGTTCCATTCCATATGCCTGCGGTTGCTGGAGGACTACCGCGAGTTCACGCGACTAAAACGCAGCTTCACGCTATTTGATCAGTTCGATCAGCAATACTTTCTATACCAGCGCATTAAGGACTTTCGTGAGCTGCCTGATGCCCAGCTGGTGATAGGCGACGACCAGTCGGGGCGCTGGGCGCAATCGGAGAATTTGCTTAAGTGGTTGAACAAGGTTAGTGAGGAAGCACTGGACCCTATTGCGCTGAGTGTGGCGCCCGAAGTGGAGGTCCGGGCTCTAGCGGCATGCTTTGTCAAGTATCAGGAACTGCTGAATGAGCACAATTGTCTCGACTTCTCCGGTATCCAGTACGAGGCACTGCAACTATTGGAGAAGCACCCGGAGGTGCTGGCGCACCTAAGCAAAAAGCTGACTTACTTAATGGTGGACGAGTACCAAGACACCAACACTATTCAGGAACGTATTCTGCTGCTGCTGGCGGAAGAGCGCCATAATCTTTGCGTGGTGGGGGATGATGACCAAGGTTTGTACCGCTTTCGTGGGGCCACCATCCGCAATATTCTGGAGTTCCCCTCGCTGTTCCCGGAGGGACAGTGCAAGCAGGTTAAGCTGACGGTCAATTATCGTTCGCATCCGGACATCATCAATTTCTACAACGAGTGGATGCGTGAGCAGAGCTGGGACGACGGCACGCGAATGTTCCGCTTCCCCAAGCAAATCGTGCCACGCGAGGATGAGTTCCCCAGCGTGTCGGCGACGATACGGTTGGCCGCTAGCGATGACAACGGCGACACCGCCAACTGGCACGCCGAGACATTAGCATTTCTCAATGACTTGAAGGTCTCCGGGAAGCTCTCGGACTGGAATCAGGTGGCGTTCCTGTTCCGTTCCGTTAAGAACGAAAAGGTCGTCGCTCTTGCGCGCTTCTTGGAAGCTCAAGGCGTACCTGTCTTCTCGCCCCGCTCAAACATGTTCTTCGAGCGCGAAGAGATTCGCCTGATGGTCGGCGCACTGATCTTCCTCTTCCCGCAGTTCTCAAAGGTGCGTGCGTGGGCAGAGGGAGTTTCACTTCCTATATGGGACTACTACGATCACAAGTGTTTCAAGTCCTTCGTGGATGAGCTACGCAAGCCCCAGAACAAGTCCGTGTTGGACTGGGCGCGCCCGCTGGCCAAGCGCCACGCCGTGCTAGTGCAGAACACCGACTATGCGTTCTCCGGGCTATTCTACCAACTGCTTCAGTTTCCACTGTTTTCGCGCTTCCTCGCCGATGAGGCCACACAAGGGGTGGATAAGGGACGCGCGGCGCGAAATCTTGGTACTTTCTCTAAGCTGCTAACCAAGTTTGAGTACCTGCATTTCGTTAGCGTACTTAACCCCGACTACCTAGAGAAAAATCTGCGCGATCTGTTCAACCAGTTCCTACGCTTCCTGGTCGATGGCGGTATCGGTGAATACGAAGACGAGGCAGAGTACGCGCCCAAAGGCTGCGTACCGTTCCTGACCATCCATCAGTCCAAAGGGCTGGAGTTTCCGGTTGTTGTCTGCGGTTCACTGGAGGCGGTCCCACGCAAGCAGTACGGCAAGCTTGATGTGTTGCTGGAGGAGGGCGGATACCTCTCTAAGAATCGCTTTGAGCCGCTGGAGCACATTAAAAGTTTCGATTTCTGGCGGCTATTCTACACAGCATTCTCCCGCGCACAGAACCTTTTGGTGCTGGCCGCGCAAGAGAAACAGGGGCGCGGTAAGTCGCCGTCCAAATACTTCGAACGGCTATTTTACGAGCTGCCTAGCTGGCGAGACATTGACCTCTCGGTATTGACCTTCGAGACTGTCAAGCAGATCAATCTCAAGCGCGAATATTCCTTCACTTCGCACATCACAGTATTCGAGAACTGCTCCGAACAGTACCGCTTCTTCAAAGAGTTAGAGTTCGCGCCTATCCGCGAAAGCCCAATGCTCTTCGGTACATTGGTGCACCAGACCATCGAGGATATCCATAAAACCGTCCTGCGCGGGGAGGAAAGCTCCATCACCTCCGACGTGATTAAGGACTGGTTTTTAGCTAACTATGCCATGCTTTCTAAGAAGGAGCGGGTGTATCTAGCGCCCAGTTCACAGCAGGCGGCACTGCTGCACGTAGTGCGCTACTACGAGCGGGAGAACGGCAATTGGGACCGCATCAAGGAGGCGGAGGTCGAGATTTCGCTGGTTAAGGATCAGTACATCTTAAAGGGTAGCGTCGACCTGATCAGGGGCGAGCACGACACGGTCGAGATCATCGACTTCAAGTCGGAGAAGAAACCCGACATGGAGAAGGATTGGGATCGCCTCCGACAGTACCAGCACCAACTGGAAGTGTACGCCCACCTCGTGGAGGAACGTACCGGGCAGAGGGTCAGCCGGATGCATTTGTACTACACCGGTGAGGATGGGGGGAACCCCTACGTTTCTTTCACCAAGGACGACCGCGCCATTGGTAAAACCATCGCACGATTCGATGACATTGTGTCGCGCATTGAGTGCCAGGACTATCGGATGGCCGCACGCCCGGCCAAGTTGTGCCCGAACTGCGATATGCGCGCTTACTGTGATAACAAAAATTGGACCTTCAGCAATAAAACTAAATGAAAAATATTCAACCCACGCAGGAGTTTCTGCAACTGGCCACACCCAACAGCGGCACTACCAATGTCGAGAAATACGAATTCGCGCCCATTAAGGGCTACCCGATGCTGAACTGGCGCGGCAAACGTCCGTTCACGTCCACACAGTACTACCCCGCACAGCTTAAAGAAATCCATGGCGAGGAATTGGATGGATGGCGCAATAGGATTTTCTGGGGTGACAACCTGCAGGTGATGAGTCACCTGCTCAAGGAATTCCGGGGCAAGGTAGACCTAATTTATATCGACCCGCCTTTTGATTCAAAAGCGGACTATAAGAAGCGCATCAAGGTAAAAGGAGCTTCTGCAGAAAGCAATCAGAGTTCTTTTGAAGACAAGCAGTATGGCGATATTTGGAACAATGATGAATATCTTCAGTTTCTATATGAGCGACTCGTCTTATTGCGCGAGCTACTGAAAGACTCTGGTTCTATCTACGTCCACTGCGACGCGAACCGTGGACACTACATCAAGTGCTTAATGGACGAAGTCTTCGGCGCGGGCAACTTCCGTAACGAGATCATTTGGAAGCGCACTAGCGCGCGTGCGGATTCCAACACCTACAACCACGTTCACGACACAGTTTTTTTCTACACGCGATCTGAGAGCTTTACTTGGAACAAACAGTTTACGGAACACAACGAATCTTATTTGAAGACTAAGTACAGCAGCGTTGACAAACAAGGGCGCAAATATCGACTGGATAACATTACCAGTCCCAATCCCCGCCCGAATATGACTTATGAGTGGAAAGGGTTCCCGCCGCCTGCGAATGGGTGGAGATACAGCAAAGAAAAAATGGCTGAACTGGATGCAGAAGGACGCATTTGGTATCCAGGAGACAAAACGAAACGCCCACAACTAATTCGTTATCTCGATGAATCCGACGGCCGCCCGCTCGACTCAGTCTGGACGGACATATTTCCAGTTAACTCCCAGGCCAACGATAGGTTTGACTATCCAACTCAAAAGCCTGTTGATTTGCTAGAACGGGTGATCAAGTCGTCATCGAATCCAGGACAGCTCGTACTTGATTGTTTTATGGGATCAGGAACGACTCAGGAGGCGGCCCTTCGACTCGGACGTCGTTTCATCGGTGCCGATATTAACCTTGGAGCGATCCAGACATCCACGAAGCGTCTGATCAAAGTTACGGATGAGTTACGTCAGAAGCCACTTGACGGCACTGCGAAAGCTTACACGGGCTTTGAAATATACAACGTCAATCATTACGACGTCTTCCGTAACCCCGTTCAAGCCAAGGAGCTGCTGATCGAGGCGCTGGAAGTACAAAAGCTGGAGTTCAGCACCGCTTTCGACGGTGAAAAGGATGGGCGCATGGTCAAGATCATGCCCGTTAACCGCATTGCCACCCGGGCCGACCTGAACGAGCTGATTGCGGGTTTTGACTACAAGGCGTGGGAGCGCAAACAGAACGAAAGCCCGAATCGCCCGGTCGAGAAGATCACTCTCGTCTGCATGGGCCACGAGCCGGACTTGGCCGCGCAGCTTGAGCTGGCTGCCAAACCATTTAAGATCGATGTGGAAGTGGTGGACATACTGCGCGACAAGGCAGATTTGGAATTCAAGCGCGATTCTCAAGCTAAGTTCGTCATTAAAAGGGGAGAGTTGGTGATCGAGCGGTTTTACCCAATGAACCTATTACAGAAGCTTTCGCTGCAAAAAGAGGCGGTCGAGGACTGGAAGGAGCTAGTCGAGTCGGTACTGATTGACTGGAATTACGATGGTGCAGTGTTGCAACCGGCGATGGTAGACATTCCTGGCAAGAACGACTTGGTCAAGGGCACGTATAAGGTGCCAGAGGACGCGGGCACCATTCACTTGAAGATTACCGACCTGCTTTCCGAATCGTGGGAAGGGAGCGTGAACCATGGTGAGTAAATGCACCGTGGCCAAGGCCAGCGGCAAGGCGACCAGCACCTCCGGCGCATCACTGGAATTTGCCTTTTTTCGGTTTCTGTGGCAGTTCTACCAAGACAATCGAGGTGCGATCCGCTCGCATTACAAGGAGTTGACCCGCAAGTTCCTTGACTTTAACAACCCGGAAAAGAACCCCAAAGCCTTCCTGCGTGAACCGCAGTTTGAGGCGTTGGAGATCTACATCTTCTTGAAGGAGTTTCTCGCCAATGGCAAGGTCGAGGAAGTCTTCAAGGCGTGGTACGAGCGCACGGGCAAATTCGAGGGACGGAAGTTTGGCTCCTTTCTCGGTACTGCTGGACAGGAAATGTTTCAGTTCGGCGAAAGCGACGAGCTGGAACTGGGTTCGTACAGGTTGTTGTTCGAAAAAATGCGTAAAAACTCCCGTGCCTATCCCAACTACATCTTTGCGCTGACGATGGGTACGGGCAAAACCATCCTGATGGCAACATGCATCTTCTATGAGTTTCTTCTTGGAAATAAATTTGAGAGGGATGCACGTTACTGTCATAACGCCTTGGTGTTTGCACCGGACAAGACAGTGCTCCAATCCCTGAAGGAAATTGAGGCATTTGACCTTACTCGAGTGGTGCCAGCAGAGTATGTGAACTTCCTGACTACGCACCTGCGCTTTCACTACCTCGAAGAAGCAGGTACCTCACTGGACACGCTGGACCGTTCCCGCTTCAACATCATCGTCTCCAACACGCAGAAGATCATCCTAAAGCGCCAGCATAAGGAAAAGACGTCCGTCCACAAGCTCTTCAACGCGACCAGTGAAGCATTTGCAGCCAGCGGTGTCTATGCTGACGCAGCTGATCTGTATAACTTCGACCAACCCGAAGAAGAAGGCGACCTCACCACTAATCAACGCTTCGAGAAGCTACGTCGCCTTGAGCAGCTCGGCATCTATGTAGACGAGGCGCACCATGCCTTCGGCAAGACGCTGGCCAAAGACATGGGTGTAGGGGCTAAGGAAATGGACACTAGCCTGCGTACGACCATCGATATCCTTGCCGCCAGTCTCAACGCGTCAGGCACACGGGTGGTGGCCTGCTACAACTATACCGGTACGCCCTATGTGGGGCGTGAGGTGTTACCGGAGGTGGTCTACGCCTATGGCTTGAAGGAAGCTATCGACAAGGGCTTCCTCAAGAAGGTGACGCTGCACGGCTACGCCAACACCCGCACTGACGAGTTCATTGACATCGCCGTGGAGAGGTTCTTAAAGGAATCGGGCGATCTGCGCCCGGAGGGCATGCTGCCCAAGCTAGCTTTCTTTGCTGCAAACATCGACGAGCTTACTGGCGAGCTAAAACCTGCCGTCGAACGGGCCCTCATCAAACACGGCATCCCGACGTCGCGTATCCTAGTCAACGTGGGTGACGACAAGCTCACCACCAACGACGACATCCGCGAGTTCAATCGGCTAGACACCGAAGGTTCGGAAAAACAGTTCATCTTACTGGTCAATAAAGGTCGCGAAGGCTGGAACTGTCGCTCGTTATTCGGCGTGGGCCTATTCCGAGAACCGAAATCCAAAGTGTTCGTGCTGCAAGCCACGATGCGCTGCCTGCGCGCCATCGGGCAAGCCCAGCACACCGGCCACGTCTTTCTTTCTGAAGACAACCTCAATACGTTGAACGACGAGCTGCAGCAGAACTTTCGCATCAGCATCGAAGAACTTCAAAAGGTCGCAAAGGACAAAGAGCGTGTCCAAGTACGTGTGATCGAGCCACCGGCCAAGATCAAGTTGGTGCGTATTCGGAAGCAGTACCAAATGCGCGAGAAGCAGCTTGCATTGGGTCAGGCACTGGGCTTTGACCGCACGGATAGGGAAAGCTGGAACGCGCTCGTCGAAAAGTACCGGCTGATCGAAACTCAACAGGAAGGCTTGACTGTCGTCGACAGCGCACGCGCCTCGGCAAGCCGTACCTTCGATCTGACTACGCGCCGCAAGAAGCGAACCTTCTCGCGCATAACGCTCGTGGCTGAGGTGTCGCGCTATCTGAACCGTGCCCCCCTGGAAATTGAGGAGCTGCTGGACGCGACCAAGGAGGGAACAGACGAGCTGGTAGTAATCACCAACGAATTCAACGAACTGCTGTACGACGAGATCATCCCTCGTCTTTTCCGCCAGCTCTACGACCTGGACGAGTCACAGCAGACCGAGGAGCATGAAGTCGAGCTGATCAAGATGCCCCCCAGCGGTTACTATGAAGTGACAGCGACAAAAGACAAGATCGTCCGCAGGAACGATTCGAATCTCAAGGATGAGGAGCGCGCTAAAAGCTTCCACCTCGACACCTACTGCTTTGACTCCGGTTCGGAAAGCTGGCTATTCTGGGATCTGCTACGCGAGCAGCGTGTGAAGAAGATTTACTTCACTGGAATGCTGACTCACGGTCAATCCGACTTTTTTATCCAGTATATCGACCCAGATTCACGTACCGTGCGCAGCTACTACCCTGACTTCATCTTCCAGCGCGAAGAGCCGGATGGTAGCCTGAAGTATGTCATCGTCGAGGTGAAGGCTGACAACCAAATCGAAGACGCCGTGGTACAGGCCAAGAAGGAATTCGCCCAGCAGATCGCGGTGGCTAGTGGCATGGAGTACCGCCTCATGAAGTCAACCGACGCGGACAACCGGCAATTTCGGGTTCTTTTATAGGACAAGAATGTTTGCCTGAAGCGAATCGTGTGGATTTTGTCCTTGGTAAATAAGGCAATCATAGTCTGTCTTTTTTACCAAGGCACCTCCAATTGACATTGGTTGCAAGTCTTGTGCAGTGACTTCAGGTGCTGATATAAGGCTGTAAGTTGCTGCTGGCGTTTCCGCTACCGTTGTTCAGAGAGGAAAACAAAGTCCCTGGGTTCTACGGACTCGACTACAAACGTGCGCCGGTTGCCGCATATCCATCAAGTATGAATAATTGTGAGAGAAAACCTGACCTATATTTTGCTTGGTTCAAAATAGAATAGATGACCTCTCACAGTAAATAGGGGATGGTTGATTTAGGAGGCAGTTGCCAGCCCGATGTGGGCACGGACCCATCTCATGAACCAGCGCACCAGAATACCTTTTTTGCCCCTTGCAGCCGCAGCGGCAGCCTTCGACCAAAGAAGACTGAAAAGTTTGCCGATGGCAGTCAGTAGTACCGATTTCATGATTCGCTCCTTTCAATCGTAATGCACTTGCGACGCAAGAAAGTGCATATAACGGTTTTTATTGACCTAGAAATTTTTTAGCATTCCAAAGAGCGATAACAACATTCATTTGGTTGTTGTGCTGTTTGGCCACTCCATTAATAACTCGGCACCAGAGCTCTTTTGGTTCCAAAGCCAGTGATTCATCTAATCGTAAAAGTTCAAGCGCAGTCAGCGCGTAACGCTTGTTATCAAGGGAAGTTGTATATCGACCAGGTCTTATATCTTTGATATGGCCTTCTTCAGCTAATCCTAAAAACGCAGACTTCGGACACCCTTTTGCTTGAGAAGCAGGGTTGTCGGGAAATACTTCCATTGCTGCAGTCTGCCATGCTTGTGGCGGATGTATTCCGCGAGCAGCTAGATTAGCAGCCTTTAATGCCGTAATGTCGAATTTTGTCGGCCGGTAATAGCTACTCATTGGATGCTCTCCTAATCCGTTATAAAAGTTGAATTTTTATGATGGCAAAAAAGGAATAATCCGATTTGACCAAAATCAGGAAATTTCCTTCTGATGGATACTCCACTTAGAAATTGGCTCTCGCAGAAAGCGAACTGCGCTGGAAAACAAAGAAGGCTACAAGCCAGAGCAAATAACACTATCAAACGTTCTAAGATTTTCGTGATCCGGTGCGGAATCGAACCACCGCAAAAAATTTTTCAAGCCTTTCCCGAAGGCGCTGATTATAAAGAGCTCAGGTAAATTGAGGATAGAAGCGCCTTCTTTGTTGCTGCAAGAAGACCATCTACCAGGTGTAGACGAAATTGCGCAAACTGAACTACGATGTATGCTGGAAAAATAATGCCCGCATAACCTATTGATTAAACGGGCTTATCTTTAGTTAAGGCGGGAGGATTTGAATCTCTTATCTCTTGTGCCCCATACTTTATGCCTTTCTCTCCGCTTTAGCTGTCTTCAATGGCAATATACTTGTTGTGCTTCTTTCAGTTATGCAATAGGTAGCCCATGCTTCCATCAGTTGCCGCCGCTTTTCGAATAAATCGCTGCGGAAATAGGCAGCTTCGGTCGCTCCCTTTCCGGAAGTGTGTGCCAGTGCTGCTTCGCATACTTCCCGTGGGAAAGCCGTCTGTTCTGCCGCCCAATCGCGAAACGTAGAGCGAAACCCATGGACAGTGAAATCAAAGCCTAAACGCCGCACCAAGGCCGTGAACGTCATATCACTGAATACCTTTTTGCGATCATTGGCAAATATCAGCTCGGAATCATTGCCGATCTGGGCTTCCAAGATTTGCATTGCCCGTGGTGAAAGTGGAATCCGATGCTCGCGTTGAGCTTTCATACGCTCCGCTGGAATAATCCACCGCTTTCCGTCAAAATCAATTTCCGACCATTTGGCACCGCGTACCTCACCAGAACGCGCAGCAGTCAGGATAATGAACTCAAGGGCATTCTTGACTGGCTCACTGGCAGTGGAGTTGTTAATCGACTGCAGGGTTGCGTTCACATGAATATATGGACAGGCCGCAAAGTGCCCAACCTTTTTTACGTCCTTGGTTTTCGGCAAGGAACGAGCTACCTGATCCCACAAATGCGGATCGTGGTCATGGCGGTAATCCCGCGCCGCAGACCAGTCAAGAACGGCGCGGATACGTTGCCTCACACGTGAGGCAGTTTCTGGCTTAGTAGCCCAAATAGACTCAAGGACGCGGAGAATGTCAGCCTTGGAAACGGCAGATACATCCTTCGATCCAAACTCCGGAAAAGCATAGGTCGTCAAGGTGTTGATCCATTGATCGGCATGCTTGGCGTTTTTCCAGCCGTTGGCATGGAGCTGATGATACTCATGCGCGCATTCCGAAAAAGTTCGGCGACTCGCCACTGCGGCCAGTCTTTTTTCGCGCTCAGCCCGCCGATGCTCGATCGGATCGCTACCGTCATCAAGAAGTTGTCGACATTTCCGTACTTTTTCACGAGCTTCAGCGAGCGTGTACGTAGACAGAGAGCCGAGGCCCATTTCACGGGAGCGTCTGTTCAGCATAAAACGGAACACCCATGACTTTGTACCGGTATTGGAAATTTGCAAGTACAAACCATTGCCATCAGCATAGTAACCAGGCTGTTTCAATGCCGTGATGCCCACTGCGGAAAGCTTTGAACGAGATTCCCTACCCATAAATGTACCCACAAATAAAAGCCAGATGTTAGTGTATCGCTATAGATCTTTCTGGGCAACAGTATAATTATTTGATTAATAAACAACGACTTAAATGTGTGTTTTGGACATGTTTGGACGCGGATGGAAATGGATTATAAAGACACCCTTTCCGCCAAGGATCAAGAAAGTCGCACTGAACAAGCCCCGCCGAGCGGGGCTTTTGTTTTCCCGCGCCGGATTCTTCTGCAACCAAGTACCAGCCCGCGTTGTGTCTGTTCCTTTGCCTCTCCGCAATCGCCGGCACACTCCTACAGGCTTTGAAGTGTTTTTCTGACTGAACCTCCGGTCGATATTGTCTACTATGGATTCGTCTCCTCCTCCGTCCCCCTGGATGGATTTGGCCCGCACCAGGTGCGGGCCTTTTTCGTTGGAATCGGTAGTTGGCGTCAATTGTTCAAAGTCAGGTGCCGTTCGCCGAAACACGGGTACATTTCGAAAACCATGAA
>Ga0308160_10001257_pt1 | contig 37193 bp, 39 predicted proteins | sample PhyFR1_FD_201036 | JGI IMG/M metagenome (GOLD analysis project Ga0308160, IMG submission 201036) | Phyllosphere microbial communities from UC Gill Tract Community Farm, Albany, California, United States - DLSLF.R1 | ecosystem: Host-associated > Plants > Phyllosphere > Unclassified | place: USA... | reverse complement strand
CCGTCAGCGAGGATGGGGCGAAGGACGCCCGACGAGGCAGATTGAGGGCAGGCAGACGAGGGTGCTGGAGGGCCAAAGGGCTGGTCAGCGCCGGATGGTTTGGTCGCGTGCGGCGCGCCGGGCGCCGGGCGCGCCGCGGAGCCGGCGCGTCGAGGATCTCTCGCTGACGGAAGGACGCACCTTGCGAGACGGGCTGCCAGAGCCAGCTGGGCTCGACCGGCCGTAGACACCGTCGTCGGCAGCGCCGTTGGCCTTGCGCTTCGTCTTGAGCAGAGAAGACGGCGGCGAGGGCCGGTCGGCGGTACCGAAGGCGGACGAAGGCGAGCTGAACATGTTGAGGTCGAGGCGACTAATTGATGTAAGGTGGCCGGGTGATAGATGAATGCGGAGAGGGGAGAAAAGTGGCGGGAAGAAGCAGGTGGATTGCACGTGTACAGGGGGAGTGGATGCTGGGAGTGGTGAGGGGAGGGCTGGGCAGGGTTGTGGTCGGCGAGTAGAATGCCGGACGAGCGGCCGAGGGAGGGCAGAAGCAGCGGCCGTGCCGGCTGTGTAAACGGCTGACAAAGCTGGCTCGGGGCTGTTTACGCGCGACGCCGGCTGGGCTACCCTTGCGCCATGGCCCTGACTCCTTTCTCCTGCCTCCCTAACCGGCCCTCTTCCGTCGTCCCAATCCCCCTCACCCCGTGCTCGGCCTGCCTTTTCCCGTAGCAGCTTTCGCTACGCTTTTGCGCTGTCCGTCTCGACCGAGTCTGCTCGTCGCTTCCAAAGTGTTCTGCTCGCGTCCTGAACCTTGGCTTTCCCCGTTACAGGACCATGAGCTCGCCGCCGCCGCCGCTGTCTGCGGCTGCCGACATCTTCAAAGTCTCGTGCGGCCCACCTCTCCCGCTTGAGCCGAGGCCCTCACCAGCTCTGGCGTTATACTGAAAGGTGCTCTCGTCCCGGATTTTGCAGGATCCTTGGCCAGGACTCGATCCATTGCGGCTTTCACCTCGAGGCGCACATCGTCGAGACGGTCCTCTCAAGCCTGCCGTCGTCGACGTACGCGGTCGTGACCGACACCAACGTCGGCCTCCTCTTCCTGCCCTCGCTCCAGGCCGCGTTCGAGCGTGCCATCTCTACCCGCAAGCTCGCCTCGCGCGTCATCACGTACGAGGTGGCCCCCGGCGAGGAGGCCAAGAGCCGGGCCGTCAAGGCCGAGCTCGAGGATTGGCTCCTCGACGAGCGTTGCACGCGCGACACCGTCATCCTTGCCCTCGGAGGAGGTGTCATCGGTGACCTGACTGGCTTTGTTGCCGCTACCTTGTGCGTAGGGCAGCTTGCGACGCGACTCGGAGCCGCTGGGCGTCCTCCGGAAGCGAATGCTATGACTGACGATCTCCTTCGGCCGGTCCCGCCCGAACCTCGCCTTCTTTGCCAGCATGCGCGGCGTCAAGTTCTGCCAGATCCCGACGACGCTGCTTGCCATGGTCGACTCGGCCGTCGGCGGCAAGACGGCCGTCGACACTCCGCACGGCAAGAACCTCGTCGGCGCCTTCTGGCAGCCGAGCTTCATCTTTGTCGACCTCGCCTGCCTCGAGAGCCTGCCGTCGCGCGAGTTCGCGAACGGCATGGCCGAGGTTGTCAAGGTACGTCGCCCAAGCTGGATGTCGTCGTGAGCAGGCTTCTGTCCTGCTGTCTTCTGGGTGCTGACGCTCCGACTCCGGCCCATGCAGACCGCCGCGATCTGGGACGAGACCGACTTTGCAAAGCTCGAGTCGCGCGCGCCCGAGATTATCTCGGCCGTCTCGTCTGGCTCGACCAAGGCGACGCTCGGGGGCCAGACCCGGGCGACCCGGACGGCTGCCCAGGAGCTCCTGCTCTCGGTCGTCGCTGGCTCGATTCACGTCAAGGCGCACATCGTCACGATCGACGAGCGCGAGACTGGCTTGCGCAATCTCGTCAACTTTGGCCATACAATTGGTCACGCAATCGAGGCGGTTGTCACGCCCAAGATCCTCCACGGCGAGTGCGTCGCCGTCGGCATCGTGCTCGAGGCCGAGGTTGCCCGGCAGCTCGGCGTCCTCAGTCAGGTCGCCGTCGGTCGCCTGAAGCGGGCGCTCAAGGCCTACGGCCTTCCGATCAGCATCACGGACCCGCGCATCGCGACGCTGCCCGAGGCCAAGGGCCTGACGGTCGACCGCCTGCTCGACGTTATGCGGATTGACAAGAAGAATTCTGGCCCGGAGAAGAAGGTTGTCCTGCTCAGCCGGATCGGTGCGACGCACGAGCCCAAGGCGACGGCCGTCGCCGACGCCGTCATCCGCAAGACGCTTTCGGACATGGTCCGTGTCGAGGCCGGCCGGCCGGCGCAGAGCCCGATCACGCTCTCGACGCCGGGGTCCAAGTCGATCTCGAACCGCGCGCTCGTCCTCGCCGCGCTCGCCAAGGGCACCTGCCGGCTGCGCAACCTGCTCCATTCAGACGACACGGCCGTCATGATGGCTTCGCTTCTTGACCTCGAAGGCGCCAAGTTTTCGTGGGAGGATGGAGGTGAGACGCTTGTCGTCGAGGGCGGCGCTGGCCATCTGCGCGTCCCGCCGGCCGGAAAGGAGCTTTACATCGGCAACGCCGGCACGGCCGCCCGCTTCCTCACCTCGGTCTGTGCGCTCGTCCGGGCCGAGGACGGCGCGGCGCCGTCGACGACCGTCCTCACCGGCAACTCGTACATGAAGGTCAGGCCGATCGCCCCTCTCGTCACGGCCCTCCGTGCCAACGGCACGTCAATCGACTACGTCGAGGGCGAGGGCTGCTTGCCGCTCGCTATCGGCTCCAACGGCTTCAAGGGCGGTCGCATTCAGCTTGCAGCCTCCATCTCGTCGCAATACGTCTCGTCGATCCTCCTCTGCGCGCCCTACGCGGCCGAGCCAGTCGTGCTCGAGCTCACCGGCGGTGCCGTCATCTCGCAGCCCTACATCGACATGACGCTCGCGATGATGGCGACTTTCGGCATCGTCGCGACGCGTGACGTCGGACCCGACGGCCGGCCGACCGACGTCTACCGCATCCCCCAGGGCACTTATGTCAATCCGCCCACCTACGCGGTTGAGTCGGACGCGTCGAGCGCGACGTACCCGCTCGCGATTGCCGCCCTGACGGGGACGACGTGCACGGTCGAGAACATCGGCACGGCCTCGCTTCAGGGCGACGCCGGCTTCGCCAAGAACATCCTCGAGCCGATGGGCTGCACCGTCGTCCAGACCGAGAATGCGACGACCGTCACCGGCCCCGCCGTCGGCTCGCTCCGCGCGCTCGGCGAGGTCGACATGGAGACCATGACCGACGCCTTCCTCACGGCCTCGGTTCTCGCTGCGGTCGCTTCCGGCCCGGCGACGGCTAAGGACCCCCAGGCCAACGTCACGCGCATCTATGGTATCGCCAACCAGCGTGTCAAGGAGTGCAACCGCATCAAGGGCATGCGCGATCAGCTCAGTGCGGCCCTCGCTTTCCTTCTTCTCTGCAGGCGCCAATTCTGACGACCGTTTCGCTTTTCCCCGTGCTTTCGCCCCTCCATAGAGAAGTTCGGCGTCGAGACCGACGAGTTTGACGACGGCATTATCGTTTACGGCACGACGATCGACGCTCTCAAGCGGGGCGTGTCGGTTCACTGCTACGACGACCACCGTGTCGCCATGGCCTTCTCGTGCCTCGCGGTCGCCTGTCCCGAGACTGTCATCGAGGAGCGTCGCTGCGTCGAGAAGACGTGGCCAAACTGGTGGGACGACCTCGAGAATAAGGTGCGTCCGCGCCCATGTATAGCAGCTCATCCACAGTGTTGACCTTCCCGCACCCAACCTAACACAGATCGGCATCAAGGTCACCGGAGTCGACCACAGCCAGACTGCGCCGTCAACGTCTGCGGCGGCGGCAGGAGTCAGCGCAACTGCGCACGACCCCAATGCCAGTGTCTTCCTGATCGGCATGCGCGGCGCCGGTAAGACGTGGGTCGGCGAGGTGGCCGCCCGTGCGCTTGGCCGCGACCTAATCGATGCCGACGTCTACATGACCGAGCAGGTTGGCCAGCCGCTCGGCGACTTTGTCGCCGAGAAGGGCTGGCCGGCCTTCCGGGCCGAGGAGACGCGCATCCTCAAGATCCTGATGGAGAAGCACGCTCAGGGCCACGTCATCAGCCTCGGCGGTGGCGTCGTCGAGACGCCCGAGGCGCGAGAGCTTCTCAAGCAGTACGGCCAGACCCAGGGTCCCGTCGTCTACGTCGTCCGGCCGACCGAGGAGATCATGGCCTTCCTCGACGTCGCCGGCCGGCCGCCGTACGGCGAGTCCAACATGGACGTCTTCACGCGTCGCGCGCCCTGGTACGCCGAGACGGCCTCGTACCGTTTCTTCAACCACACTGCGCCCGCCCACCGGTCGACGTCGGCTCCGACCGCTTATCCGACCGTCAGCGCCCAGACCGACCGGTCCGAGGTCGCCCGCTTCTTCCGCTTCGTCACCGGTAGCGATCTGAACCGGCCGACGTCGCTGCTCCCGCCGCGGCGGTCGACGTTCCTGTCGCTGACGTTCCCGGAGGTGACGCCGGCCCTGCCTCTCATCGACGAGATCACCGCTGGCGTCGACGCGATCGAGCTCCGTGTCGACCTTCTCGCCGAGGACGGCAAGCCGGTGGCAGCGCCCAAGGTCCCGGCGGCCGAGTACGTCGCTCTGCAGCTCGCCGCCCTCCGCCAGCGGACGGGCCTCCCGATCGTCTTCTCGGTCCGCACCCACAGCCAAGGCGGCATGTTCCCCGACAACCAGGCAGATGCCTACTTTGCCCTGCTTGACCTCGCTGTCCAGCTCGGCTGCGAATACATCGACCTAGAGGTCGGCTTTCCCGAGGACCGCCTCGCGGCCTTCGTCGCTCGCAAGAGCCACTCGCATGTCATCGCGTCCTGGCACAACTGGTCGGGCAGCATGGCCTGGGACGGCGCTGAGGCGCGCGAGAAGCACGCGCTCGCAGTCCAATACGGCGACGTTGCCAAGCTCGTCGGCAAGGCCAACACGATGGCCGACAACTTTGCCCTCCGTGGCTTTGTCGCCCGTGCTGCCGCCGCGAGTGACGTCCCGCTGCTGGCGATCAACATGGGTGCCGCCGGCCAGCTCTCGCGCGTCCTCAACACGGTCCTCAGCCCCGTCACACACCCTGCCCTGCCCGTCCGGGCTGCACCGGGCCAGCTCTCGTTCGCCGAGCTCCAACAGGCGCGTCACCTGCTCGGCGAGGTTCCGGCCCGTCAATTCCACCTCTTCGGCGCGCCGATCGCTCACTCGCTGTCGCCGACGCTGCACAACACGGCGTTCCGGACGCTCGGCCTACCGCACACGTACGCGATCCACGAGACCGACGCGGTCAACGACGGTCTGCGCGCCGTCCTTGCCGCGCCCGACTTTGGCGGCGCCAACGTCACCATCCCGCTCAAGGTCGACGTTCTACCGCTGCTTGATAGCGTCTCGGACGACGCCCGCGCTGTCGGCGCTGTCAACACGATCGTCCCAGTGACGGCGGCCGATGGCTCGCGCACCCTCCATGGCGACAACACCGACTGGCTCGCGATTCGCGACCTTTGCACAGCCAAGCTGCCGGCCGGCGCGCGCCTGACGGCCGAATCGACCGGTCTCGTCATCGGCGCGGGCGGCACCTGCCGCGCTGCCGTCTACGCGCTCCACGCGCTCGGACTCGCGACGATCTACTTGTTCAACCGGACCCGGGCCTCGGCCGACGCCATCGTCGGCGCCTTCCCGACCAGGTTCAACATCGTCGTCGTCGACTCGCTTGCGACCTTCCCCGGGCCGGCGCCGACCGTCATCGTTGGTACGATCCCCGGCCAGGCGACAACGGTCGACGCCGCCGAGGCCTCGACGCTCATCCACCTCCCGGCCGAGCTTCTTGCTGCCGCCGGTGGCGGTGTCGTGCTCGACATGGCGTACAAGCCGTTCCCGACGCCGCTACTCTCGCTTGCGCAGCAGACCCCTGGCTGGTCGGCCGTCCCAGGCCTGTCGGCGCTCCTCGTCCAGGGCTTCTATAGCTTCGAGAAGTGGACCGCTATCCGCGCCCCCGCTGCCGTCGTTGAGGCGGCCGTCTGGGCCAAGTACCTTGCCTAAGGGGCACGGCTCAGAAAAAAGCCTGGCGTTCCCCTTCTTACGGACACTGGCGTCTTCAGGATCTCATGCATGCATGTCACCTATCAGCTCGGCCGGGCTGCCTGCACGGCAGCGGCCTTCCGCTATGCATAGCATGTGCAGGCACTATTCAGACGCTGCCGTCAGTCGTCGCCGTCGAAGTCCAAACGCGTCCCCCAATCGGGGCCAGCAAGCTCATTAAGCTCGCCCGCTCGCCTCGAGCTCCCGCGAGCCCGTCGGCGGCAGCTTGCGACCAGCCTCCCTTGCTTCTCTACCCCGTCCCACAGAGACCTCTTTGATCCGGCACGTTCGACGCTAGGACCCAGCCAGAAAGTCGTTTCCGGTCGAAAACACTGAGCGGCCCTTTCATCGGCCAGACTCGAGGCTGACGGGCCGACGCTGGCACCCTCCGCAGCTCTATCGCCGCATCGACACTAGACCTTGCAGCCGCCTCTCGCTGCTTCTAGTCTGTGAGCCAGACCTTGGCCCTCGGAGCCCATGGACGCCCCCGTCCGGGCGATTGTCTACAGCGGGGTAGGTCCTGTTCATGCAGATTCTATAGATCGTTTGCGTCAACCAGACGTCGGACGGACCGGGACTGACAACGAGCTAACCCGCTTGCCTGACCGCTGCGCCTCGCCCCCGTTCTCAGATCCCCGTCTGGGAGATCCAGGTCGGCCCGATCAGCGTCGTCCGCAAACAGACGGATCACTCGATCAACCTCGTTCGTCGTGCTTTGATCCTGTATGTCTGCTCATGCATGAGCTGACCACGGCGGCCTGTCTCTCCCGCGCGCCAATCAGACCCACTTCCTCAACGTCCTCGGCGTCCATCGACAGCGAAGGGAACAGTTCCTCGCACACTACCGCTCGCTCCCACTCGACCACTGCTGGGTCGTCCACGGTGGACCGGCCCGACTCAAAGGCACCTGGGGCCCATTTGCCGGCGTGAAGGGCCTCGTTGCCGAGCTTGGCCAGCAGGAGCTCTTTGCGCCCCTTCTCGATGAGGTCCGTGGCTCCCTCCGTCAGAGGATTTGATCCCTGTTCCGCACAGGTGCAGACATTGACGACTGCTACCATCAACAGCTCCTTGTTCCGGACATGGCGCTCGTCTCGGCCGTGCCGGAAGCGGCTCTGGCCGCAAACGCAGGCGTGCCCGTCATCGCTCGCCGCCCCGCGGGCGCCATCGCCTCTGGCTCGACCAAGGCCAGCCCGGCCCGGCCGGTCAAACGGCAGGCCGTGCGCCGCAAGCGTTCCGGCTCGACGTCCTCGTCGGACCTGACTTCGATCTCAGACAGCGACCTAACTGATTTCGACGACGACGACGAGACCCCGGCGTCCCGTTCGATCGCGCCCCGCCGGAGCGGCCTGCGCCAACACGTCCCCCTACGGTCGGGGACGAGAGCCTCGGTTCGCCATGTCGAGAGCCGCAAGGGCAAGGAGCGCGAGCAGCTCGCCCAAAACGCCCAGACAGACGTGTCAATGGAGCCGACCAGCTCTCTCGATCACGTCGAGGAGCTCCTACCCGTGCTCCTGCCGAATGTCTCAGTCTTTCAGCAGCTCTTCGGGCCGAGCAGTGAGTCACTCGAAACCGCTTTCAATTGCAAAGAGAGAGGCTGACGTATGCTGTTGCCGATGGCCTCCAGAGTCGCAGAATCTGGCGGCACTCGCTTACCTACGCGACATGAAAGTGCCGAAGCTCGCGCCGGATGACGACGACTCCGACGGCGAGGAGAGCATGCAAGAGACAACGGTGCGCTACACTCCTCGATCATGTGCCCCTAGGTACCGTGAAAGCTGTCGATTCTGACTCGTGCGGTCTCGCAACTTCAGCCAAAGGACTCAATTACGATCGACGGCGTACGCATCCAGGGCGCGTCCTCGGCAGGCTCAGACACATCACAGCACCTCGGTCAGCCGCCTCCTATGCCTCAGAGCCCAAGCTCTCTAGTTAGCAAAAGCAAGATCGTCGAAGGCGCGCTCCCAATGAACCTCGGGCAGCTTTTCGATCTCAAGGTCCGTAGCTCTTGTCTTCCGCGACGATGCAAGGGCGAGACTGAGCTGAATCGCCCCACCCATCCCTGCAGCTTGAACAGCGCGAGGCCAAGCTCGCTGCCGTCTCGCCGCCAGTCCGGGCTCTGGCTCCATGCCATCGTCCAGATGCGATGCGGCCGTCACCCATAGCCTCGCCCGTCGCCGCACCCAAGGCGACTGTCCCAGCACCCTATCCGGTCAACTTCCGCAAGTTCCAGCGGGCCGAGTCGGACGCTAGCGGCGCGGAGTTGATTGGTGTTGCGCATCCGGTCGGCTTGTCGAACGTACCCTACGGTCCAGCTCCCGCCCTTGCCTCTCCTGCAATTGCTCCTGTGCCGCCAAACTTCCTCCAGCTGGCTCCCATGCTGCCGGTCGTGCCGGCCGCCGACTACGCCCTTGCCATGACGCAGTGCCCGCCCTTGCTCGCTCGGCTGCCAAATTGATCGGACAACGAGCCGACTCGGGCCCGCACGGCTTGTCTCCTCTTGGGGCGAGTCGCTGAAGCTGCAGCTCCTGGCTGCGAAGGCGTCGCTCCCTCTTACCATCCCGCACCCACATCCTATCCTCCCACCTGTAGCTTCCATTCTTGCGAATGTTGTACATTGAATCGTTGCGGTCGTTAAGAGGAGGTGCAGGTCAGTCATAAAGTGGAGCGAGTCGAGAAGCAAAGGGTTGGGGCTCCGGGCTCAGGCCAGGCCGCCTGCCAGGACGACGCCGATGGTGCCGAGGCCCGACCACACGACAAGAATGAGGATGCCAAGGATGGCCGACAGGTTGCGACCTAGCAGCTGCAGGAACTGCTGCGGCCGGGCCAGGAGCAGGTCGAGGCTGGACGTCGCCGGGCCGAGGAGCCGCAGCAGACGTGCGACTTCGTCACTCGCGAGCGCATCGACGCGGTGGAAGAGATCGCGCGTGCCTAACCTTGAGCAACGAGGAGGTCATCAGCAGCGGCTTGATACTCATCGCAGAAGGTGAAGAGGGACGGACGCCTGCCGCGCTCGTCGAGCGGACCAACTCGCAGGCCGTTGACCCAGCCACGGTCGTCGTTATTGAGGTTGGCGGCCCTCTTGCGCTTGATCCACGCTTGACGGGCTTTGTCCCCTGCCTGACGGATGACGGTGTCCTCGTCCGGTAAGAGGTACAGGTCGCACAGGTTGCACTCGGTGCACGGGCCGGCTGCAAGGGCGAGTGGGCAGAGTCAATGATATCAGCTTGTTGGACAAACGATGCGGGCGGAGAGTAGCGGAGTGCCGAAGGAGTACTGACGGACGAGACGAAAGTGGGGGCAAAAGTGGGCGTAGCCGTCGACTGAGACGTCAGCGCGACATACGTAACCTGTAGCACAAGAAGCAATCGAGTCAGAGAACGCGTCGCTCAAATATCGTCAACAGTCTAACGAGGACTCACACATCTTGTAGCCGTCGCGTGGACACGTCATCTTGTTGCACGAGTCGCTCTTCATGAAGCCGAGCTCACAGGACGGGCACTGTGAAGGGCGGGCGCTTGACCGTCAGTGAGAACGCACTGGAACGAGTGCGAACTGTGTAGTACGCACGGTGCGCACGGCAGCCTCGGTCATTGCGCGCTCGACGACGAGTCGGAGCTCCTCCTTCTCCTTAGCCTCAGCCGCTCCCTTCTCATCGTCGCTCGTCGCAGACTCCAAAGGCGCAGGTGGGGGCGGGGGCGACGATGCTAGGCACGGGCATGGGCCCTCACCGTCCCAGACCTCCTGGCCGCACGAGATGCAGCTGTCGCGCCCGCAGTTAGGGTTGCGGCAGTGGTACGTCGCGCCGTTGAGCCTGTGCGCTGACCGCCGGACGAGGTCGCGCACGTAGGCGGCCGTGTGGCGGATCGTCGCTCGAGGAGCAAAGATGGTTGCCTCTTCGGCCTCGTCGGCGACGGCGGCCGGCGGGAGAAAGAGCGGCAGCGACCTAGCGTGGAACGTTGCGAGCGCGAAGAAGGCAAAGGCGATGACGGCCAACGGGAGCGTCGCGATCGACCAGGCCGCTGGCGAATCCCAAGCAAAGGGCTGGACGAGCGGGAAGCCGACAGCGCGGAGCGTCGTGTCGGGGCAGAAGGGGCAGGCGAGCACCTCTTCGGGCGCTGCACGGGGGGCGTCGGACCGCTTCGCGCGAAGCGAGCGTGAGAAGGCTTCTTCAAAGGCTCGCTCGTAGTTCGTCCAGTTGGCCGGTGTCAGGTGCCGACGCAGCATTGGCAGCTGAATCTCAGCTGCGCAGGCCGTGGCTGGCGGCGACGGGCATGAAGGGCAAGGGACGAGGGTCGATGGGCCGGAGAGGTCGCCGGCGGCGAGGTCCGGGAACGTGAGGGACGGTGCCAGCACGGAAACGTGCGTGTTGATGCAGTCGCTGGAGAGGTGTCCCCTTGTCAGTTCGTCCGCACTTGAGTGAGTGACCAGCGCCCGTCGGGGGCTTACCGGCAGACAAGGTGGCCGTCGGCACACGCGCCCATCTCCTCCCATGCATCGTCGCCGAAGCAGCACGAGCAGCCGAGCTCATCGCCGAACTCGAGATACTGGTCGAGATTGATGCGCTTGGCGATGGCGGCATCGGCCGCTTCGCGTCTTGTACAAGCGTCGCGCTCCGGGTTGGGCAGCTCGTTCGCGAGGTCTTCGTCGGCCTCCCAAGGTGACTGGGATCGACCTCCAGCAACCCCTCCGTTCTTCTTACCACTATTGGACGATGACGCCGCCGCCGCAGATGACGACGCTGGACTGAAGCGTGCAAACGAGCTGGCGATGCCGCCCCAGAGCCGGGCGGCGAAGCCTCTCGTCTCGACGAGGGCGTCGACGGCGGCCCGCGTGCGCGCAAAGTCCCAGTTGTTCTCGGCCCCGAGCGCGCGGAGCGAGCTCCGGCGGACCGAGGGGTAGTGGGCTTCGTGCCAGGCGAGGACGGCGACCTTGTAGCCAGTCGTCCGGAGGCGGTCGGCCGGGTCGAGGTGCGTTCGGCGGACCGGGTGGGGCGCGAGTGGCGCGGGAGGAGTCAGGCCAGCCGGGAGCGGGCCGAGCAGGGCGGCAGAGGCAAAGTGGAGCGGGGCCGATTCGTGTTGCGGATGGACAATGAGCGAGCGGAGAAAGGGGATCGGGTGCGACGGGTACAATTGGACGAGCGCCAGCCTGCGTGAGCGAGCGAGGTCGACGGAAAGGGGCCAGCGAAGGAAGGCAGTGGGAGCAGCGCAAGGACGTCAGCCGGCTGGCTCTGACCCTCATTCCTGTCGGCTCTTATCAATGTGAGGTGGATTGGGCACTCACAGGTCATCGTTGAGGCCGCTGACCCGGCTCCTCTCGGCTAGACGGCGGTCAGAGGAGCGACCGTCGTCCGACAGGCGCTCCTCCGGCCGTCGCCGGGGGTACAGCTCGCCGAGCCCATCGAGCACCTTCTCCCCGACCCGATCGACAAGCTCCTGGATCCCCATGGTCGACGCTCCTCCTCTGCCGCCGCTAGCGACAGGCCGCGCGTCGGCGCCGCCTCCAAAGCGGAGGTGGTGTTGGATCGCCCACGTCAGGAAGGCCGGCGAAGCCTCCGGGAACAGCTGCGTCAGGGCGCCGAGGGCGAGCGCCGTCCGCGTCGGCGAGGGCGGGAGGGGGTCGGTTGCGGACGAGCGGCGCCGGCGGGCGATGGGAGGAGGACCGAACTGGGTAAACTTGAGCATGCTGCCGCTGGAGAGGGCATGCAGACGGATGGGACGACGGTCGGTTCGGTCGGTCGTCGTGGCGTGCAGGTTGAGCTTGCCCTATCGGCGGGCGGACGCGCGCAGCACACGACGTTCCGGCCCACCCGACCGCCTGCAGCGGGTGCCGCCGGACTGATCTGAACAGGGCAACATCTGACGGCCCTGACCCCAGTGCCCTCTGGGGCGAGCTGCCGTCGAGACAGCGCCGATTTCCCCTTTCACCAGTCTTCATCGTCGTTGATCCTACTCGCCATGCCATCATTACTGGTAGAGCGAGCGCTCGACGCCGTACCGGCCGCGCTCGAGCTCAATCTCACGCATGCTGCGCATGCCCCGGCCCTTCTCCATCTTGCGGCCCTTGCCGCCAAGGCCGTCGCCGTAGCCGGGCAGCTTGCCCTAGAATCGCGGAGTAGACGAGCAAAGGGGGAGGGGTTCAGTCGAACAGCGCGAGGAAGGGGTGGGTAGAACGCGGAAGAGGACGTACGCCGCCGTGGAGGATGAGCGAGGCCGCCTTGACGACCTGCATGACGTTGTGCGAGCCGTACAGCTTTGCCGAGACGTCCGAGATGCCGCACGAGGTGAAGATCTTGTGGAGCGCGGGCGAGCAGCGCAGTCCGAAGCCTTTAAGGAAGGCGTTGGTCGCAGACGGGCGTGCGTGTCAGCATCATCTGCGCCGAGGGGAGGCGCTCCGCGCGAATGGGGGGCGGGGGGGGGGGGGGGAATCGCACCGGGTGCCCGCGCCCGCATCTGGAGCTTGACGCCGCCAAACTTGATGTACATGTCGCGGCCGTCGCCCCAGACGGTCCGGTTCTGGAACCGGCAGACCGTGTCCATGTTCTTCATCGCTGCGAACGGCCAGGCAAGGTAGGCAAGCACAACAGTCTGGCGTCAGCAAGGATCCGTCTCCTCCGCGGCTCGGGGGGCGGGAGCGGACCGTTCGAGAGCGCCTGGTCGGCCGCCTTGGCCATCGTCGGCGACTTGCCCTGGCCGATGCCGAGGAGGCCCTTTTCAGGCGAGCCGACGATCGTCAGGACGTAGTGCGAGGCTCTGCGCGCGGTCAATGGGGGAGTCAGCCGGTCAGCGCTTTGGGCTCCTGTGAAGGGGCTCGCTGGGCAGAGCAAGTGGACGTACACCCGACCTCCGCGCGTCATGTTGACGACCCGCTTGTGGACGAGTGTGTGCCGATGGAGCCTGCCCATCGCGTTGGTGTCCAGGCCGACAATCTTGGAGAGGACCGCCTTCTGGACGGCCTTGTCGTCGGCGGCCGAGCCCGACTCGGGGTAGCGCTGGGGGATGATGGGCGGGTTGTTGGCGACGACCTGGCCCGGCTGGAGACTCGGGTCGTGGGCTGCGAGCGGGGAGGGAGGGAGGAGGCGACGTTAGTCCCGAGCGTAGAGACCCGGCTCCTTTCGGTCGTGGGTACGCACGGATGTCGAGGAACGAGTCCCACTTTGCGAGCGGGTGGACGAAGCCGGTCTTGACCGCCGGCGGGTGCTCGGGTGAGAGCGGCCGGAGCGGGTCGTACGGCAGCTTGGGGAGCGCCCGGGACGAGGCCGACCGGCGGCAGGACGGGCCGGCGCGGGACGACACCAGCCGGAGCAGGGAAGAGACGGACGGGCGGCTCATCTGGCCTGTGCGAGCAGGAGGAGAGTGGAGAGACGTCTGGCAGAGGGGTGCTGCTGCTGCTGCTGCTGGACGGGGCGACGGCGTTCGAGGGCGCCGGGCGTCGCGCCGCGCCCGGCCGGGAATTGATGGCCCGCTGGCGAATTCATCTAACTGGTGGGCGCGCGCGCGCGCGTCCGTCCCGACCACGACGCCGACCCTTACACGCACCCTCCAACCCACCCTTCCTCCTCCTTCCCGAACCTAACCCTCCCAACCCTACGTCCATGAACGTGTTTGCAGACGACGTACGTACCCTGGTCCGGGTACTGCGCATCTTGAGGAAGCCGGCGTGTGTTTGGAGGCTGCTAGCCCGGAGCTGACGGCCTCGTGCTTCCCGCTGGGTCCCCGTCGCCTGCGCAGGCCGGAGAGGAGCGCGGCGAGAGCGCCCGCCTGAGCTCGTTCGTCGGCGCGATGGCCCTCGGCGACCTCGTCAAGAGCACGCTCGGCCCCAAGGTGCGTTCCCTCCTCTCCCAGCATGTCCTGCGCCTGCCGTCGACGAGGGCGGATGCTCCGCGTTCACAAAGGAAGGCCGCAGCGTCCTGGTCGAGTGAGCGCGCCGCGCGTCCGAGCTCGCGCCAGCTGACAACGACCCGTCTGCTTCGCATGTACTCTGCTTCCTTCGCCTTCGCCAGGGCATGAACAAGATCCTCCGTAAGTCGGCCGCAAAGCACGTGTTACGCCGGAGGTCGTCGAGCTCACGCTGGAGCCCTTTTCCCCCGCTTGCTCACGCAGAGTCTGCTTCGACCGGCGAGATCATCGTGACGAACGACGGGGCGACGATCCTCAAGTCAATCTCGCTCGACAACCCGGCGGCCAAGATCCTCGTCAACATCTCCAAGGTCCAGGACGACGAGGTCGGCGACGGCACGACCTCGGTCTGCGTCCTCGCGAGCGAGCTTTTGCGCGAGGGCGAGCGCCTCGTCAACATGAAGATCCACCCCCAGACGATCATCGAGGGCTACCGGATCGCCAGCAAGGCCGCGCTCGACGCCCTCGAGGCCGCCGCTCAGGACCACTCGTGCGTTCTGCCCTCCTCTCCTTGCCGCCTCGCCTGGGCAGCCATTGCTCTACGAGAGGCCGCGAGTCTGAGCAGCCCGCCCCTCGCCTCGCTGCCGCCCTTCCAGCGCCGACGCCGCCGCCTTCCGGACCGACCTCGTCAACATCGCCCGGACGACGCTCTCGTCAAAGGTCCTCTCGGAGAACAAGGACTACTTTGCCAACCTCGCCGTCGACGCCGTCCTCCGGCTCAAGGTCCGTCGACCGCCGTCCATCCTGCTCGCGTCGACCTCCGGGCGTCGCTCGCGCGCAGTTGGCCCAAGTTGGCTCTGACGCCTACAAGCTCGACCTCGGCTGACCGTCCGGCCTTCCTTGCTTCGCGTGACGTTCTGCTCGATCGTCCAGGGCTCGACCGACCTTGACCACATCCAGATCATCAAGAAGGTCGGCGGCAAGCTGACCGACTCGTACCTCGACGAGGGCTTCATCCTCGAGAAGTCGATCGCCGTCAACTCGCCCAAGCGGATCGAGAACGCCAAGATCATGATCGGCAACACCTGTGCGTTCGCCTGGCAGCGCGCGGGCGTCACATCGCTCAACGGGCTCGGCTGACGTCTGGCGTTCCCCTTGTATCAGCGATGGACACCGACAAGATCAAGATCTTTGGCGCCCGGGTCAAGGTCGACGGCACGGGCAAGCTGGCCGAGCTCGAGCGGGCCGAGAAGGAGAAGATGCGCGAGAAGGTCGACCTGATTGCCTCCCACGGCATCACGTGCTTTGTCAACCGGCAGCTCATCTACAACTACCCCGAGTCGCTCCTGGCCGAGAAGGGCATCATGGTGATCGAGCACGCCGACTTTGAGGGCGTCGAGCGGCTCGCGCTCGTCACCGGTGGTGAGATCGCCTCGTCGTTCGACCAGCTCGGCGGCATCAAGCTCGGCCACTGCGACCTGATCGAGGAGGTCATCATCGGCGAGGACCGGCTCATCAAGTTCTCGGGCGTCGCCGCCGGCGCGGCCTGCACCGTCGTCCTCCGGGGCGCGACCTCGCAGATGATTGACGAGGCCGAGCGCTCGCTCCACGACGCCCTTTCGGTCCTCTCGCAGACGACCAAGGAGCGCCGCGTCGTCCTCGGCGGCGGCTGCAGCGAGATGCTCATGTCGAACGCGGCCGAGGAGGCGGCCCGCAAGACGTCAGGCAAGAAGGCGATCGCCGTCGAGGGCTTCAGCAAGGCCCTCCGCCAGCTGCCGACCATCCTCTCGGACAATGCCGGCTACGACTCGGCCGATCTCGTCTCCAAGCTCCGGGCCGCCCACTACGAGGGCCGGAGTGACGCCGGTCTCGGTGCGTCCCGAAAGGGCGACCCTCTTCTGGCGGTCGAAGAACTCGACGAGAACTGATTGTCCCTCTTCTGATCCGACCGCAGACATGAACCTGGGCGAGATTGGCTCGATGCGCAAGCTCGGCATCACCGAGTCGTACAAGCTGAAGCGGCAGGTTGTCAGCAGTGCGAGCGAGGCGGCCGAGATGATCCTGCGGTGCGTCCCTTTCCAAGCCGCGCTGGACGCTCTCGATGACAGCAGTGCTGACCTTCGGCTGCCCACCTGCAGAGTCGACAACATCCTCCGGAGCGCACCCCGCAAGCGTGAGGGCCAGTAGGCGGTCCCTCACCGAGACGAACAGAAACGAAACGGTGACGAACATAACCCACCCCCCCCCCCCCCCCCCTTTCGACCTGCCCAAAAACGCGCGCCGCCAGCCGCCCTCACACGCCCGCACGAGCGCTCGCCTGCGCTCTCTGCCCCCTCTACCCCGTCCCATTCCCCGTGGAGTGGCTCCTCTCCCCCTCCGGCGGCTATAGATGGCGCGTCCATTGTACCCGCTGCGAACGAGGACGCTCGTTCCGCCCGAGAACGAAGGATGCTCGCGCAACTGACCCGCTGACGGAAGACGGCGTGCTGACTCGGCGAACGGACAGCCATCGACATCAATCTCTCCTCCTCCCCTTCCTTCAACCTCTCACCTATCGCGAAGAGCCCCGACGTCCGACGGAGATCCTCGACCCGCGCCACTCTCACGAGGTCTTACGGCCGCCAGCCGTGCCGCTGCCGGAAGAGTCGTCGGCGCTGCGCTGGCCGGCGGCGACTTTGGTCGCCTTGGCCGCGGTGTCGGCCGCTCGGTCGACTGCATCCTTCGTGGTCGTCGTGGGGCCGGACGCCTGGGTCCACAGGAGAGCGTCGACGGGGTCAGCTCCTCTCGGAGATCGGGCGCAGGACCGCTCGCGGACGGGGGCAGGGCGGCGATGCTCGACCGGGCGAGCGAGCGCAAGAGCGAGCCGGGGGACGGACGCACCTTGGCGCGACCCGTCAGGCGCCGGGCGGCGTCCTGCGTGCGCTCGATTCCGCCGGCGAGGGCCTCACCCGTCTTCTTGTTGATCTGCAGGAGCGAGCGGGCGAGGTGAGGCTCAGCAGAGGCGTTCGAGCGGCAGCTGCGTCGGTGGAGAAGGCGGACGAGGACGGCGAGGGAGGGACTGACCGTCTCGACCGAGTCCTTGAGCGAGGCCAGCATGCCCTTGTGCCGGACGCTGCCGTGCGGGCCGAGCGTGGCCATCGCAGCCGGGCCGGTCGGCAGGCGGAGGTAGGTTCTTTTGGCGAGGCGGGACATGGTTGGGTGGGAGCTGCTGGAGGTTAGAGGACAGGGAGGGAGGAGGTTGGCGTGCGCGTCGGTGGGTGTTGCTGCGCGGGGCAGGGCAGGGCGGAGTGACGTCGTCGTGCGTTCAAGACGGTCGGCGGTAGCCACGGCGATGCGGCCTCCTCCCATCAGGCCTCTGATGAGTAGGCGACGGACAGTAAGGTAGGAACAAATTGCTGGTCGCGTCGATGAGGGTCGACAACAAGGTGCATCATGATCTTCATCCCTCGAACCACCCTCCTCCGCTGGCCGTCCTGAGGGTGCAGCCCGTGCGACGAGATCGGAGAAGTGTTGAAGATCAGTGCCCGGGCTTGATTTGGTGCGAGACGCGAGCGACTAATCTGCACCAGATCGCAGCGAGACCATCGTCGGCCTCAGCACCCGCATCTAGCCGGCACGGGTGCCAGCATGGAACGTGTAGTGGACTGACTGGGCGTCGGCTGGCCTCATGGGAAGGAGGGACGCCTGGCGCCAACCAAAGTTGCATCCTTACCTGTTCTGGAAGATGTGCTGCGGGTCTTCCCAGTACGGAGATCCTTCTGTAAGACGAGTTCGAAGGCTCCGCGGTACGTTGGTCTCGCCGAGAAGCTCGTCCCACGCGTCGGAGACGTTCTCGACCGTGATGCCGTCGGCGTTTCCTAACAGGACCTACCGGTCGTAGAGCTCCATGAACCCCAGCTGGATGTAGGCCGACGTGAATGGAGGCCAGGTGGCGAGCTCCTTAGTGAATGCAAAGTCGGAGAGGTACCTGGGCAAGGCCGGCGCATCGCGACGCTCGTCCCAGCGCCAGGTGGGGATTATAGCTCCGACGTCCTCGTCCCAGACCTCGACGGCTGCAAAGACCGGGTGTGGCCTGGGACGGGGGCCACTCGTCTGAGGCTGCTCGCTTCCGGTAAGCTCGTCCTGGAAGGCGAGGCCGGCCAGCGACGAGCGGGCGATGGCAGCCCGGAAGCTGCGGTTGAGCCGCTGGCAGCGGACGAGCGAGAAGTAGTCGAGTCGGTCGAGGAAGTCAATCCAGGCGTCATCCGGCAGGACTGGTGACGAAAAGGACGACGTGATGATGAGCATCTTGACATCGGCATGAGGTTCGGAGAGTGATCGGTGGAGGGCAAAGGAGATGGCGGGCAGGAGGTCGGATGGAGCAGGCTCGCGACAGGCCGACAGGGGGCGGCAGTACACAGCCCCTTTCTTTTTGCCGGCGCCCTCTGCACGCTCCCGCCCCTCGTCTGTAGGTCGCCGCCTTCGATACAGCGAGAGAGCCGAGAGACGAGGCGGATGACCGAGATAAGGGCATGAGAGACTGGTGTCAACAAGGCTGCAAGGAGGGGGCATGGGCGGTGTGAGAGACGGTGGGGGTGGGGGAACAGGTGCAGGGCACGGCGGGCGCAGGAGCGTACAGAGGGGGGCAGAGTGAGGAGGGGCGGTGGATGTCGCAACAAGCAGAGCAGAGAGGAAGAGAGGGGCCTGGAGTACAATGGCGGCTGGCGCGGGACAGAGAGGAGGAAGGCAGAGGGACCGAAAGCAGAGCAGGGCAGGACCAGGAAGAAGCAGGATGTATGAAAGGGAGCAAGGACCAGGCGATGTGTCGTACAGTCCAGCATGTGTGTGTGTGTGTGTGTCGTCGGTTAGAAGTGGAGTGAAGTGGGGGGGGCAGAGGAGGAAGGATAGAAGGGGCGGCCATCGGCGAGCGTCCAGAGGCCGACCTGTTCAGAGCGCGTTCGAGAGCGAGGCTCCGATGACGACCTCGTTCAGCGGGTCGGCGTCTTTGCCGCTGCTTCCGGCGCCAGTGTCATCGCCCGGCCCACTGAGCGCGTGGAAGTACGAGAAGCCGCTCCCACTGGCCGTCTTCTCGTGGAGAGAGCCGCTGTGAGCGGCCGAAGAGCCGACGACGATCGGGCCCGGCGCCGCAGCCTGAGCGGCCGTCGGCTGCAGCGGCCGGATAGCCAGCGAGTTGCGCCTCCAGAACGAGCGGCCGAGCGACGAGTCGGGCGAGTCAAACGAGCCGTCAGCGGTCGAGGCGCTGCCGTCCGAGAAGGCCAGATCGGCGTCACCCCCGCCGCCAGCACTGCTTTCATGCGTCGCAGCAGCAGTAGCAGCGACCGCCGTTTTCGGCGGCATGCGGTGGTGAGCGAAAGCCGAGAGCTCGGGGGTCCGGAGATAGCTGAGCCCGCCCTCATGCTCGTGCTTCGGCGCTGTCGGCGGCGGGCTCGAGTAGTGCGGCCTCGGCGTAAGCGTGTCGGCGAACGAGTGGGGCGGAGGCGGGAAGGCACCTGTCAGCGCCGATAGATCGGTCGGGAGCGGGTGGCAGAGCTCGACCGTGTCCTTGGACAGGAGGACCGGCCGGCGAGTAGTGCCAGTCGACGGCGTCGTTGCTGTTGGTGACGGCGGAGCCTGAGGCAAGGGTGGACTGTGCACCGAGTCGCGTAGTGGCATCACTGTCGCCGGGCCGAACGGGCTGCTGAACGGGTCGAAGGTCGATCGCTGCTGCTGCTGCTGTTGGTGAGTCGAGCCGCCGCCGCGCTCATTAGAAGCCGAACTCGCAACCGGCGAGGGCTCGCCGCCGAAGGAGCTCGCCCGCTGGCCGGCGAGGGAGACGAAAGCCGGCCGGGTGGGTGTCAGACCGCCTCCGACCCCACCTGGCCGGCTAGTAGTGGACCGGAACGGAGGACCGCCGAGGCTGTCGCGCGCGTCGGTGGAGAAAGTCGGCGACGTCGTCGTTGTCGATGCCGTGAGCGGCGGCCGAGGCGACAGGCCGATTCCTGCGAGCGCCGCCGGCTCGAGAATGGTCAGGCGAATCTAACGTCGGCGTGTCGGGAGGAATGGTTCTGTCAGCGCGAGAGTGTGCTCAGGGGATGCACGTAGGCGGGACGCACTTCGCGTCCGTCGAACGTCCGGCCCTCGAGACTGCGCTTCGCTCGCTCCGCATCGGCACGCTGGCCAAAGCGAACGACGGCGGCGTTCGGCCGGTCCTCGAGCAGCGAGGGGAAGAGCTCAACCGAGCGGACGGCGCCGGTGCCGGCCGCGCCGAAGGAGGCGAAGAGGGCTTCGAGATCGTCAGCCGTATGGAAAACGACGGGGCTCTTCAAGGCGCGACCGACAAACGAGAGGCCGACCAAGGTAGGTTGGAGGGAAGATGATCAGCATCGATTCTCTTTGGCGCAGAGCAAAAGGCCTGACGGACCATGTTGTCGACGAGCAGGCCGACCTCGCCACCGCCGCTGCCGTTGGTGATGATCCGCTTCGGCCGTCTGGCATCCCACGCCGCCTTGCCGACCGCCTGCTGCTGCTGCTGCTGCTGCTGCTGCTGCTGCTGCTGCTGCTGCTGCTGCTGCTGCTGCTGCTGCTGCTGATCATGCGACAGGCCTGAGCCGACCTGTTGGAGGTACGCGCCTCCCACCGCTCCGCCGCTATTGCCGAGAGCAGCGGCCGCGGCTGCTGCGCCAGGGAGGCCCGACCAGAAGTCGCGCGGGTCATCACCGTCCGCGGCGCCAGCAATGCGGCCGATCGGCTGGCCGAGCGCCCGGAGCGCGTCGTAGTGGCTCGCCGGCGGCTGGGCGCGCGATGACGAGAGAGCCGAACGTCCAGGCGGCCGACTGAGCGGGCCGGCGCCGGCACCACTGGGGTCGGGCACTGAAACGAAAAGGCAGGCGTCAGCGCTAAAATCGACGCGACGGGAGATGGTGATCGGGACACAACAGTTCCGCTGGGACGACGTCTTCTGAACGACCGAGTACGAGACATCAAGCACGTAGTCGCTGGCGGAGGTAAGGTCGAGCAAAAGCCAATGTAAGCAACAGACCAAGCGGACACAGGCTGTCGAGGAAAGAACGCACCGGTAGACCTGGCCGTGGAGGTTGCGCATCGCCGCCGTAGCTTCGGCGCCCGAGCCCATGAGGATGAAGCCCCGCCTGCGGGCGCTCGAGTCGAGGATGGCGAGGATGCAGGCATGGACGACGGTCCCGAACGGCTGGAAGAGGCCGAGCATCTCCTCGTTGGTCATGTCGAGCGGCAGGTTGAGGACGTAGAGGTTCTTGCGCTCGACCGAGGACTCGCTCCCGCCGTTGGTGCCGCCGCTGCTGTCAGCCCAGTCGCCGGCAGCGGCGGCGGCAAAGTCGTGTGCGGAAGGACCCGCACCAGGCCAGCGCTGGTCGTGCGACGGATGCAGGATGAAGCGGCCCGTCGACGTCGTCGGCGAGCTCAAGCCGGTGGCGGACGCTGAGGCCGAGGCGGCAGGAGGGGAGAGTGGAAGGAGCCCGCTCCCGGCGCGCAGTGTGTGCGGCTGCGAGTGGGACGAGTAGGTGACTGGGCAGAACTCTGGAGGCGAGACGACACTGCCCGACGTTTGTAGATCGAGATCGGGAAGAGTCAGGACCAGAGCAGAGTAGACGCCGTCTTCCGGGCTAGTCAATTCGAAAGCGCAGGACGCACATGAGCTCGTTACAGAAGGCCCAGCCTGTCAGGCTGCCGGCCGCCCTGTCATCCGATGGAATAGTTGGAGAGAAGAGATTGTCAGTTCGGCTCAAAAGGCGACCCACTAGAGGGTGTCGACCTCAAACCCTGGTGGGTGAGACGGAAGGAGGGATGATGGAAACGGCACGCACAAGGCCTCATCCTGGCTGGCAAAGAGGAGTTCGGCGAAACCGGTCGAGGCTACATGACGGGACGGGTAGTGTAGCGTGCTCGACTGCAGGACGCCTGCTCGCGAAGCCGTTTGAGATGGGTGAAAGGGAATTTGGACGAGTCAGCGCCGGATAGTTGCCCCTTTTTCTCGCAGACTCTGCGACAGGCCGCCGCATGCCCCTGTTTATTCCGGGTGGAGTCGAGGGGCCGCCAGCAGCCGTCGCATTCGGGTGGGCTAGGAAGAGACGCACCGCTCGAGCTGAAAAGGTCGGCTAGGCCGTGGTCGGTCGCTGTGGATGGTGGACGAAGGCCGCGCAGCACGTCAGCCGAGGTCCCGAGCCGGTGGTCAATCTCTCGCGTTCAGCCCCCGTATCTTGCGAGGGACCCGCCGCTCCTCGCCCCATTGCTTGACAGCCGACCGTGCTGTTCGCCGAGCGACGACGCCGTCGAGGTCCTACGCCATCGAGCGCGACTGGCGCGCACGGCTTCCTGGGCTTAGCGATGGGAGGCTCGAGGGAGCCTGTCAGGGCGGCGGTACCCCTTGGCCACCTCTAATCGCTCATCGGCTTGCCCTCGGTACACCTTCTTCTCGCTTCGACCGCTCGCTCGCGTGCCCTTGAAGAGCGGTGTGAGGCAGACGCACCATGACGGCTGACGTTGCCGACGACGACCTTCCAGGCGCCGTCCTGGACGTGCAAAAACGGAGGTCGTGTGTCAGCAGACGAAGGTGGAGTCGGAGCGAGCAAGGGTCAGGGGCGGGAGGTCGAGCCGCTTGGGTCGACTGCGGTCGACGTTCGCGAGAGGCGAGAGGTCTGCCAAGGAGGGAAGGGCGTCTGTACCTGGCCCGCTGTCGACCGCTGCGGCCTCTGGACGGCCTGACCGAATGAGGCGTGCGACATGGCGGCTTCGAAGCGGTTTCGGGGAGTCGGGTCGAGAGGAGCGGGACGGGTAGCGTCAGAGAGGGCCCGACGGGGGCGAGCAAGGGGCCAGCGAGTCACGCCGGGGCGAGTTACGCATGTTTACGCCCGTCGCCGCGGACGCGCGTGACCCCCCCCTTGGCCATCATCCCCCGCCAGCCTGACCTCGACCTCCGACACCCTCGACATCCCGGACCGGCCCGCTCGCCTCATCCTCCTCCGACACCAAGCACTCAAACCAGCAGTATCTCACTCGGCCATGTCCATCACCGAGGCCAGGATGGACACCGGCTCGGGCACGCAGACGCCGACGGCGAGCGGCAGCGGCGGCCAGGGCAGCTGGCGCGGCGGCGGCGGCGGGCCCGGTGGCAGGAGTTCTCGCCGAGGCGGCGGCGGAGGACGGAGCGCCAATGGAGGCCGATCGGTACGTCTCTTCTTTGACTGTTCTGGCGGACGGGGGTCGGGATCCAGATGGGTGGTGGCGCGGCGGGACGACGAGCGGGCGAGCGGGTCCGGCCAGGCAGGCGGCGCACCTCGCCTACAACGCGTCGCCGGTCGACCACTGGCCGTCGCTGCTCTCGACCTCGACCTGCGCGACGGCAAGGGTGGGCACAGGAGGCCGGGCGAGGTGCTTTCGCGGCGCCGTTGTTCGGCGTCTGCGCTTGAGCTCAGGTGTCGCTGGCGACCCAGCCTTCGGGCTCGGATGCAGGTGGCGAGAGGGGCTTGGTCGTCGAGCCGGTGCTCGTGAGCCTCCGCCTGTTTCTCGCCGCTTATTCGCGAATCAAGACGTCTGTCGGTGTGGCTTGGACAAGAGAGGCTCCGGCGTACGAGTAGTCTCACGGGCATCGGGTCCCCAAACATCCACGCCCGGGCTTCGAATTCGAGCGCAGATCCGACTCCGAGCAAGGCTGACAACCTCCTCCTCCTCCCTCTCGACGCTCACGCAGGGCGGCCGGTCGAACGGCCCTGACGACAAGCGGTCGTCTGACCCACGTTCGCGGTCCGACCCGTTGACGGCCTCATCCGCCGTCGGCGAGCACGGCCACCCGAAGGGTGGGCCCGGAGGCGGCGGCAAGTCGGCCAAGCGGGCGGCGGGCCGTGTCAACCCGCTCGCAGGCAGCAAGCCCCGGACGAACGCGGTTGAGCACCTGCGCGCGTTCCTGGCGCGCCGATGGAATCCCCAGGCGGCAATGCTGGACCTCTCGGTTCGTTCTTGCGCCCTTGAGCCGCCGCCGTGCGCTTTAGGGGTTGCGCAAGGCTGGAGGCTGACAATCCTGCCCGGCTTCAGAACATGGCGACCGACTCGTTCTTGATGGAACGCGAGATCTTCCCTCCTGGCCACAAGCAGTCGAAGCCGGCGCTCGCTCGGGTCATCTGGAAGCTCGTTTCGGAGCTTCAGCCGCCGGTGCGTCTTCGAGCACGTGCGTTGGATGTCTGAATCAGACGGCTGACTTCGACTCGCTTCGCGTCTGACAGGTCGTGACAATCTCTTACGAGCACAACAATCTTTCGAATCTCGACTCGCTCGAGGCGCTCGACGGCTTTGTCCCCTCGGTCCGCAACCTCTCGATTGGCCACAACCCGCTCAAGGAGATGGCCTCGCTTAAGGCGATCACAAGCCTCAAGACGGGGTTGGGCAACCTACGCGAGCTCGTGACTGTCGGCACGCCCGTCCGCGAGAGCGAGATCCAGAAGCGGGGGCTTGAGGGCTACAGGACGTGCGTCGACTCAATTGTGTACATGCCGACCGCCAGAGCGGCCATCCTGGGACTGACATGCGTCCCCTCCGCCTGCGTGCGCCAGACTCCTGAGCTCATACTTCCCCTACCTGAGTATGCTCGACGGCGAGCCGATCTTTGGCCTGACGTTCGACCTCGAGGCCGATGCGATCCCGACGGGGCCGGCCCTGCCGCCGGCGACCAAGACGGCCAACAACAGCGAGACGGTTGCCTTCCGGCCCGTGCCGGCCTTCCCGACGGCGACCGTCCAAAATGCGATCGTCGGCGACGAGACGTTCGTCAACGCCTTCCTGGCAAAGTGCGTTTCCCTCCGCACATGACCGAGGTTGCCTGGATTCAACGCTGGACCTGACGCCATGCGTCTTCGCCCCGTCAGGTTCTTCCCGCTCTTCGATACGGCCCGATCAGAGCTTGCCGTGCTCTACACGCCGACGTCGACCTTCTCGCTCACGATCACGACCTCGCCTCCGCCGCGGGCGCGGCACTTCAAGCTCGGCGAGGTGACGGCCCAGCAGAAGACGCTCTCGTGGCGCGAATGGAACGGCCTGTCGCATAACCTGCTGCGCTCGCAGCGGATCGAGGAGAAGATGCAGAAGCTGTTTGTCGGGCCCGAGGCGATTGGCCGGGCGTTCACCGGCGGCCAGGAGGGCAAGAGCCTGCTCAAGACGCGCCATCCGACGGCGAGCGCCGAGCGCTGGGCCGTCGACTCGGTCGTCCTCCCGACAGCGGCCGGCGCACTAATGCTCGTCAACGTCCACGGCGAGTTTGAAGAACGTGCGTCTGCTCGTCTCCTATTCGGCATGCAAACCGCAGACGGCTGACTGAAGCCCCCATTCGCTCGCTCCTTGCAGTGCCGTCGCTCGGCCTCCGCTCCTTCTCCCGGTCCTTCATCATCTCGCCCGCGCCTGCCGGCTCGGCCGCGCTCGCCGCCGGCTGGCCGCTTCAGATCATCTCGGATCAGCTCTCGGTCCGAGCGTACGCCGGCCACGCCGCCTTTGCGCCCGACGCCGTCCCTGTCGCGGACGCTGGCCTGGCGCCGGCGCCGGGCGTCGGTATTGGAGCTGGTCTGCCCGCTCCTCCCGTCCTGGTGCGTTGCTGCTACGCGTCGACTAGCCCTTCGGTGCGCCATACTGACCACAGAGCATGTCTTGACGTCCCGCGCAGACGGATGCGCAGAAGGAGGCGCTTGTCCAGCAGCTGGCTGAGCGGTCCGGCCTGATCGTGCCCTTCACGATCCAGTGCCTCGAGGGCAACGGCTGGGACCTCGACCGCGCCTGGGCCAACTTCCTTGAGCTCAAGGTGCGTCGCTCTCTCCATCTTGCACTCGCCGAACAGCTCGAGCATCAGCGCTGACTGCGCTTCGACGCTGCCGTGCGGGTCTCAGCCCCAGATTCCCAAGGACGCCTTCGTCCAGTGAGGCTTTTCCCGCACCTCCAGCTCGATTCATTCCGCTCCCCTCGCATGCCCGCATGTCCTCCGTTCGGCCGTGCACAATGATGGTCGCCAGGCACTCCTCCGGCTCTCGGCTGCTACCCAACCTCCATCTGCTTCGCTTCTTGTTCCCCACACGCAACCTTTCCAAGCCACACACCACCTACACCCCCTCTGCTCCCTTCTCCTGCAATGACATAGAAGTTGAAAACCCCTTCGATGCAGTGCGGGACCGACCGCTTGCTGCTGCTGCATGTTGCCTCCGCGACCCGCGGCCAAGGGCGATGCCTCCGAGCCGCCTCGCTCGTCCGCGCTCGCCCGCTCCGAACGCAAGCTAGCAGAGCCGGCAACTGGCAGCCCTCCCTCCCTCCTGACCCCCTTCCAGCCTTTGCGAGCGACACCCCGACCCTCCTCTCTCACTCTCCCATAACCTATACACGACGATCCCCAGCGAGAGGGAGCCTCTCGCCACCACTCGGACTCTCGGCGTCCACCAGCCTCAATCGGAATGGCCGCTCCGCCCCAGCCGGCCGCGCCTGGCAACCTCCCGCAGCCCTCGTCGTCGACGCCGTCAGGACCAGCAGCAGCAGCAGCAGCAGACGCAGCGAGCATACCAGGGCAGACCGGCGTCGCAAGTGTTGAGGTCAACGGTCGACCGAGACGCGACGTGAGCGAGACAAGTGACCTGAGCTCGCTCGACGGCGAGCCGGGTGCGGCGGCCGGCGGTCTTCCTCCGGTCGCCAGCGCCTCGGCTGCTGCTGATGCCGTCCTTCCGCTCGACCTCGAGGCCGCTTCAGGTCCGTATCTCTCTTCTCAGGCGTCTCGAGCTTCTCTCACAGCCGCTTTCGCCTCAGCGCGCCTGTGGCTGCTTGGCTTGGGGCTCGGGCTGACACTCGCGCTCTTCTGCGAACCGATGCTCTTTCAACAGCGACCGGCGCGAGCTCGGAGGGCGCGCCGACCCCGGCCGGCAAAGCGAACGACATCCAGTCGGCCAACGTCCGAAAGCCTGATGTCGTCGTAGACGACCCGACACCTTCCGCTACGGCCTCCTCGGCCGTCTCGGCCACCACCTCAGTCACCGCAACGTCCCCTCGGCCGCCGCCGCCGCCGGCGCCGAGGTCGCTCTCGTCGGCGCTCTCGTCGCCCGGCTCACCTGCAGCGTCCAACTCGAGCGACCCGACGGCCGAGACCGAGCCGCTTGCCGGATCGCCTAGGGACGACGAGGACGACGACGATGAGCCGGCAGTTGACGCCGAGGACGATGGCAACGACGACGACGAGATGGACGGCAGCGGCCTCGAACGCGTCGTCGTCGACTCACCCGCGGCTCGCCGGCGCCGTCGGCAGCAGCAACGGAGCGCGAGGAAGCCACTGGCGACGGCCGTCCGAGCGCCCTCGGCTCCGCCGGCGGTCAAAGCGGCAACGGTAGCGACGCCGACACTCGCCATCCGAGCGGCGACGGCGAGCCCCAAGACGGCCATCGAGAAGGCCAAGGAGGCCGGCGGTAGCGGCGTCGCCGTCGGGCAGGCCAACCTTTGGAAGGCCGACGAGGAGGGCGACTCGGACCTGACGCCTGACGAGGAGTCGGACGCTGACGAGCAGTCAGTGGCCGCCACGCGGCCCAGCAAAACAGGCGCCAGCATCGCGGACGACGACAACGATGACGATGAGGACGACGACGACCGGATGGACGTCGACCCGTCGCCGTCCAAGACGCGGAACGGAGCCAAAGTAACGACGCCGCGCGCTTCGACTCAGGCGAGTACGCCAACGGCTAGTCGACCCGCAGTCGCTGAGACCGACGACGACGAGGACGAAGACGAGTCGGAGAGCCAGCCGACCCGTCCCAAGCGGTCGGCCCGGACCCAACAGCGGGCATCGCGTCAGGTGCTCGCCTCCGAAGACGAGGACGAGGACGAGGCCGACGAGGCCGATTCGGAGTCAAGCGACGATGAGGCCGATGGCGGCGAGGACGGTCAGCAGACGCCCAAGAAGACATCGACCGCCGTTGCCCCCGCTGTCGGCCCCTCGCCGGCAAATGCGCTCAAATCGGCCCCTCGGATGGTCAACGGCGAGCTCCCGCGGGCCAAGTCTCCGGTCGTACCGCAGTCAGAGGAGCTCTCACCGCCGCCGACTTCGCCTGGCCAGTCGAACGCCGACGAGGATGAGGACGACGATGATGAAGATGACGAGGCGGCGGAGGACGAGGCCGAGGCCGGCAAAACGCCGACCAAGTCCGCCAAACCTGACGTTCGCTTCAACCTCATGACCGGCGGGGCCGGCACCGGAGCCGGTGAGCCGTTCCAGGAGGACGAGGAGATGGAGGACGACGATGACGACGACGACGAGGCCGTCACGGCTGCCGAGCCCAACGGCGACTTGCCCGAACTTCGGATCGACGAGGTGCCCACCGAGACGGTCGCCGCTGTCGAGACTGAGGCCGAGACTGCCCAGGCTGAGGCCGACGAGGTCGCTCTGCCTGACACCCCTCAGCTTTCGGGGGGCGAGAGTACGTCCTTTACGCTCATCTTCTAGCCGTATTCTGACGCTGATCGCACCCTCTATCGACCGCGCGCAGGCACGTTCCCGATTGCGCTCAACCTTCAAGCGCAGCAGCGGCTCGACGCGATGGAGGCCCTGTCCAAGATCGAGATTGCCTTTGCCCGCCTGCGCGACCTGATGCACCTCGAGCGGATGGAGGAGTGTGCGCGCGAGGAGGAGAAGCTGCTCAACGGTCCGTCGTCCCCCTTGCCCAGCTTCATGCGACCCTCGTTGCTGATCGCACGTTCCGGTCGTCCCTGATCAACCTTCCTGCAGACACACACCCTCTCCTGATGCAGGTTCAAACCCGGCTGACGGCGCTTCGCGACCGCGAGCTGTCGTCGATCGAGGCCCGGCATGTGGTCGCGACGGCAGAGAGCACCCTCGTCGAGAAGGCCGATGTCAGCGGCATCTGGGAGTGGTGGCGAAACGGCCGTGAGGAGCTTCAGCGCGACATGATGGCCGACGTCATGCGCAAGCGCCGACGGGTCGACCGCGAGAAGCGCGCCGTCGAAGGAGGCCGTCGTGCGTCTTTCTACACATTCCTTCCGATCCCCAGCGGAGCTCTGCACTGGCGGCTAATGTTCGTGCGCCTCTTTTCCCGACAGCGAAGCGTCCTCTTCCGGTCGCCCCGCCTGGTCCGCCGCGGGCGTTGAGCCGCAAGGAACCTGCGCTCGAGGACCTGCTCCCAAGCTCATATCTCAACTATCGGCCCGAGGAGAAGCGCAAGATGCGCGAGGAGCGCGAGGCCTGGGGACCCCGGCCGGGCTTGCTCGGGCTCGACGAGCGTGGCAGGGACAACGACCTTGACCTGCTCGGCATCGGCCCTTCGACGCGCTACCACCAGCATCAGGCTCAGATGTTCCGGCCGTTTGACGGCCACGGCCAGCCGATGATGGGCGGGCCGCCGATGCATCACCCTCACCACGTCATGCAGAACCAACCGCCGCAGCCGTACCATACACTCCAGCCGCATGCGTACGCGCCTCCGCCACCGCCGCCGCCACACCCGGCCGACGGCGTCTACCTCCAGCAGAACCGGCCGCCTTATCCTTACCGGCCACCGATCATGGCGCCTTTCCAAGCCGACGGCCACCTCCAGAACGGCCCGCACCCGCCTCAGATGGGTCTCCATCCGCACCACGCCGGCCACCCACCGCATCAGGGCCCGCCGGGCCCGCCGCACCATGTGGGCGGCAACGGCGGCCTCCAGCCGGCGTTTGGCGAGGCATACGGCAAGCCGCCCGGTTCGTCGGTCGTCATCGGCCGGCCGCCACCTGGCTCGGGTGGCCATCACGCGACCGGTCGGGCCATCATGCCATCGTCGAGCCTGCCGCCGAACGGGGTTGGCCCGTCCGGACCCGAGGTCGGCCATGCCTCGTACGCCTCGTTCGACATGGCCTTTGGCGGCGGCAGCGGGGCTGGCAACGGCGCCCTGCCCGGAGGACAGCCATACGGCCACGCGCACAATGGGCCGCCTGGCCCGGTCGACAATGCCAGCCCGCACAAGCGGGCGCGGACCGGCAGCCCCGTCGGCTTCCGCACGCTTGGCATTGTCTGAAGGGCGGGCTTTCATCCCCTTTGCATCCGACGCGGTCGCGAACCAGGCTGCATCGGCTATCTCGATTCATGCGGACCCCTCGCTGTTCAACACTGTTTCAATCCCGAGCTCTCTGATAGACTTGGGCCGTCGGTAGCGGTGGTGGCCCCCTTGCGAGCCTCTGCGGCTACACTTCCGACGCTCGGCTGGCACGACACCTGCTTTCTGCTCCTCCTCATGTCGATCAAAACTACACCATTCCATCTCACCGGCAGGCGTACCTAGAGGAATGGGCAGACGGGCATGCGCTCGGGTCAGCAGGGCGGAAAAAGGGGATGAGAGCAGAAGGCGCCAGGCGCACATCTTGACGTCGAACAGCTCTTCTGGGAAGCCGGTCTGTGTGTTCGAGGGAGGGGCTGAACCGTCAGCCCTCCATCCCCCATGCGCTCTGCATATGTCACGTCACGGACCTGCAGCTCCTCGCGAATGAGGTCAAGGCCGGCCTGCTTGAAAGCGTACTTCCAGGCCTTGTCGGACCTGCATTCAGTGAAGACGCCTCGTCTCAGCATGGCTTGGCCGGTCGAACAAAGCACCTCAGACCTTAGGAGACGTACCGCGTCAGGCTCGAGTCCTGGTCATCGAAAACCGAGCTACCCTTCTCGCCGTCCTCCGCGAGGTCCGGGCACAGGTTCTCTTTGACGACGACGACAGCATCCGGCCCAACGAGGGCCGCCTTCGACGCCTTGAGGAACTCGATGAGGTCGGGCGTCGACACTGGCGGATCGCAAAGTCGAGCGGGAGGTCAGCGATCTTGGCCAGGACGGTCGACAGCAACTCTCGAGAGCGCTACGCACAATGACCAAGACACCACTGACACCAGACGACGTCGTACTGGAGCCCCTTGGCGTCGGCGCCGACGACGCCGTCCCAGGCGCCGAAGCGGGCCTGCTCCTCGGCCGTCTTCCACGGGTCGGCCGGGTCGAACTTTGAGAGCCCGCCGCGCCAGAAGCGAGCGGCCTTGGGCGCCATTTCGGCCTTCGGGTCGTCGAGCGGCTCACCGCCGAGGCCCTTCCATGACGGCGCGGCCGCGACCGCCTGGTCGAGGAAGTGAGGCGCCGGCTCGAGCACCTCGACCGTGTCGAGCAGGTGGATGAGAACGTTGCCCGTCACGCGACCAATCCCGGCACCGACATCGAGCGCCCGCGTTCGCGGAGGGATACCCTCAGGCTTGGCGAGCGGCCGGATCGACGAGTCGACCTTGGACAGCCGGGGCAGGAGCGAGAGTAGGAACTGACGCGACGTGAGCGAGTCGACGCGCGAGACGTGGCCGAAGCCGCCAAGGACGCCGTCAACCGAGGCTGGGATGGAGGCCTGCGAGTCGGATTAGGCGGTCAGCATGCCATCCCTTGTAGCTCAAACAGCCTGCCGACGGCGACGCACCCAGTAATCAAGGCCTGTCGAACGGACAGACGGATCATGCGGCAGCAAGCAGAGCCGATGTGAGGTCGAGAATCAGCTCGCCGTGCCACTCGAAGCAGAGCCTTCGTTCGACGCACCCTCCTCGTAGTTGGGCTTGGGTTCCAGCCGAGGCTTTTTGAGCTTTCCGGGCATGCTGAGTTGGGAGAAGGTTGCGAGGCGGAGGCTGGTCGACGTTCGCATGCCAGGGGGCGGTCGACAGGACCCAGCCGACCTGGCTGCTCCTCCTCTCCGGCCGCGCGGCCGCGCGCGACCTGCGCCGAGAGCCCTCGACCGCCGTCCATCGCGCAGACTAGTACGACGAGAGGCTCGCCCTCATCGAGCCAAGTCGAAGCGGACAGCGACAAGTTAGCAGCTGGCCGGCCTTCTGATGGCGTCGAATATATACTCCCCAGCCAGCTGTCCGAGGGCTCGCAAAGGCGCTGCCCAAGTTGAGCAGGCGGGGCAAGAAAAGGGGCCGCTGCGCTCGCCCGCCCGGTCCACTGCCCGTCCATCGTTGCCAGCCATGGCAGCTTCCTCCTGCCTTCTGTTCTGCCGCTCTCCTTCTCTGTACATGTGAGACAAGCAATTGCGATCACATTCGTGACTTGGCCGACCGCTTGCGTCCGGCTGTCGACTTGGCAGCCTTGCCGACTGAGGATGGCGAGCCGGCGCCGCCGGCCGAGTCGTAGCCGGCAAACGGGTCCATCTTGGCCCGCTTGCTCTTGCCCACGCCGCCGGCGGCGCTTCCTGCTTGCGGTGACGGCCGCTTGGCACCGGTGCTAGCGGGCGCCGAGGCGGCCTGCTCGAGCGCACCGGCGTCGATGACGACGACATCGGAGGAAGCGGACGACAGTCCAGCATCCGAACCACCGTCGCCGCTACCGACAACGGACGCCTTTGCCTTGCCCTTGCCCTTGGCAGCCGACGAGCGGGCCCGACCCGCCACGCCGGCGCCGCTCCCGCTCCCGCTCGCAGGGGGCGGAGGGATGAGCTCCAGTCCCTGCTCGACTTCCTCACCGGACGACTCGCCTTCCGAATCGGGCTCCCGAAGGATCGCCTCCTGGTGCTTGAGCACGTTGAAGCGCGTCTGCATGCCGATGTCGTCCGCGCCCGAGCGATCCTCGACGCGCTGGCCGTTGGAGGCAAGCGCCGAGCGGATGAAGCGTGCGGCAGCGGGCCGGTCGACGGCCATCGTGCCTGGTAGAGCGCGGCAGTCGAGCAATTGGTCAGCAAGCGTCGGCGGGGGAGCTCATCGACAGCCTGGCTCGACAGGGGCGGGACGGACGTTTCGGCGGGTTGACGGCGTCCTGGATCTTGGTAAAGTAGGTCCGGATCCGCTGGAGCTCGGGCACGACCGGGTGGCTCTCTGGGTTGATACCCTTTGTCTTGAGGTAAACTGCGCATCGCAAGGAGCCACGGCGTCAGCGCCATGGCGGACGATGTCAAGCAGACCAACGAGCGTGCGACGGACGCACTCCAGACGAGGTCCTCGATCACATAGCCGAGCGTGACGAGCAGTTTTGCGCGCTCGACCTCGTCGGTGACGGCAGCGAGCGTGTCCCTGAGTGAGCGCCCGTTAGGCCCGACGAGCGGCCGAATGTGAGCCTGCTCGAAGGTCGAGAGCGAGCTGTTGAGCGAGGTGACCGAGTCGAGGACGGCGGCCGAGCCGGCGTCGTCCGAATCGCTCCCACTGGACGATGAGCTGCCGGACGAGGCTGACCCTGAGCGGGAGCCCGAGGCGGCGCGCGACGAGCGTGAGGCAGGACGAGATGGCATGACGGGCTGCTGTGCTGAGGTCTGAGCAGGAGGAGGAGAAGCAGTTGAGAGCAGCTCAGAGAGTGTCGGGGCGGATTCGTCGTGGTGCCTGCGCTCGTCGATTTCGGCTGAGCCCTGAGCCCATGCTTTAGTAATTCTCTCCCGGGCCAGCGCCCGCCCGGCCAGGACGCGCGGGAAATGAGGCGCCGCCGCCTCCGCCATCGACTCCCTTTGACCTCCTCCTCCTCCGTAACCTCGACCAGCACTACCCGAGCAAGCAAGAGCAGTCAGGTCAGCTTGGGCGCGAGGGTAGGGTGCCCCTCACAAGGCCTGCGACTGACCTCTTCCGGACCCCTCAACCACCTGCTCCCGTCCAGATCGCAGCATCCGCGCTCGGACCCGCAGCAGCCAGCCCTCCGAGCTCGGCCCCTCTCACCACCCGCTCGCAGCCCTTGCCTCGCCGTCCCGCCAGAGCCCGACGTTCCTAAGGAGCCGGCCCAGCCATGGCGCTGACGTTCGACAAGGTCGCCAACAAGACGTGGGGCAAGGATGACATCGTGCGTCCTTGCCGTCCGGGGGGACGCGCTCGGCCCGCGCTCTACGCGCGTCGTCGTCGTCGTCGTCGCCGCTCGCACCTCTCCGAGCTGATGGATGCCTCGCCCTCCTCGCTGCCAGATTGACCTGACGTCCAGTAGCTACTCGGGCGCCGCCAATTTGCCCGAGAAGAAGTCCGTGCCAGGCTGGTACCAGACGGCTCTGCGCCGCTTCCTCGACATCCACACAGATGAGTGAGTCGCCGACGCGCTCGGGCCCCCCTCGCCGAGACCCCTTCGCTCCGACACTCCCCCTCTTGCTGACCCGTCCACCTCACGGCGACCCTGCAGCACCGCCTTCATCGTCTCGACCGGCGATGGCGACGGCTTCGGTTCGATCCTCTGCGTCGAGGAGTCGTGCTACCAGGACATCGTCCTCGGCCGCAGCCCGGAACTCGCCGACGGCGGCCGCAGCCGCGGCTTCGGCAGCTTCGACGCCTTTGCGGTGCGTCTGCCTCGGCCCTTCCCTTCCGCTGCTCTGCTCTCACACCAACATGCTAGTCGCGGCCGGATCGCTCGGGTCGAGTGCACCCGTGTCTTCTCGCCTGCTGCGCGGAAGAGAGTGTCCGGCTCACTCGCGAGGACGCGTCGTGCCCGACGCAAAGGGGTACATGCGCAGGCGGCGGCACCCCCTTAGAACCCTGCTGATGCCCGTCACTTTCCTCGCTCCAGGAGCACTGCATCGAGCCCGAACATGCGGCCGCCCGGGCCGACCGCATCAAGATGACCGGCCGCCTCATCACGGCTGATCGCAATGCCTCGCCAGGCCCCTCGAGCCAGGCCGACATCAAACCGTCGCCATACCGGCTACCCGCGCCGCCGTTGGCATCCAGCTCCTCGCGACCAATCAAGCCCCCGCCGTCGTCGGCCACGGTTGCCAACGCGAGCGCCAGCGGCAGCCGGGCTGTTGCTAAGCCGGCTCCGATCTCGCCCCAGTCCTCGCTCGACCTCTTCGACTTTGGCTTCGGCCTGCCTAGCAGCAAAGCGGCGCGCAAGCCGGTCCAGACCGAGCGCTTCGTCCTGTCGTCCTCGCCCGAGCCGATGCCGAACAGGAAGCCTCTCGCGCTCTCGAACGGCAAGCTGGTTGGTCGCACGAGCTCGTACAAGCCCGGTAAGCGTCCGGCCGAGCTAATCGAGCTGTCGGACTCGAGCGACGAGGACTTCATCGCCAGGGCGGCCCAGTTTGACAAGATGAACGGCCTGGACAGAAAGAAGACCAAGACCGGCTCGCCCGTCCCTCGGCCGGGGCCGCGCAAGAAGTTCCGACCGGAACTCGTCGTCGGCAAGGGCAAGGCCCGGGCCTCCTCGCCCGACTTCGGTGAGCGCGAAGCATGGGCCAGCCATGACGCTGCGAGCCAGATGGCGCGCGACAAGGAGCAGGCGTTGCGCGATGTCGAGCGGCTCGAGGCTGCCGACCGGGCCAGGTGCGTCGGCGAGCCTAAATATCGACCGTCTTTAGCCCGCAGAGCTGACCTGCACGTCGTCTTTGCTGCCGCTCCTCGACAGAGCGGTCGGTGCTGCCCCGGCAGGACAAGCCAATGCTGCCGCCGGCCCATCGAACGCAGGTGCGGCCGGTCGGGCGCCTGCCGCCGCCGCCGCCGCCGCCGCCGCCGTCGCCCCGGCTGCCTTCGTTCCTGGCCACGCCAGCCCTGCCGAACTGAATGTCATGCGTCAGGAGCGTGAGCGCCTGACCGGCATCGTCGGCATCTTCACCAGGTGCGCTCCATACCCCCTTCTGCCTCTATGGTCCGCCTGCCTGCGGGTACTGACTAGAGTTGTCCTCGCACCGGCAGCATCCACCCGGCCTTCAAGGCGGCCAACCCGCTCTTGGTCGTCCGCTACAATGAGCTCATGATCCGCCTCAGCCAGCTCAGCCAAAAGGCAGCCTCAGCGCAGCGCATCGAGCCCTTGGACCCCCGTCTGGCCGAGCTGCCCCCGGTCAATCAGACCGCGCCGGGTGTCATCCCCGAGATCATTCGGAAGGTCGCCGCGAGTTACCTGCCTCTGATCGGCGACGGCCTGCGGCAGCTCACCGTCTTCTCGACGCAGCTCAAGAACCTCTACGCCGCTCGGCCTCTCGCGCCGCCTGCGGCGATGCCGGCCTAGTACATCCTGTGCTCGTCCCGGCCCCGATTGACCTGAGAGCCCCGACTGACCGACCGAGCGCCCTCTCCCACTTTTGCCTCTGCAGCGCGAACGGCTTTGGCTACGGCGGTACGCTGGCGGGCATGTACGACCCGATCGTCGACGCGCTCACCGGCCGCGGTGCCTACGGCTACGGCTACCCGCCCGAGGAGGTCGGCGACGCCAACTTCCGAGCCCCAGGCGACTTGAAAGACTTCTTCGCCATCGCCGCCGCCGACTTCGGCGAGTCTGAAGTCGTCGCCGAGGCGGCGCGTAAGCTTAGCCTTGACGATCACACGAAGGACAAGCTGCCCGGCCTTCAGATCACTCTGATGCCCCACCAGATCCAGGGCGTGGCCTGGATGTTGGGGAAGGAGCAGGACGCCAAGTGCAAGGGCGGCATCATGGCCGACGACATGGTGCGCCCCCCCCCCCGTCTGGGTCCCGCCCGTCCGTGAGCAAGCAACTGACGCCTGCTCCGCTCCCGTCCGCTTTCGTAGGGCCTTGGCAAGACGGTCCAGGCGCTGGGCGTCATGGTCGCCAACTGGCCCGAGCGGGACGAGTCCGACAGGACGACGCTCATCGTCTGCCCGTTCGCCCTGCTCGACCAGTGGAAGCTCGAGATCGAGAGCAAGTGCACGCCCAACCTGTTCAAGATTGTGCGTCTCTTCTCCCGCGGCTCGCTGCCACGGCCCCTAATCGCTGACCTTCACATTGCTTCCGGTCATCTCTCGCCCGGATAGCACGTCCAGCACGGCAAGGACAAGCTGAACAAGGTCGCCAAGCTCAAGCGCTTTGACGGTGCGCCCGCCACATTGTGTCGCGCTAGGCGGCTCATTTAGCTGACACTCGACCGCTCGTCGCGCTCACTCGTCTCGTCCAGTCATCATCACGACGTACGCGACGCTCGTCCAAGACTTCCCGGACTACCGCAAGCACGCAACCGCGCGCAAGAAGGCCAAGAAGGCCAGGAAGGAGATGGTGCGCCGCCCTCGGGTCAGTCCTAGTCCCTTGCGACGCAGCCGCTCATCCTTGCCTGCCCCACCCCCTTCGACGGTCACAGGACGACTTTGTCGAGGACGACAGCGACTCAGACTGGAAGTCGTCGCTCAAGAAGGGCCCGCTGGCCCAGATGGTCTTCCACCGCGTCGTCCTCGACGAAGCCCAGCAGATCCGTAACCGAAACACGCGTGCCGCTCAGGCGTGCTTCGACATCAACGCCGAGTACCGCTGGGCGCTTACGTGCGCCACTC